>Ga0066378_10000458_pt1 | contig 17581 bp, 12 predicted proteins | sample Knorr_S23_td_DCM_FD_70947 | JGI IMG/M metagenome (GOLD analysis project Ga0066378, IMG submission 70947) | Marine microbial communities from Southern Atlantic Ocean transect - Knorr_S23_td_DCM_ad_71m_LV_A | ecosystem: Environmental > Aquatic > Marine > Oceanic | place: Southern Atlantic ocean...
TTTCTCAATGTCCATGGCATCTGGCACAGCCATCTGCATGCGAAAGGCCATTTCGTACTGAGCGATGCGGGTTAACGTCTCTGGGTCGCCAAATTCGTCGTGGGTTTGCTGATTAAGATTTCTGATTGTATTCAATGCCTGACGTCGCAGATCGCGCGTCATCCCTTCGGGGTTCGAAACGTTGAGAACTGGATCGCCGTGGGAGCGACATTGAACGCCTTGGTATACCGAAGGCAGAAAGCCAGATCCCCAGAGCGCTTTGCCGACACGCGGAATACGTCCGCCGGAGAGCAATACCACGAACCCGGGCAGATCGGCATTTTCCGTTCCCATGCCCCAAGTTACCCATGATCCGATGGAAGGGTAGCCAATACGCGGCTGGCCGGAGTGCACCATAAGCTGAGCGGGGCCATGATTGAATTGATCGGTTTGCAGGGTTTTGATGAAGCTGACGTCGTCGACGACCTTAGAAAAATGGGGGAGGCGATCGGATACCCAGGCTCCAGAAGCTCCGTATTGCTTGAATGGGAATTGGGGACCCAGCATATTGGGAGTACCCTGTATGAAGGCGAAATTCTTGCCTTCGAGAAAGGATTGCGGGCAGGGCTGTCCATCCAGTCGCTTGAGATCCGGCTTGTAATCGAATAACTCCAATTGGCTGGGAGCACCGATCATGTGAAGATAGATCACTCTCTTGGCCTTACTGGGGAAATGGGTCGCTATTTGGCCGAAGGGATTGGAGGAGCTTCGTCCCGACGAAGAGCCTGAGGCTCCGGAGACGTTTTGACCGGCGAGAAACATTGCTCCGAGTCCAGTCGCGCAACGCGTGATGAACTGGCGCCGGGTTTCCTGTTCGAGAGAACGGCGACGAGATTCTTGGAGTAGCGATTCGAGATTCATCGAGTAAGAAAATTATTGATACGAAACTCAGTAAGTGAGGGATTCATCGAGATTCAGCAGCACCTGAGCAACGACCATTGATGCCTTGCCTAGCGACTCTTGCAATGTGGCCTCATACAAATTAACGAGCTCGCGCAAAGAGGAGACGGGCGGATTGCGGCCAGTAACAAGCCTGTAGGCAAGGGAGAGACGTTCGCTGATGGTCCCGCTTGAGAAACCGCTTTCCAGTTTTTCTCCTAGGGCTTCAGCGCATTCGACGAAGGCGGTGTCATTTAGTGTTACAAGGGCTTGCAATGGCGTATTGGAATTTAGACGACGAGGATTGCAGAATTCCCGGGACGGGGCGTCGAAGCTAGCGAAAGTCGGATAGGGGATGCTGCGTTTGACGTAGGTGTAGATCGCCCGTCGGTACCGGTCGGCATCCTCTCTCTCGGGAGTTTCCCAATTATCATTGCTGAGGAAAGGCTGCCAAACGCCATCGGGAATTGGTGGATGCACGGGAGGGCCGCCAATTTCGGAAGAAAGCAGTCCGCTGACCGCCAGCGCGTTATCGCGAACCATTTCCGCAGTAAGTCGCAGTCGAGGTCCACGCGCTAGCAGTCGATTGTCTGGGTCGCGCAGGTTGAGCTTGGGATTAATCTTGGAAGATTGTTGGAAGGCGTAACTGAGTACGATCTCTCTCAGTATGGACTTAACGCTCCAGTTGTAGTCTTCTTGGAAACGGGTAGCCAAATAGTCGAGTAACTCTGGATGGGATGGTTTCTCCCCAGATGATCCAAAGTCTTCGAGCGTGTAGACAATGCCGGTACCAAAAAGCTGTTTCCACAGTCGATTGACGAAGACGCGGGCAGTGAGCGGATTGTCATCGGATACCCACCACGTGGCCATAGTGAGGCGATCGAGGTTTGGCTCGGTGGGAGCGATTTTCACGAGGGAGGCAGGAATCGCTGCAGTGACGGCCTCTCCTTTTTCCAACGCGTTGCCTCGCTCGAATATGCGAGTTGGCCGAGCGAGCTGGGGTGGACGGCGGTGCATTATCGGAACGGTGGTTCCGGGTATTTCGGAATAGAGCCTATTTAGCCGATCGATTTCCCGCATGAGGGCGTACGACTGCGCTCCCTCCGATGCGAACTCCGTCCATCGATCATCTGAGGTAACATCCAATCGGCCGCGTTGAATGGCCATGGGGTGACTTCCGTGTCCTGTCTTGTTACAATGGATACGTATTGAAAGACGTTCCCCTTCCTTTAGCTTTATTGGCGTTTCTGGGATGAGAACAATATCCCGGGCGTAGTGAATTCTTGAATCCGCTCCCCAGCCTTCTCCATTTGGGGGAATCGTTTCCATCGGTTCTGTCGGCATCCAGGGTACGTCTGGAGCTGAAGCCTTGAAACATATAGGCATTCGATTGCCCGCTTCATCGACTATCTCCGCTTCGATTTCGTCTACGAGAAAACCCCATGGGGGATTGTCGACAGCGGTATCGGGATCGATGGGCAATGCCGTGAGACGTAGAGCGGAAGTTGGCTGGTCTTCAACGCTCGAGGCGGGAATGGCAATGATGGTGTGAGTCTTTATCTCAACGGTTCCCACAGTTTGGAATTCGGAGTAGCCGGCTGAGTCGTCGACTTGATATTGGGTGCTATTATTTGACGCGACTTCGAGGCCCTTGACGTGTTGCCAGTCGACGCTCGCCTTTAACTTGTTTCCTTGTTCCCAGAATGTCTCTTTGAGTTCGAGGATACGGCGTCTCAATTCCGTCGCTTCTCCATATAGATTTGGATTCTCGGGTACTTTCAACAGAGGCTCGTCTTTCAGTAGATCCGAATCCGCCGTGTTGTTGAAGAAGGTCATAAACTGATAGTATTCTTCATGGCGGAAGGGATCGTAGGGGTGGTCATGGCACTGAACGCAGTTGAAGGTCATGGAGCCCCAGGTTTGCCAGGTTGTGTTGATTCGATCGATCACGGCCTCGACCCGAAAAACTTCGTCATCCGTCCCTCCCTCGTCGTTGGTTTGAGTATTGCGCTGGCTGGCTGTGGCTACGAGATCGTCGAGGCTCGGATCGGGTAGTAGATCGCCTGCCAACTGTTTTACTGTGAATTGGTCGAAGGGGAGATCGTTATTGAAGGCTTTGACGACCCAGTCGCGGTATGCCCAGATCGTCCGTTGTTGATCTTGCCCGAGACCACCCGAGTCTGCGTAGCGCACCAGGTCGAGCCACATGGACGCCCAGCGTTCTCCGAATGCGGGTTGGCCGAGCATGTCATCTACCGTGTTTTCAACTGCTTTCTTCGGATCGATATCGTATGCCGCTTCGAACGCGTCGAGTTCGATTATTGTGGGAGGTAGACCCGTAAGCGCTAAGCTGAGCCGGCGTAGTAAGCGACCGGGAGATTCATGTGGGCTCGGTTTTAGGCCTTCCGCTTCCAGCCTATGGAACAAGAAGCGATCGATATTTCCGTTGGCTTTTTCGTCGAATGAAGATTTCGGAATGCTTGGACGTTCGGGTGTCTGGAAGGCCCAGTGGGCGCTCCATTCGGCTCCTTCATTGATCCATTTTTTAAACAGATCGATTTGCTCGTCCGTCAGAGCATCGTGCTCATCTGGTGGAGGCATTCGATCGTCTTCGTCGGAGGTGGTTATGCGGTAAATGAGTTCCGAGGCGTCAGGTTTTCCCGGTTTGACGATGGGAACTCCGGAATCACCGATGAAATTGATGACCCGGTCTTCGTAGACGAAGGAAACGTCTCCTGCCGCTTTCACGCCCCCATGGCATTCGACGCAATTTTCATTCAGAATCGGCTGGATATCCCTGGCAAAGTCCACTTCTGCTAATGCTATTTGGGCAAACAGAGAGATTACGAATAGGGATAGTATAGCTTTTTTGAAGGCTGCGAAACGCATGGATAAACAAGTATCATTCCAGGTATAAAGGCCGATAGACACGATGAGCAATCCAGATCTGGCCTCGATCTGCCTTCCATCTTTCTGTAAAACGAGTGTTTGGACGCTAGAAAGGCGATGATTATTGAACTTCATCGGAATAAAACACAAACCTAGTGAGATGCGTACTCGTTCTCTTAGAAAAAGGCTTATTAATGTGTTCCTGGTGTCTGGAATCCCATTGGCCTTGGTGTTGGCTGAACCTGAGATCGTCAGAGATATCGAGTATTCCCGTCCGAATGCCTACCCCTTGCTCCTGGATTTGTATTTACCCGAAGAAGCGAAGAATTCAGCTGTGCCGGTGGTGATTTGGGTTCATGGGGGTGGCTGGAAAAATGGCAGCAAGCAGAATTCCAAGGCGAGCTGGCTGGCAGAAGAAGGCTATGCGGTAGTCAGCATCAACTATCGGCTGACCGACGTGGCCCAATGGCCGGCCCAGATAGATGATTGCCGGGAGGCGGTTCGCTGGGCTCGTCGCAACGCTGGCGTCTTTGGCTTGGACCCGAATCGGATTGGAACTTGGGGATCTTCGGCGGGCGGACACTTGGTCGCATTGATGGGAACGCTACCCCACCCAGCAGATGAGCCTATTTCGAGTCGTGTTATTGCGGTTTGCGACTGGTACGGTCCGACGGAACTTCTAACCATGCCTCCAAACAATGTCGGCAACGGACGAACTGAAGAGGATGTGGCGAACTCCAATGGCGCTAAATTGCTTGGCTGCACGGTCAAAGACTGTCCGGATTTGGCTAAGCAAGCGAGCGCCTACGACAATGTTTCCAGGGATGATGCCGCTTTTCTCATTATGCACGGAGACGAGGACCCGGGAGTCCCTCTCCAGCAAAGCATCCAGCTCCACGACCGTTTGCGAGAGAATGGGGTACCTTCAACGTTGAAAGTAATAGGAGGGGCGGGACACGGTGGAAAGCTCTTCGATACCCCTGAAGTTCGAGAAACCGTTCTTCAGTTCTTCGATAAGCAGCTGAAGCGTATCTAATTTACAGATACGCTATCTAATCCAAGCGTAGATGGGGAAATTCTTGAGCCGGTTTTCCGTATCGTCTGGACTGGTGAAATAGCAGGTTTCCCGAACTTTGGCAGTTGTATTTTTCGGTGTGATACGAAGCTTGTATTTGTGGTTGGCTTCGATTTCCTCGATTTCGAAGTTGAAGCTGGAACTGGCTGGATCGCCGGTCTTTAGGGCGACACCGTCGATATTCATGGGCCGCTGCGTGTGTATAATGACTTCGCAGCCCTTGGGTTCGGGCTTTTCTCCAACTTTCCAGAGCAGGGCTCGGCGTTTAAGCTGTATCAGCTGTGGGATTTCCACGTTTAGGGTAAGCGTGTAGGAATGGTTGCCGCCACCTTCTTCGGTGCCGACGGTGATTTCCTTGCGCTGTTTTCCCACTCGGCTGCCGATATCGAAATGAGCATGGATTTCTCCGGACTCTCCGGGCACGTAAGTTTTCTTTTTCAGCGAGGGAACGGTGCACCCGCAAGAAGCTTGGGTTTTCGTTATGGTGATGACCGAGTCGCTGGCGTTGGTGAACGAGTAGTAAACGTTAACCTCTTTTTGTCCAAGCTCCGCATCCACGGAAACATCGGTGCTCTCCCATTGCAAGGCGCCCGTTCCTTGAGCTGCCGCGGTTAGCAGAATGGCCGTGATGATGCTGAAAAAAAATCGAGATGGGTCATTGGCTTCCATAACGGCTGAAGAGTTTGTGAAACGATCTGGATTTGTCGAACAAACTCCTTGCTCGATTTTCGGGAAGGGGTTCTGATCGCCGGATGAGTGAGTTGTCACGACCCGATGGACGGGAAGCAAACGCGTTGCGAACTATAAGCTTCGAGGCGGATTTCGCAGCCAATGCGACCGGTTCAGTGCTGGTTTCTTTTGGAGACACCAAGGTAATATGCGGCGCTACCTTAGAAAAGAAGGTGCCAGGGTGGATGCGGGCCCAAAATATTGAGGGCGGCTGGCTAACAGCTGAGTACTCCATGCTTCCCTACAGCACCCACGATCGCAAGCAAAGGGATTCCTCGAAGGGCCGACTGGACGGTAGATCGGTGGAGATTCAAAGGTTGATTGGCCGTTCGCTCAGAGCGGTGATGGATCTTAAGAAGCTTCCCGGCTACACGCTTTGGGTAGACTGCGATGTGCTTCAAGCGGATGGCGGTACGAGGACCGCATCCATTACCGGAGCCTATCTGGCTGCCCGGCTCGGTGTGCAAAAGCTCATAGACCAGGAGGCCATCGACGAGAACCCGTTCAACGATTCTGTGGCGGCAATTAGCGTGGGGATCTACGAAGATCAGCCCGTGCTTGACCTTCCTTATCTCGAGGACCGGGACGCCAGCGTCGATTTCAATGTGGTTATGACGGGCAGTGGCCAGTACGTGGAAGTGCAGGGAACGGGAGAGGAGGCGACCTTCTCTGAGGAGCAGTTGGGAGCCCTCCTGAATTTGGCCAAAGCAGGCTGTCGGGAAATATCGTCTATGCAGACGTCTTTTCTAACGCAAAGGTTACTGGTTTCGAGCTCTACCTGATGACTGTTCCGAGAGATTCCTTTATTTGCTGCCCAAAATGCGATTTCGCTCAGATATCTCTTTGATTTTTACGTGAGGCCAATCTTAATGCAGAACTTTCCCACTTAGGGCTCAAAAATGAATATTCACGAATACCAGGCGAAACAGCTATTTGAAACCTATGGCATCCCTTGTCCGAAGGGAGCCGCCACAAGTTCGAAAGAGGAGTTCGCGACTTGCATTGATAGTCTCAGTGATGGGCTAATCGTGGTGAAGTCGCAAATTCACGCGGGCGGTCGCGGCAAAGGAACCTTTGCCGATGGTTTCCAAGGGGGAGTCAAGTTGGCCGAGACCAAGGACGAAGCCATCGATTTTGCTAACCAAATGCTCAACAACAACTTGGTTACCGTGCAGACGGGGCCTGCTGGACGGGAAGTGCAGACGATCTATTTCACTGAAGGAGCTGACATTGAAAGGGAGTATTACCTCGCTATTCTCATGGACCGGGCGACATCGGCTCCGGTAGTCGTAGCTTCGACTGAGGGTGGAGTCGAAATAGAGAAGGTGGCAGAAGAGAGTCCAGAAAAGATTTTCAAGGCTTTTGTCGATCCGGTAATCGGACTTCAGCCTCATCAGGCCAGGGGTATCGCCTTCAAGCTAGGTTTCGAAGGCAAGCAAGCTGGAGCCTGTGCCAAGCTTATCTTCAATCTGTACAAGATGTTTTGGGAAACGGATGCGGACATGGTGGAAATCAATCCCATGATTAGCACATCGGACGGGGGCGTGATGGCTCTAGATGCGAAGGTCAGTTTCGATTCGAACTCCCTATATCGGCACAAGGACATCGTAGAGTTTCGCGATTTGAATGAAGAGGATCCAAAGGAAATCGAAGCTTCGAAGTACGATCTCAACTACATTGCCCTCGACGGGAACATCGCCTGTTTGGTGAATGGCGCTGGATTGGCGATGGCTACCATGGATATCATCAACCATTGTGGCGGGGAAGCAGCCAATTTCCTAGACGTGGGAGGTGGGGCGACGGCTGAGCAAGTTACGGCGGCCTTCAAGATTATTCTCAGCGACGCTAAAGTGGAAGGCATCCTGGTCAATATTTTTGGCGGTATTATGCAGTGCGACGTGATCGCGGAAGGCGTTATCGAAGCAGCGAAAGCGGTTAGTTTGGATAAGCCGCTGGTAGTACGTTTGGAAGGTACGAATGTAGAGAAGGGCAAGCAGCTTCTAGCCGAAAGCGGAATTGAAATTACCTCCGCGGACAGCCTTGCGGATGCAGCCCAGAAGATAGTGGACATTGTAGCGAGCGATAGCTGAGCACTGTAATTGAGGAATTTATACAATGAGCGTATTGGTTAACAAAGATACTCGAGTCGTTTTCACAGGGATAACTGGCAAGTCCGGAGGATTTCATGCCAAGCAGTGCATGGAATACGGAACGAAGGTTGTCGCGGGAGTGACTCCTGGCAAAGGAGGGTTGAAATTCGAAGATCAGGTTCCGGTGTTCAATACGGTTACTGATGCAGTCGAAAAGGAAGGGGCTAATACAGCATGCGTATTCGTTCCTCCGCCATTTGCCGCGGACTCGATTTTGGAATGCCTGGATGCGGGAATCGAATTGATCATCGCCATAACCGAAGGAATTCCGGTTAAGGACATGGCCATCGTGAAGCGGAAACTTCTTGAGACCGACGCAAGATTGATTGGGCCTAACTGCCCGGGAGTCATCACTCCAGGGGAATGCAAGATCGGCATCATGCCTGGATATATCCATAAACCGGGCACGGTTGGGATCGTCTCGCGATCTGGTACACTTACTTACGAAGCGGTTTGGCAAGTGACCTGTCTGGGCTATGGCCAATCGACATGTATCGGAATTGGAGGGGATCCCATCAATGGAACTAATCACACGGATGCCATTAAATTGTTTAATGAAGACCCGGATACGGAAGCTATTGTTATGATCGGCGAGATCGGTGGAGACGCTGAGGAAAAGGCTTCGCAGTATATCAAAGAGCAAGTGAAAAAGCCAGTTGCTGGATTCATTGCTGGTACGACAGCTCCTCCCGGGCGAAGAATGGGTCATGCGGGAGCAATCGTTTCTGGCGGTAGTGGAACGGCGGATGCGAAAATCGCAGCGATGGAAGATGCTGGCGTTGTCGTTGCCAAAACCCCGTCGGACATGGGTACCGCCTTGCTGGAAGCCTGGGGGAAATAAGGCGGAAGGATGAAGGTTTAAGGCTGAAAAGCCTCAGCTGAACCTTGGACGAATCAAATACCGGTAGGGTCGTCGCTTGCGACGACTGCAGCTCCCCAGCAGATAGGATCTGGCCAGTCTCCTTCGTAAGGATTGCGATTGGACGTGCGAATAGTAAGAAAATAACGAGCTCCAGGGATCGAGACCCGGCGATGCAAGAGCTGCTCTGTCTTTCGGACAGGTTGGATTCCGTTTCGGAAAACTAAAGATACGCGTCTAGAAAATCAAACTACATTACGCCATTCTTGATGCCATTTCTCCATGCCGATCAGTTGCTGGATCTAGAGGGCGGACAATTCGATTGCGGTCATCGCAAGCGATGACCCTACGGAAAGGGCGTCATTATGGCCCTAGGGCAATCGACCGGAACTTCTACCTTGGATGCTTGGCATTTATTTCGTCGATAAGCAGATGCTTGGAATGCTCTAGGCTCGGTTCATCGATTTTTCTGATGATCTTGCGAGCGGCTGTGTGGTGGCCCATGAGAAATCGGGTTCTTGCCATATATAGCTGCATCATCTGCTTTTCCTCGGGCGATTCGACAAAGTCGACGAGCTGTTCCCATTCTTCCAGGGCTGCCTCCCAATTTGGTCTAGCCACGTCGAAAAAGCTTTGAGCGTAGCGGAGGCGATATGGCAAATGGGCAGGGGCCAGCATGGCGGCCTCCCGAAATTTTTTCTGAATTTCCAAATCGAGACCGTCGGGGAGGAAGAGCTTGTCGTCTATGAAAAACTTTTTGTAGGCGAAGAGCAGATTTCCCATTTGGTAGTGGTACAAAGGTTCTTCTGGCCGCAGGTCGATGGCCATGTTGTAGAATGCCATTGCCTCAAGGTAGTTTCCTTCCTCGGCCTGATAGTTACCCAGCTGATTCTTGACGATTGCGTGGTAAGGATCGAGCTCGTCCGCTCTGGCGAGAATAGCGTTGCTCGTTTTACGCTCTCCAATGCGGTGGAGCATCAAACCGTAAGAGACGTAGGCGGCAGCGTATTCTGGAGAGGCGTTAATGAGTCGTTCGTAGCCATCCACGATAGATTGTAGCTCAGTTTGGACCGAGTGGACATCCTCTCTCGCTAGGGCTTTCTCATAGCGGGCGTATGCCGCCTGTTCGCGGTCATTCAGCTGTTTCAAGACATAGGCTGCCATAGATTCCCCCGACAGGGAAGAATCGTCAGTTATCTGGTCGCTGGAATCGAGCGATTGAGCGAGTCCGATTGGCCCAGGATAGAGGTGTAGGCAGACAGCGACTAGCAGCGGACCGGCCAAGCGTGTTGAATTGTGTTTGCGAATATCCAAATCGAAGGAAGACAATTTAGGACGCCTAGGCCTGGCAAGCGTTCCATTTCTCAAGGATTTTGTATGGGTCAATTTATGAAGCTCGAATGAAGAGCTCGCGGTCTATCGTGGACTGTAGGAGCAGGTTTATCCCGCGATTCTGGTGAGTGCGCCCATGCAGTCTACCGCGGGGTAAACCCGCCCCTGCAATCGGTTTCAAGTTAAGTTGACGTCGACGCGCGATGGCGGGTCGCTAGTTCCCGTTATCAGGCCCCTTCTGCCCGTCGAAGTACTTTTCGCGGATCCATTCCGGCTGCCATCTATCTAGGTCGCGTTCGATCGTTCGAAAATCGATTTCTTTGGGTCCAGGGTTGGCGACGCTCAGGGGCGACGGATCTCCCACGGTCTTTTGCCAGCGTTTCATCAGTTCGGTTAGATCAGCCATTTTCTCCGAGTAGAGAGGCTCGCTGGCGAGATTATACATTTCATTGGGGTCTCTTTCGAGGTCGAACAGAAGTGTGTAATTGATTTTAGGATACACATGCAATTTGTATCTCTCGTCGCGAACAGAGCGCATCTTATCTTGGAAGGCGAGAAAGACTGAGTCTCTTGTTTGGGCATTCGGATTTTTGAATAGCGGACTCAAATCCACCCCGTCGATATCCGCTGTTATGGGTGTATCGCTTAGGGCCAAAATGGTTCTGTGGAGATCAAGGATATAGGTGAAGGCGTTTGTCTGGCGATTCTTAGGGATGCCCGGGCCGGATACGATCAATGGAGCTCCCATGCTATGTTCGTATAGGTTTTGTTTGCCGAGCAAGCCGTGAGAGCCCATGGCAAGCCCGTGATCGGCCGTGTAGATGATAATGGTATCATCGCTTTGGCCACTGGTTTCGATGGTGTCGAGTATGCGGCCGACTTGACTGTCGAGCTGGGTTATCAGTCCATAGTACTCGCAAAGCTGATCGCTGATATCGCTTCGTTTTCTAGGGTGCGATGCCAGGCTCTCGTCGCGTTTACCTCCCGTCAAGTGACCCGTATCGAAGGGGTGGTCGGGTAGAAAATTCTTCGGAAGTGGCGGGCGATTGTCGTAATAGAGCTTTCGGTACGAAGGGGGAGGATTTCTCGGATCATGCGGGGCGGTGAAGGATACGTAAAGAAAGTAGGGTGAATCGCGGGAATGGGATTCGATGAAGTCGACGGCAGCGTCCGCGAATAGAGTGCTGGAAAAGCGCTTCCCCACTCGCTTTTCGGATAGCTCGCCAGTGGGCAACAAGTCCTGAACGGAAGTCTTGGTATGATCTGCCATGCCTCCCATGAAGAGATTGCGTCCTGCTTGGAATGAGCGAGCTAGTGTTTTGGCCCCATTGTGCCATTTGCCAACGGCGAATGTGCGATAGCCGGCGTTCCCGAGCTGCTCTGGCAGAGTCGGTAGATTCTCCCAATCCCTGGTATCTTCGATTCGGGGCCAATGCCTGCCAGTCATCAGCATACTGCGACTGGCGACGCAGACCGCGCCGCTGTAGCTTCCGGCGCAGTAGTTGCGAGTAAAACTCAGTCCATTGGCGGCAAGGCGATCCAGATGGGGCGTTTGAATATAGTCGTTACCATGAGCGGCTATAGTGTCGGGACGTTGATCGTCGGCGAATAGGAAGACGATGTTGGGGCGATTGCCGAGACCGCATGGGCAAGCAATGCAAAAGGCTATCAGGGAAAGAGCGATTCTTTTCATAGAAGAGCGATGATCGGAAAATGCTTTAGAAGGATTGGAACAGCATTTTGGCTTTCTGGCTAGCTCGTTTGTGATCCACGATAGGGGCAGAGTAGTCATTGCCTAGCTCCCCTTGCCATTTATGTATTTGCTTGGTTGTGGCGGAGCTTAGCTCTGGTATCCATTTTCGTATGTAGTGGCAATCTGGATCGAATCGCTCTTGTTGGCGCCAAGGATTGAAAATCCGGAAGTAAGGTTGGGCGTCGCAGCCGGTGGACGCTGCCCATTGCCAATTCCCGTTGTTTACACAAGGATCGTAATCAACCAGTTTTTGCGCGAAATACCGTTCGCCCCAGCGCCAATCGATATGCAGATCCTTAGTAAGGAAAGAAGCTGTAATCATGCGAAGCCGATTATGCATGAAACCAGTCTGGTTGAGCTGTCTCATCCCGGCATCGACTATCGGAAAGCCCGTCCTTCCCTCACGCCAGAGCTGGAAGGACTCTTCATCCTGTTTCCAAGCTATGCCATCATACTGAGCTTTGAATGGTTTTCCGAATACGTGGGGGAAGTGGAAGGCAATGTGCGTAAGAAAGTCTCGCCAATAGAATTGTCGTATCAGCGGATGGTTTTGCCCGAGTTTCCCGGCAATGGTCCAGTATGCTTGTCGGATAGAGCAGGTGCCGAACTTCAAGTGTGGAGACAGATGGCTTGTCGCCTCCAAGGCTGGATAGTCTCGATCGGAATCGTAGTTCTTCAGACGGCAGGAATGCTTGATTGCTTCGAGGGCCGACTTCTGCCCACCCTTGAATGATTCGTACTTTGCGATTCCTTCGACAATCTTATCTAGGGCGCCTTCGATAGGGATTGCGGCGGAGATAGTTGAGAGGGTTCCTGAATCCAATTTCAAAAGGGAAGGTTTGCGTACGCGAATCTTTCTGGCGTTGTTGAAGTAAGGAGTGAATACCGTGTAGGGTTTGCCGTCGGATTTGAGCGTTGAATAGGGCGTGTTGATGAGCAAATCATGGCAGGAACGAAAATCGATTCCACGATAGTGGCAGGCTAACTGCATGGCATCGTCTCGTCGCTTGCTAAAAGGCGTGTAATCGCGATTGACCCACACGGCTTCGATTCCGAGCTCACCTGCCCAATATTCGACCAGAGTCTCCGGTCGACCTTTGAACGTGTGCAGACTAGACCCCTTCTGGAGAAGACTCCGATTTAGAGATTCGAGCGAATCTTTCATGAACCACATTCCGGGCGAGCTGCGGTAGTCGTGTGGCTCGATCTGTCGCGGGTCGAATACGAAGGCCGGGATCACTTCTTCTGAATCGGCCAGGGCTTCGTTTAGCCCACTGTTGTCCGTCAATCGAAGATCGCGTCGAAAAAGAAATAGGCTTCGTTTGTACATTGGGCTTAAGTTTCGAGAATTATCAATGCAAGCGCGAGAGACTAATCTAATATTTCCAAGAAGTGTACAATAAGCCGCAATCCTTGCTCTAGATGGTAGGGCTTATCCCGCTGGGGCGCATGGGCTTAAACACAAGTTTTACTCTAGCGTAGGAGCGGGTTTATCCCGCGATATCATCATAGGTTACTCCTATGGAGATCGCGGCGTAAAGCCGCTCCTACAGCCCGCTACCTAAAGCGCGGAGGCATTATTCGGGAACGAAGGTGTTCTCCAGTGACTCGATGCCTGCATCTGGATTAGCGTCTAGATACTCCGTGATGGCGCTCAGGAAGTGTTCACCGTATCGCTCTAGCTTCTTCAAGCCGACCCCGCTTATGTCGGACAGCTGCTCTTCGTCGGTGGGAAAATCCCGGGCCATTTCGCGTAAGGATACGTCGGAAAAGATAATGTAGGGCGGCACTCCCTGCTCGTTGGCCAGCTCTTTCCTCACGGCTCGGAGGGTGGCAAACAGAGATTCGTCGCAGCCAATCGCTCCGGTTTGGCCGTATCGATAACGCGATTGAGGCTTGTCTACACTGATTGGTTGCGTGAGGGAAATCGGTGTCCGGTCCTTAAGGGCCAGGCGGCCTTTGGACGTCAATTCGAGGACGCTGTGATTTTCCGGATTCTGTTCGATGTATCCCTCGCGGACCAATTCTCTACCGAATGCCTGCCACTCGGGCCGCTTGTACTCCTGACCGATGTTGTAAGTAGAAAGTCGGTTGTGCCCCCATTTGAGAACCTTCTCGTTGTGGCTGCCGAGAAGCACGTCCACAATGTGATTGATTCCGACGCTGAATCCGCTGGCTTGCTGAACGCGAAAGATGCAAGACATGAGTTTCTGAGCGGGAATGGTACCGTCGATAGTCTTCTTTGGGTTTTGGCAATTGTCGCAATTGCCGCAATTGCCGTGTGGCCATTCTTCGGAAAAGTAGGCGAGAAGCGTTCTGCGACGACATTCGGAAGACTCGGAGTAGTGAACCATTTGTCGTAGTTGCTCGCTGGCAACGTCTCGCTCTTTCCGATTGCGTTTCTCGGAAATAAACTGGAGCTGTTTGGCGACATCACCAGGGCTGAAGAAGAGAATGCAATCGGAGGGCAGGCCATCCCGACCGGCGCGGCCGGTTTCTTGATAGTAGCCTTCCACGTTTTTCGGCAAATCCTGATGAATGACGTAGCGGACATCGGGCTTGTCGATCCCCATCCCAAAAGCGATAGTAGCACAGATCACTTTGGTTTCATCGCGAATGAACGATTCTTGGCTCTCCATCCGCTTGAGAGGCGTCATGCCGGCATGGTAGGGAAGGGCTTCTATTCCGGATTGCCGCAGCCGATCCGCCAATGACTCCGTTGCCTTACGTGAATGGCAGTAGATTATGCCGCTATCAAAAGGCCGGCTCTGAGTGTATCGAAGTATCTGTTGAAAAACGGCTTGCTTGGTTTCGACTCGATAAGTCAGGTTGGGCCGATTGAAGCTGGCGACGTAGGTCTTCGGATTCTTCAACCTCAACTGGGTGAGGATATCGGTTCGGACCCGGTCTGTGGCGGTTGCGGTAAGGGCGAGGAAGGGAAGGTCTGGGAATAGATTTCTGAGATTGGAGAGCTGCCGATATTCAGGACGAAAATCATGGCCCCACTCGCTGATACAATGGGCCTCGTCAACGGCAAAGCGGTGGACGTTCCACTGGCGTAGGTCCTCCAGAAAACCGGAAAGCATAAGCCTTTCGGGAGCGACGTAGAGTATGCGATATTCGCCGGCGAATAGCCTCGCGTAGCGCTTTTTGGCCTCTGTCTTGTTCAGGGAAGAATTCAGGAATGTAGCGGGAATGCCATTGGCCTCGAGCCCATCCACCTGATCTTTCATTAGAGCTATGAGCGGCGAGATGACCACGGTCAACCCGTCCAGCATTACTGCCGGTAGCTGATAGCAAAGCGACTTGCCTCCCCCAGTGGGTAGGAGGGCGAACACGTCATCGCCTCCGAGGGAATTGGATATGATTTCCTTTTGCAGCGGTCTAAACGACTCATGCCCGAAGTGCTGTTTTAGGGCTTTGAGCGCTGCGTCATCGAGCGAGGCGTTTGGCATGACCCGAATCTGTCTAAGTCAAATGACTTTAGGAAGGCAGAAGTGTAGCATCGGGCGAATCGACTTGCATGCAAGGGCAAGCCTCGGTCGTATCCCATTTATGATAGCGATCTTGCGTATTGGCCTCGTCGCGGTGGCTTTGGTTGGGTTGCCGATAGTTTCGGCGGATGAGATTGATGGCCATTCGCACTCGCTTAAGGATCATTTGTACGAAGCGGCCCGAGTGGCTGAGGTTTCATTCGAAGAAGCCTTCGCAGCTGCTAAAGAAGCCGGTGTGGGAGAACCTTTCTTGGTGGAAGCGCAAACCATTCATTTTCTGTCGACTGGGAATATGCCGGAGTTGTTTGGGCATCTGGAAAAACTGGAGGCGGTTTCCAGCGATTTAGAATACGGAACGGACAAGCCTTTTCATTCCGAGAGGCAGTTGATTGGCCTCGTTGCCTCAATCAGAGCGATTCGAGCGTACGAAGCGGATGATGTCGCCGAGTTTGAGAAGCAGGCGGCCAGTTCCTACATAAATGCGCCGCAGTATAATCAGGCATTTGGTTTGTTGCAGCGAATGACTGAGTTGCGTCGCAGAGAAGTACAGGAATTGGCCATGGCCAACCTGCGGATTCCGATGGACTTAACAATCGCGAGCGTAGATGGCAAGGAGAAGACCTTGACTGAGTGGCTGGGCGGAAATCAAGCCTTGCTTATCGATTTTTGGGCCAGCTGGTGCGGTCCCTGCATACAGCTTATGCCCGAGCTCAGGACTAAGGCGGAGACGCTGCCTTCTCAAGGCGTTGTCGTCGCGGCTATGAATACCGATGCTGACGATCCTGTTGGGAAGGCCAAGAAAGTCCGCGATCAGCACAAAATGGACCTAATGCCGTGGCTGTTGGAGCCGGGAGATCGCCCGTTAAGCCGATTGCTCATGATTGATTCCATACCCCGTATGATTCTAGTCAGCCCAGAGGGCGAAGTGCTTTACAATGGGCATCCAATGGATCCGAGTTTAAAGTCGGCCTTGGCTGGTTTGGACGTCAAGATATAGTGTTGGCGTAATTCCCGTGCGCTTCTGAACGCTTGGCGATGGGCTTGTTGGGACCGTAAGCTGGGCCTTCGTATCCCGGGCAAGCATAATCGGTTGCCAAAAAGCTTAAAGGGCGTTTACGGCTTGGGTTCTATCTTATGAAATTGGGTGGTATTGAACTCCAGTCGAATCTTTGTCTTTCGCCCTTAGCCGGTTACACGAACCTCCCTTTTCGGCTGACGGCTAAGTCGCTGGGAGCGTTGGGTCTGGTCACTACCGATCTCGTGAACGCTCGCTCGCTAATAGAGAAACGACCCGTAGCTTTCAAGATGATCGCATCCGATGTTCAAGAACAGCCTATGTCGGTGCAGCTCTTCGGGGGCGTTCCTGAGGAGATGCGGGATGCAGCCCTAATTGTTCAAGATCGAGGAGCTCAAATGGTCGACATCAACATGGGTTGCCCGGTCAAGAAGGTAACGAAGACGGGCAGTGGATCCTCCATGATGAAAGATCTCCTCGCCACACAGCGATTAGTGAAGGGGATGGTGGATGCCCTAGATATACCTGTAACCGCCAAAATGAGATTGGGTTGGGATGACGAGAATATTTCCGCGCCAGAGCTAGCGAAAGCGCTCGAAGACGTAGGTGTATCGGGAATATTCGTACACGGAAGAACGCGTGCTCAAGGTTTTTCAGGATCTGTCAACTTGGAGGGAATCTCTAGGGTTAAAGCTGCTGTGTTAACGATCCCTGTCATTGGAAATGGCGATGTGACCACGCCAGAAGCTGCTCGTATTTTGCTCGAGGAGACAGGATGCGATGGTGTTAGTATTGGTCGAGGGGCATTCTATAATCCCTGGATATTCGTACAGGCTAAACATTATCTGGAAACGGGCGATTTACTGCCGGATCCCTCTTTTGAGGAGCGAGTGGATTTGATGCTTGTCCACTTGAAGCGGATGATCGAGTTCTATGGCGAGGATCGTGGCTGTGTGCAATTTCGCAAGGTGGCTCCATGGTATGCGAAAAGGTTCGGGCCGAGCAAGTACTTCAAGGATCGCGTTGTCCGTTTTTCCAGCTGGGATGAGTTCAACGAGATCCTCAGTGAATACCGAGAATGGCGCCGACGGTTTTGTGATGAATCGGGAGAGCTGCAGGAAAGGTACCAACCTGCTGATCTGTATTCATCTATAACTGACAGAGATTCCGTAGATAGAATAAAGGTTCCGAAAGGGCCGGTCGAAAAGTGGTAGATGGTTTCCTTGGGCGAGGGTCGGGAACCTATCTTGGCAATACTGGCCCCGAAGATAGCTTTGTCGTCAATTCAAGCGGCGTTCGATTGTAGGAGCGGGTTTACCCCGCGATATCAACAAGGGTTCGTTCACCCATATCGGGGGGTAAACCCG
>Ga0066378_10000459_pt1 | contig 17544 bp, 14 predicted proteins | sample Knorr_S23_td_DCM_FD_70947 | JGI IMG/M metagenome (GOLD analysis project Ga0066378, IMG submission 70947) | Marine microbial communities from Southern Atlantic Ocean transect - Knorr_S23_td_DCM_ad_71m_LV_A | ecosystem: Environmental > Aquatic > Marine > Oceanic | place: Southern Atlantic ocean...
TTCAGAGATAATTCTTGATAGAAAGGTCTCCGACAAACGCGTATTTCCATCGATGGATATTCTACGTTCCGGCACAAGAAAAGAAGAACTTTTAATTGGTGATGGGACACTTAAAAAAATGTTTGTGCTCCGCCGTATTTTAAATCCTATGGGCACTGTTGATGCCATGGAATTTCTTTTAGATAAAATTTCACAGACAAAAGATAACAACGAGTTTTATGACTCTATGAACACCTGATTACGGTACTAAAACTGTTGTACCAACCGTTTTTCTATTTGACATCGCCGCATGTGCTTTACCGACTTCTTCAAGCGTAAACTTTTGTTGGACATCAATCTTAATATGCCCGCTTTTTAACACATCAAAATATTTTTCAGACGCATTGATAAGTTGTTCTCGTGTCTTGACATAGTCAAATAATGTAGGCCGTGTAATAAATAGGGATCCTTTTTTCATCAGATCAAGAATATTTATGGGATCGGGCACGCCTGATGCGTTTCCAAAACTTACAAGCAGACCCCTTTTCCTTAATGAGTCCATGGAGTCAATTAACGTATCTTTGCCTATGGAGTCATAAACAACAGAGACACCTTCATTATCAGTAATTTTAAGGGCTGCATCTTTGAAAGAATCTTTACTTATGTTAATAACATGATCACAGCCACTTGACTTCGCGTAATTAATTTTTTCGTTTGATCCAACTGTGCCAATGACAGTCGCTCCAAGTGACTTGGCCCAGCCTGATGCTATCGAGCCAACGCCGCCAGCAGCGGCATGAAATATTATTGTGTCATTTTTTCCTACTTCATAAATGTCGTGCATTAGGAAGTACGCGGTTAATCCCTTTAAGAGTGAGCTTGCAACAGTTTCAAATTCAATTTCATCTGGTAAATGTAACAAAAGATTTTCGGGGACAATGTTATGGGTTGCGTAAGCACCAAGTGGACCGTTGCAGTAACATACCCTATCCCCCTTTTTAAATTCCTCTACCTTATCTCCAACTTCCTCAACAACACCTGATGCTTCCAAACCCAGACTAGATGGAAGATTTAAGGGATATAATCCAGTTCTTTGGTAAATATCAATGAAATTCACTCCAATGGCCATGTGTTTTATCAGAACTTGATTATCGATTGGTTTTTGCTGCTCTTCTTCAACAATTTTCATCTCTTTTTCACTACCAAAGTTATTTAAAATAATTTTCTTCATTGGCTCCCCCTTAAGTAAATAATAGTTACCTCTTAGTCTTTAGCATAATAATCCCTGAAATCAATGTAAAATGGAATTGATGTCGAACATCTCCTGACAAAAGTGCATTACATTAATGATCAATTATCTCCAGGACAAACTTTACTTTATATATTTGACTTTTCCAGTTGTGTGATATGCTGCCCTATCTTCTATGATAAAAGGCTCTGACTCGTTTATTTCTTGTGCTTGAATTTGTTCACAATCATAGCCTAACATATCAAGTAATAATTTATCACAAGTTCTGCCAAAGTGGATTTCATCAGCATATATGGCTTGATATGACTTGTCTTTAGTGGAACCATATATACCGAAATTGAATGTCGCTTTCATAAATTTCTTTGGCAAACCACTCTGGTGTTCCCACAAAGTTTGATTGTGTCTTTCAAGCACCAACTCACCATTGATCCATATCTTGTGAAATGCTTTGTCTAGTTTCTTGTTGTCGAAGTTAATGTTGAATACAAGGTCATACCATACATTTCTTTCTAACTGTTCTCCTGGAATCAATTGATACGAATCCATCCTTGCTTCACAGTATTTTCTTTTGTATGTGTTCTCTTTGTCTGAACCAGCGGCACAGTCGTCGGTGCCCTCGGGTATAATGACGTGCCCGGCCCCTGACTCATGTGTCCAAATCAAACCATCATCTTCAAGTTGTAGAAGAAACATAGGACCAAAGTAATTATAGTCACTGTGGAACTGAACTATTGCTTTCCTGGTGTCATTTAATTCATATGTGTTTGGTATCATGAATGAGTATGAAACCCAAACCATTCCTTTAAAACTCTTATTATATTTTGCTTCTACTCTTTTTTGCCTCTCACCATTAGTCCGATTGCAGTCACTGGGCCTGTTGTAGCATCCATCACCTGGTGCTTGGATAAAGAATGAGGTGTTACCATATCGGGTTGGCTCTGAAACAACTTGAAATAGTTTTATATTATTCTCTATTTCATATTTCTTCATATATCGTTTAGAGTGAGTTTTCCATCCAAGATTATTTTGCCAACCAGACAAAGTCGTATCGTTTGCCCAGGTCGTGATTCCTAAATTCTTTTTAAAGAGATCACTTGCTTGTAAAGAATTTTCATCAATTATGGGAATAAAAAACGTAATAAATAAAATTAAAACTATTTTGACCAAATTATGATGAGATTTCATACGTCAATAATATCATATATAGAATTGAATAGGGAATCCTAATAAATAAAATGGAATGGGAGCCTTTTTTGTTGTAATAATAACTGTTAATTAGGTAATCAGAAATATGTATAATACTATCAACTCAAAAACAATTTATGCTTTATCTTCAGCACCTGGAAAATCAGGCATTGCTGTAATAAGAGTTTCTGGCCCTGAGGCGAAAAAAATTGGGAAACTATTTAACATTGATTTACCTGATCCCAAAAAAGTTCAAATTGCGAAATTAGTTCATCCACATAACGGTGATTTAATAGACAAAGCACTGATAACATTTTTTAAGTCACCAAATAGTTTTACAGGAGAGAATATGGTCGAACTATCAATTCATGGTGGTAAAGCTATTAAAGATCTGATTTTTAGTATTTTAGCAGCAGAAGACAATTTTAGTTATGCCGAGCCCGGTGAATTTACCAAGAGAGCCTTTTTAAATGGTAAATTGGATTTAGTCGAAGTTGAGGGTTTGGCTGATTTAATAAACGCTGAGACAGAATTTCAGCGAAAACAGGCGTTTGATCAAATGGAGGGTAAATTATCAAACTTATATACGAAATGGAAGGGGCAATTAGTAAAAAACCTATCATATCTCGAAGCAACAATCGACTTTGTCGAAGAGGAGATATCACCAGAGATCGCGGGGTCTCAAATAAAAGATATCAAAGTCGTTCTGAGCGAATTGGATGCTCATCTGAATGACTCAAATAAAGGAGAAAGATTGAGGGATGGATTTCATATAATAATTGCTGGTTCTCCAAACACAGGTAAGTCAAGCCTTCTTAACCATCTATCAAACCGAGATATTGCAATTGTATCCGATGAAGCGGGAACAACAAGAGATAGTTTGGATGCTTATCTTGATATAAATGGTTTCCCCGTGATTATAACTGATACGGCTGGGATAAGGAAAGCAAAAACAGAAGTAGAAAATATTGGAATAAAAAAATCTCAAACAAAGATGAATGAGGCAGATCTTGTTTTGTGGCTGATGGATTCAAGTATCAATAAAAACGATGGTATCCCGCATAATATAAAGGATAAATCTATCGAGGTGTGGACGAAATCCGATATTTCTATCCATGAAAATAAAGATATTATTATTTCAACTAAAAAAGATCAAGGAATTACACAACTCATTGATATTATTGGAAAATTTGTTGAGAAGGGCTGCAGAACAGAAGGGTCATTTATCACAAGATCACGTCATCGTGATGCATTGGAAAAAACTAAAAACCATTTATCAATGATTGCTAAAAATGATCTTTTGGATGTTGAAGTAATAGTAGAAGAGTTAAGGTCAGCAGTAAACTCATTAGCTCGAATTACTGGGCATGTTGATGTTGAAGACCTATTGGATATAATTTTTAAAGATTTTTGTATTGGTAAATAGAACAGAATACAATATATATCACATAGGAGTATTACATGAAGTTTGATTATGACGTTATTATTATTGGAGGTGGTCACGCCGGCTGCGAGGCAGCTGCAGCAGCTGCAAGATATGGCGCAAACTCTCTTCTCATAACTCATAAAAAATCTACTATAGGTGAAATGTCGTGTAACCCTGCGTTTGGGGGCCTGGGCAAAAGTCATCTTGTACGAGAGGTGGACGCTCTAGACGGAGTAATCGGTATTGCTTCTGATGAAGCTGCCATACAGTATAGGGTGCTAAATCAGAGAAAAGGACCTGCTGTAAGGGCTCCGCGAGTACAAGCTGACAGGAAAATATATAAAAAGGCAATGCAACGTATTTTGAGCCAATACAAAAACCTGACAGTACTAGAAAATGAATGCATTGGTCTTCTTATTGATGAGGGCGCTTGTTGTGGTGTGCAAACACTTAACAGTGATGAAATATATGCAAAAGCTGTAGTGATAACAACAGGAACATTTCTTAATGGCTTGATTCACATCGGAAAGAAAACTTATCCAGCAGGAAGAGTTGGAGATAAGCCATCACTTCACTTGTCGGATGTTTTTCAGAAGTTTGGCTTTCAATTAGGTAGATTAAAAACGGGAACACCTCCAAGACTTGACGGAAGAACAATAGATTGGGCAAGCCTTGAGGAGCAGCAACCAGATAAAGAACCAATTTATATGTCCTATCTCACTGATTGCATCCAGCAAGAACAAATCTCATGTTTTATAACCAGAACAAATGATAAGACACATAACATAATTATGAGTAACCTTGATAATGCTCCACTTTATTCTGGCCAAATAGAGTCAACAGGTCCACGTTACTGCCCATCTATCGAAGATAAGGTTGTTCGCTTCGGTGAACGTAATGGACACCAAATTTTTTTAGAACCAGAGGGCTTAGATAGTCATACTGTATATCCAAACGGCATTTCTACCTCGATTGACGAGAAAATCCAGGAAATTATGGTACGTTCCATCAAGGGCCTTGAAAATGTTAAAATAGAAAGACCTGGTTATGCTATTGAATATGATTATATTGATCCGAGAGAATTAAAACTAACGCTTGAGACCAAAAAAATTAGAAACCTATTCTTAGCGGGTCAAATTAATGGAACAACTGGATATGAAGAAGCTTCTGCACAAGGATTAATTGCGGGAGTAAATGCTGCAATCAATTGTGTTGGAAAGCAAGAATTCATTCTAGATCGTTCTGACGCATATATTGGTGTAATGATTGATGACCTTGTGACAAAAGGTGTTACTGAGCCATATCGTATGTTCACATCAAGAGCAGAATATCGTCTCTCTCTGCGCATTGATAACGCGGATCAACGTCTGACTCAAAAAGGTATTGATCTTGGAATTATTAAAAAAAATAGAGAATCTGCTTTCAACGCTAAGTTATGTGCAATCCATAATGCCATGAGCCTTGTCACAAATCTAACAATCACTCCAAATAGAGCTAAACAGTATGGCTTGAAAATTAACCAAGATGGCAAAAAGAGGTCAGTTTTAGATTTGATTTCATACCCAAACATAAATTTAACAGATTTATATCCCATATGGCCCGAATTAAGTAGAATTGATAAGTCAGTGTCAGCACAGATCGAGTCTAATGCAATCTACTCGAAGTATTTAGAGAGGCAAAGGCTCGAGATTGTATCTTTTAAGAAGGATGAGTCTTTAGTTATACCAGTCGACATAGATTTTAATGATGTAAAGGGACTATCAAACGAAGCCCGCGATCGTGTGTCGAAAATGAAGCCTGGAACGGTTGGACAATTATCAAGAATGGAGGGAATTGATCCCTCTACTGTTCTCAAGATATTGTCATATATAAAGGCCCATCGTAAAATCTCAGAAATGTCAGCATAGATCGTGACAGATAGAACATCAGTCATAAATTTAATTGAGAGAGACTATAATGTTTCACGTGAAACAATTAGTAAACTAGAAATCTATGCTGAGTGTTTGATTGAATGGCAAAGTAAGTTCAATCTTATCGGCAAATCTACAATAAATTCTTTATGGCATAGGCACATATTAGACTCTATCCAGCTTGTGAGCACAATACCTGAGGATTTTCAGAGCTTAATGGATATTGGTACTGGCGCAGGACTGCCAGGGTTTATACTAGCAATTTATTATAACGAACTAGGTAAAGATATATACTTAGTAGACTCAAATAAAAAGAAATGTAAGTTTTTAGACCATGTAGCCACAAGATGCAACGTGGATGTTAAAATATATGCAGAGAGACTTCAAGATCTGGCAGTGAAGGACTCATTTAAAGTAGATGTTATTACAGCAAGGGCATTTGCAAGCATCGATAATATAATGTCTTTATCCAGACCATATTCGCATAAAAAAACAAAATACTTGTTACAAAAGGGCGTTAATGCAAAAAGTGAGTTGACCAACGCAAAAATTTCATCAAAATTAAGAGTAGAGTTAATAAATAGTGTTACGCAAGAAAACTCATATATTCTTAATATTGAACGAAAATAATGTTTGGATTAAAGAAAAATAATAACAAAGCCAAAATATTCGCATTTGCCAACCAAAAGGGTGGTGTGGGAAAGACTACAACAGCAATTAATCTAGGTTGTGCAATTGCTGGTGCGGGGGAGAAAGTGCTAATCATTGATTTGGATCCCCAAGGAAATGCCTCTACCGGTTTAGGCATTAACAAAGATGACAGGAAGTTCTCGACGTATGATATTTTAACCAGTGAACAAACTATTATAGACATAAAGTACAAAACCCTTGTGCAAAATCTTGATATTGTACCATCAACACTCGACCTGCTGGGTTTAGAGGCGGTTTTGGCTGAAGATAATGAAAAGTCATATAAGTTAAAGCAAGCTGTTGAAGAGCTTGAGGCACAAAGTAAAAATGAATATGATTATATTCTTATAGATTGTCCACCATCATTAAATTTATTAACCATAAATGCCCTAGCTGCTGCAGATGCACTAATTGTGCCATTACAATGTGAATTCTACGCGCTTGAAGGACTAGGTCAACTGTTAGAAACTGTCGAACATGTTCGCGCAACCTTAAATAAAGATTTGTTAATACACGGTGTACTTTTGACTATGTTTGACGAAAGAAATAACCTTTCAGGTCAAGTTGCAAAAGATGTTAGGGACTTTCTTGGTGATAAAGTATACAAAACAGTAATTCCAAGGAATGTAAGGGTTTCTGAGGCACCATCATATGGAAAGCCAGTTATATTGTATGATTATAAATGTCAGGGCTCTCAGGCCTATATGAACTTGGCAGCAGAAGTCCTAAAAAAAGACAAGATCGCATTAAACAGTAATTTATAAAAAACGGGGGACCTACAGTGGCAGAGCAACATACAAACGCATCGACTTCAAGACTTGGCAGAGGCTTGGCCTCACTAATCGGAGATGCCCCACGAGACGTTGCACCCGGCGAAAGTGAACTGGAACTCAATGTTGCTAGGCTTCCAATAGAAAAAATTCAGGCAAATAAACAAAATCCGCGTAGTATATTTTCCGAAGATGAACTTGTAGACTTAGCTAATTCAATTAGAGAAAAAGGTATTGTTCAACCTATTATTGTAAGGGAAATTGATAGTGCTGGATCATATGAAGTTATTGCTGGAGAGAGGCGATGGAGAGCCGCACAAATCGCTCAGCTAGATAATATACCTGCAATAATAAAAACATTATCTGACGATGATGCGCTAGAAATTGCTATTATAGAAAATGTGCAAAGAAGCAATTTGAATCCGATAGATGAGGCAGCCGGGTATCAGAGATTAATTGATATCTATAATTACACTCAGGAAGATCTAGCGCAGGTAATTGGAAAAAGTAGAAGCTATATCGCAAACATACTACGCCTAAATAATTTACCAACGAAAGTAAAAGACTATTTGTCAGAAGGACTGTTAACGATAGGTCACGCAAGGGCTTTGATATCTCTGGAAAATGCTGAAAATCTTGCTGACATGATCGTATCAAAGGGCTTAAGTGTTAGGCAAATAGAACAGTTAGTTAAAAACCCAGTAGGATCTCAGAAAAAAAGCAAGAGATCATCAAATAAGGATAAGAATTTAAGCTCACTTGAACAGTTAATGACAGACGCAATTGGCCTTAAAGTTCAAATCCATGCCAAAGATGCTAAATCAGGGAAAATTGTTGTAAACTATACAAGTGATCAGCATCTGGAGCTTATAAAAAATAAATTATTAGGTTAATTCTTTAGCGAAGAGATCTTCAGGAGACATCTTTCCGTCAACTCGACAGATAAATCGTTATTCTTCCTTGTCTCAATTGTTGTTTCTGACAAAATCTCGATTATATCACTTAGGGTACCTCTATTCCACGTATTGAGCTGCTTCAGCAAAGATGGGTGTCTCTTGAAAAAGATGGGTGGTTTTGTATTTTCAATCACTTGCTTATTCGGTATATTCAAGTCATTTTTTTCCGCTAATAATTCCATTAATTTTATGACATGATTCGAAGTAATAATAAGTATTTGCGCAGGGTTGAATTCATCTAGGACTGAATGATAAAGGCGGCTTATACTTTTTGTTTTTTTTTCAAACACTGTGTCTACTAAATCAGTAACAATTATATTTGATGAAGAGACGATTATAGACTCCACTTCAGATTTACTTATCTCATCACCGCTTTGATGTTGGTTTAAAATTTTCTCGATTTCTGATGTTGTATTACCATAGTCATTACCCAGTGATGCTACAATTAAATCTTTCGCATCTTTTTGCATGGTAAGGTCTCTATCTTTGAGTTTGTTATTAAGTAGAGCCATTATATCAATATTTGAACTATTGTAGCATGGGATCACGATAAAATTCTTATCACTTTCAAATGCCTTTCTTGAGGGTGAGCTCGTCTTCAACTCGCCTGCATTAATTATCAGGATTGACTGACTTTTTGATTCAATGATGCAGTCGACCTGTTCTTTTTTTAGATCGGATGACAAATCCAGTAATATAACCCTTTTATCATTGGTAAGTGCAAAAGTATCCAGTTCATCAGCCAGTAATCCTGGGTCATCATTTAACTGGGTACTATTTATTGTAGATAATAAAAAAGGGTCATTTTTGTTTGGGATATAGTGACTAATAAGAGCTTTTGTTCTATAGTTTATCAGTCCGCTATCCTGACCATGCAGCAGTATACCTTGTATATCATCACTAGGGTTTTTTATGAAATCATCAGCTTGTTTGTTGCGTAGGATCACTGTCTAATTACCAGCTTTAGCTTATTAATTCATCAATTTTGGATGGTTTAGAGATATTTGCTTATTTATGACGGATGCGACTTCTTTTGCTATTAAGTTATATGTAGATATTTCTGCCTGAGCATTATTATATTCTGAAGATGACAGCGTGAAAGTATTGTAGACACGCGCTGTGTTTGTAAATACCATTTCTCTAAATTCAGTGACCCTAAATATTTTATATTCAACTTCAACTTCTAATTGCATGCGTTTTGCTTCACCTGATGAGTCGATTAAAAGTGGATTTTTTTCAATCTTGATTTTAAAATCCATCTCAAGTTCAGATTTACCTCGTTCAGCATTCTGTCCAATGTACTTCAAGATTTCATTTCTAATAATCTGATGGTTTCTATCTGTCGCGTCGTTAATATAGATTTCGCTCATGATGAGTTGAGAATTACTATTGACTCCATACATTGGCGAAAAGGAGCAACCGGCGATAATCGGTAGAAACATTATTATAAAATAAAAATTTTTAACTTTAGATAACAACATTTAGAATCCTATTTGGGACATATATAATTTTTCTAATCTCAGAATTGATTGATTTACTGACATTATCGATTTTCATAGCCGCAGCTTCAACCTCATTTTTTGATAAGCCTTTAGCTACTTCAATTTCACCTCTTTTTTTACCATTTACCTGCACTACAATAAGAACGGTATCTTCCTGAATATATTTCTCAATTAATTGTGGCCATTCTGTTTGAGAAATTATATCATCACAACCAATTATTTTCCAACATTCTTCTGCCAAATGTGGTGCCATTGGGGCAAAAAGTTGGCAGTAAGTCTCAAGAAGTTCTCTAAATGCATATAACTCACTGATATCATTGAGTTTTTTATTTTTATTCATCATGCTTTGTATCTCATTGGTAAGCTCGTAAATATGTGCAATCGCCCTATTAAACCGCAAGTTTTCAAGAGCGTCAGTGATGTCTTTTATAGCCTTATGAGTTATTTTTCTTATGTTGAGTGAGTTTTCCGTAAACTCCTTTGGTTCATCAATAGCATTTTCAGAAATTATGGACATTCCATCATTAACAATTTTCCAAATCCTTTGAATAAAACGAGATGAGGCTTCGGCCCCTTTATCTGTCCACTGAATATCTCTCTCTGGGGGGGTATCAGATAAAATAAACCATCTTGCTGTGTCAGCACCAAAGGTCTCTACAATGGATTGGGGGTCAATGATATTCTTTTTCGATTTTGACATAGACTCTATGGGCCCAATTGTTACAGCGTCACCAGTTTTGATATGCACAGGGCTGTTTCCATCAAGCATGACTTCTTCGGGAAATAGCCAATTACCTGAAGAGTCTTTATAAGTCTCATGCGTTACCATGCCCTGCGTAAATAATCCTGAAAAAGGCTCATCCAAAGACAAATGATCTGTCTCTTTCATTGCGCGCGTAAAAAATCTTGAATATAGAAGATGTAGAATAGCATGCTCTACGCCACCAATATATTGATCTACAGGCAACCAATAGTCAACTGACTCTCTATTGACGGGCTGATTGGCCTTTGGACTACAAAATCTTGCAAAGTACCACGAAGAGTCTACAAACGTATCAAATGTATCTGTTTCTCTTGTCGCATCTTTTTGACAATTAGGGCACTTTACTTTTTTCCATGTTGGATGCTTTTCAAGAGGATTACCGGGGATACTAAAGTCAACATCCTCGGGCAATCTTACAGGCAGATCATCATCGGGCACTTCCTGAACACCACAATCGCCACAATGGATAATTGGTATTGGGCAGCCCCAATATCTCTGTCTTGAAACACCCCAATCACGTAAACGATATGTAATTTTCTTTTGACCTTGGGGCGACCCATCAATGACATTTTTTGACATTCTCTCTACTATAGCATCTTTTGCTTCTTCAATTGTTTTTCCATTGAGAAAATCTGAGTTAAAAATTGTTCCATTACCAGTGTAGGCTTCATTTTCTATGATAAATTTTTCTTTTTCTATATCTTCAGGTAACACTACAGGTATGACATCTAAGTCATATTTACGCGCAAAATCCAAGTCCCTTTGATCATGTGCAGGACACCCAAATATTGCTCCTGTTCCATACTCCATTAAGACAAAATTTGCGATGTAGACATCTAGATTTTTATCTTTTATGAATGGGTGCTTAACTTTAACGCTAGTATTATATCCTATTTTCTCAGCTTTTTCTATTTCGGCTAAGGTTGTTCCTTTTGATCTGCACTCCTTAATGAAACTATTAATTTCAGGATTATTTTTTTCAAGCTTTTTGACTATTGGATGGTCTGCGGCAACCGCAACGAAGCTTGCGCCAAAAAGTGTATCAGGTCTCGTAGTAAAAACCTCAATTGGTTCGTAATCATCATAAGGAGCAATTGCAATCTCAAACTTAAATTGTAAGCCAGTTGACTCTCCTATCCAATTATTTTGCATAGTTTTGACTTTTTCGGGCCATTTATTAAGCTTGTCGAGTTTACTCAGCAAATCATTTGCATAATTCGTTATGTTGAAAAACCATTGTGTAAGCTCTTTTGTTTCAACTTCTGCGCCTGATCTCCAACCTTTCCCATCAATTACTTGTTCATTGGCAAGAACGGTATTGTCTACCGGGTCCCAGTTTACTTTTGACTTTTTTCTTCCAACAAGACCTTTTCTGTAGAAATCTAAAAATAATCTTTGTTCATGCTGATAATATTCAGGATCACATGTTGCTATTTCACGGGACCAATCAATAGATAAACCCAGTAGCTTAAGCTGTTCACGCATGTTTGAGATATTTTCATAAGTCCATTTAGCTGGGTGGATATTATTTTGCATGGCGGCATTCTCTGCCGGCATTCCAAAGGCATCCCATCCCATTGGATGCAGAACATTGAAACCTCGAGCCCTTTTGTATCTAGCTACGACATCCCCCATCGTGTAATTACGGACGTGCCCCATATGTATCTTTCCTGAAGGATAAGGAAACATCTCTAAAACGTAATATTTTTGTTTTGAATAATCTTCGCTTACCTGGAATATCTTTTCAGAATCCCATTTATTCTGCCATTTTTCTTCTACTTCTCTGTGATTATATCGTTCCATGATGTGACGGATTACTCTTGTTTCATCTGGCGGGCTTTTGTGAGTATACTATTTTCTAGCTGTAAACGCGTTTCTTCACTTGTTGAAATATTCACCCATTCGCCGTTTTGGTACTGCTGCATAAATAGCGAAACGCGTACTGCATCAGCTCTAAGTCGAGTATCGAGAATATATATAGTTATTTTGTATCTCTCGTTGGGATTATTTGGATTATTATACCACTCAGTCATAATAATGCCTCCATACGGATCAGCCTCATCTAATGGCATAAAAGATATGGTATCTAGGGATGCACGCCACAGTAATGAGTTTACACCAATAGTTGCCCCAGTATCGCGAACGTCACTTCCAAATAGCTTTATACTATCTTGGATTTTACCCTCTGGACCGCCATCTTTTTTTGCTTTTCTCTCAGCCGCCCTCTCTCGAGACAAATCAGCGTCCATCCAATCTGGCATATTGAAGGATGTTGAACATCCTGATAGTGCAAAACTAATTAGAAAAATGAATATTGATTTTTTCAGCGAACCGTATCTCAATATTTTAATTTTTGGATTATTTAAAAAATTATTCATAAAAAACCATTAATATCAGCTAATTGGCAGTAAAAAATAAAGCCTTTCCAATGTCAACAAAATAACATTTAACAAACTATTAACAACTGTATCATATAAACAACATAAAATATTATTATAATATATGAGTCTTTGTTATCCGTTGACTATTTTAGAACTATAATAATATAATATTTATTATTAATTAATTGATAAAAGCGGTAAATACTTTAATGCGCAAAATACCCGTCATATTCTCAACAATACTATTGTCAACTTTTGCTCATGCCGGTGATGCCCCGACTGATATTGAGTCAAATGGTATTAGTTTAAATGTTGGCGGAGAAGTTATGGTTGAGGCAATTGCAATAGAAGGTCGTTGCCAAACCCAAGCAGCTCCAGCTGATGTTTTTGCCAATGAATTGACAGATACAAATGCTGGGACAATAACCGCAGATTTAGAAAGTATCGGCTTTGCAACCGGCTCATCCCTAACAGGCGAAGCAACCTATACATTCGAACCAAGTCTATGTGGGGTAAATGTCGATGAAAAATTTCCGCAATTTGAGTTTTCTAAAGAGCTTACCTTTGATGTGAGCGCAACCATGTACAATGGCTTAGATATATCTTTCAAGGACACTCTTAACCTCGCTGATATCGATGATGAAGAAAATAGTTTTGAGTTATCACTTGGCGGTGCCTTTGGTTCAATCCAAATAAAAGATAGTAGTTCAGCCGTTGATAGCATGCTTGTTGGTACTGCCGGTTCTGGGGCGGATACAGCTATTGATGTAACATCTGATGGCCATGTAACTACAACTTCTGGAAATGATAACGGACTTGGTCTGATATACTTCACTCCATCATTTGGGGGAATGGATCTTGCGTTTGGATACAACAAAAATACTGATAATTTGGGCTTAGATAACTCTGAATTTAATGACACCTATTCCGTTGGTTTTGGCTATGAAACATATATTGGCGATGTTGTTCTGTCCCTTGGCGGTGGCTTTGAAAAAGCAATTAGTGATACCGATACACCTGCAAATTGTCTTACAAATGATCTTTCAACTGCAGATAATGCAACATCAGCCTTCCGACTAATTGACGGTTTATATGGAGGTAGCAGATGTGGTAACGAAACCTTGTCAGCGATTGGAGCAGATATAGGTTTTGGTGATTACACATTATCCTCCGCATTCTCAAATCTTGATACAACAGATGGCAGTGATATGTCTGTGTGGTCGCTGGGAGTGGCTCGAACATATAATGAAATTGATTATACAATTGGTTACACACAAGAAACACTCAGTTATGCGAGGGACAAAACATCAGGTGCTGAGGTCGAAGATCAATCAACTATTTTAATGTTGGAGGCTGTCAAGCCACTTGGTGATGGTGTCGATCTTGGCCTTAACATATCAAATACTGAAAATGATATCGCTGCTGAAGAGTTAGGAAATGGCCCACAAGACGCCTGGCGTGCAGGTGTTTCTGTTACACTCGGCTTCTAATCAAGTAATCCCTCTTAAAAATACAAAAATATAACTGCTATTCAAGCTTCTGTAGATTAATATTCTGTGGGAGATCACACATTATTTTATAAGAAATATAGCAAAAAATTAACAATAGATTAATCGCTGTTGTATTTATGTCACACATAAAAATAAAGTAAAATAAATGAGTGTTTCTTGCTTGATACCAAACGAAATTTTGCTAAATTGGTCTCATGTGCACGATGCTACGTGCATTGTGTGCGTTATTTTATATAAAATAACTTTTTTTATTAACCACTTTTTTTATTATGAAAGGAAATATCATGGATAAAAAAATTCTACTAGGTGGTGCAGCTGCTCTAATTATGGCAGGTAGCATGGTTGCTACTCCAGCTTCTGCAAACATCTCACTAGAGCTAAGTGGTGAAGCACAAGTTACAATCAGTACATCTGATTCATGTGGTGATGCTCCAGCAACAGCTGCGGCACAAAACGACGTAACAGGTCATGCTACACTAGCAGCTCTTAACACTGCAACAGGTATTACATTTACATCTGACTCAGCTGGTTCTATGGACGTAGACACAGTTACATTTACAGACTATAGATGTGATCCAAACACAGCAGATAACGATAACCCAGTATTCGGTTTCGCAAAAGAAATCGGCATCAGTGCTTCAGGTACACTAGCTAATGGTCTAGAAGTCGCATTCTCAGACACATTAGATCTAACAGATGTTGACGCTGAAGAAGGTTCATTTGAACTAGAACTAGGTGGTGCATTCGGTACATTAACAATGGGTAGTGTTGACTCAGCAGTTGACTCAACTTCAGTTGGTATGCCAGGTGAACTAGACTATGACGTATCTACAGACGGTTCTGCAGGTTTCGGTCTATCATATGCTCTACCAACAATGGGTGCACTAGATGTAGCTATTTCATACTTCCCTAACGCGGATGATGCTGGTCTAGATGATTCAGAATACATGGATACATTTGGTATTGGTGCTGCATTCGACGCTGGCATGGCAACTGTGTCATTCGGTTTTGAAAGTGCATCAAGTAACGACGCTGATTGTTCAGTATCAGCAGCAGCTGTTCACACTATCACAACAGCAGCAGCTCTTATCACAGCAGTATACGGTGACTCTGTATGCGGTGATATGGACACAATCGCAATCGGTGCTGAAATGCCAGTATCAGACCTAACACTATCTGCTGGTTACTCAACAATTGACTCAGACCAAGCTGACAGAACTACAATGGGCTTTGGTGTTGAAACATCAGTTGGTGACTACACAATTGGTGCAGGTTATGCAATCCAAACATTAGAATTTGAACTAGGTGGTGAAGAAGACGAAACTACAGCAGTTAACTTCACAGCTGAAACAGCACTAGGCGATGGTGTAGATCTATCTCTTGAATTCATTCAAACAGATGCAGATCTATTCTCACAAGCTGCAGGTGCAGGTTCAAACTCAACATACACAGCAGAAATTGCTCTAACAGTTGGGTTCTAATTTAATAAACCTAAAGTTTATTTACATAAAAAGGGGTGGTTTCGACCACCCTTTTTTTTTGTAAAATTGTTACTATTGAAATAAAATAGAAACATGTATTCAAAATCCATATTCTCACACGATGAAATACTACAGAATTTTCATAGCGTCAAAGAACGAATGAATATTGCCGCGCAGAGTGTTGGTCGAGACGTAAATGATATACATTTAATTGTTGTCACAAAGACTTTTGACTCCACAGAAATTCAACCGCTCATTGATTATGGCCATCGGGATTTCGGCGAGAATAGGGTCCAGGAAGCAGAGCAAAAGTGGGCAGGTTTAAAGAACGATAACCCAGAAATTAATCTACATTTAATTGGGCACCTTCAGACAAATAAAGCGAAGACAGCCCTTTCGTTATTTGACTCCATTCATACATTAGACTCAAAAAAAATACTTGTTGAAATCTTAAAGCATATTAATAGGACAGCTTCGGTAACAAAAGAATTCTTTATCGAGCTTAATTTAGGAAATGAACCACAAAAATATGGTCTGGCACAGGAAGAAATAGCAATTTTATTAGAGGATCCCCAATATTCAGATAAAATCGGCCTCAATGGGCTAATGTGCATTCCGCCATACGATGTGGAACCTTCACCATATTTTGCATTATTAAGTAAAATTGCTAACAAGTTTGATATAAAATATCTTTCAATGGGGATGAGTTCAGATTTTGAAAAGGCAATTCAATTTGGTGCTACACATGTAAGGGTTGGCAGTGAAATATTTGGCTCGCGATCATGAGCATAGATCAAATTATAAAAATTTTAAAGAAAACAGAAAGCTTCGGAATGCAAACTGATAGCTTTCTGAATACCTTGGCTTTTACTTCAGAAAAAAAAGAATATTCCACCGGCGACCTTATAATAAAGTCCGGCGAAAAAAGTGCTAAATGTATTATCATACTGGAGGGAAAAGCATTTATTCAAAAAAAAACAAGCCCGATTGAGCTCAAGCCTGGTTCTGTGATTGGTTTATTATCATTAATAAATAACAGTCACCCAAAGGATGCACTAATTGCTGGTGCAAAATGTCTGGTACTAGTGATAAACCGAGAATTGTTTGAAAAGCTTTTACACGAATTTCCTGATTTTAATAAGAATTTGAAATCGAAATTAGTCAGTGACCTTAATAAGAAGGTTAGCAGCATGCAAACGACTTTGAGACGATAAATCAAGTGACATGGTTAAGTTGGAATGTGACAGAGATAGGAACATGGTCTGAGGGTCTGTCAAAATCGCGAGCTATTTGAAAAATTTTGTGTTCAATATAATGTCTCAATAAATTTTCTGTTACCCATATATGGTCTAAGCGTCGTCCACGGTTAGACTTCTTCCAGTCTCGATTACGGTAGCTCCACCATGAATAAACTTTTTCGTCTTCATTTGCGAAGTATCTAAAAATATCACAAAATTTTTGTTTATTAATAATTTCCAGTATCTTTGACCTTTCAATGTCAGTATGACTCACTACATTTAGAAGTTGTTTGTGTGACCATACATCGTTTTCATGGGGTGCAATATTCATATCACCAACAATAATATGGTACTGACCATCAGCGATTTGATCTTTCAGATAAAGATGCATTTCATCTAAAAAATCTAGTTTATGTTTAAACTTTAGATTTATATCAGTATCTGGCTCATCACCGCCTGCTGGCACATAAAAGTTATGTAATTTTAGAGTATTATCCTTACCA
>Ga0066378_10000461_pt1 | contig 17479 bp, 14 predicted proteins | sample Knorr_S23_td_DCM_FD_70947 | JGI IMG/M metagenome (GOLD analysis project Ga0066378, IMG submission 70947) | Marine microbial communities from Southern Atlantic Ocean transect - Knorr_S23_td_DCM_ad_71m_LV_A | ecosystem: Environmental > Aquatic > Marine > Oceanic | place: Southern Atlantic ocean...
TGTTCGTCACCGCCAAGAAATTACCGGGAATATTATCCATAAAGCTGCTTAGGAGGACGACCGCGCAGCCTATACCAAAGGCCAGGATGCGCGCATAACGCACATTGCGCGCTTCATTCTCCGGCTTCCTGCCGAAGCGATCGAGCAAGTCGGTCATCACTACAGCAGTAATCGAATTAACTCCTGAATCGATGCTCGACATCGCCGCCGCGAACAATCCCGACACCACCAGGCCCGTCACCACCGGCGGCAGCTGAAAGGCGATGAAATGCGGGAAGATCTTGTCCGCTTGAACATCAAGCCCACCCGTCTCAGGCAAAAGATCCGGATGCGCCTGATAAAAACCTAATAGGGATACCCCAACGAATCCCAGGGTCACCCCGACAACTAACCCAATCGACAGTTGCATTGCTATGGCCCGTCTGGCGGCACGGACATTCTCGGTCGCCATGAATCTTTGCACGGAGACCTGGTCTCCCATCGAGGTGCATACCATCCAAAGGAATACCGATAGAGCCGACCCTACCACCGTAACCCGCGTTGACGGATCCAAACTAAAGATCGGTTGATGATCCCACACGTCGGCCTGCCACGTTGTCGGAAACCATCCAAAGCCACCCATTTTCCAGGTAACGGTTCCAATCACGAGCAAGGCGCCTCCGTAGAGCAGGATCGTTTGCATTAGGTCCGTGATCACCACTGCTTTCAGCCCGCCCAACGAGGTATAAGTGATGGCAAACAAACCCGTCGCCGCCACAATCCACGACACCCATTCCTCACCCGCGCCAATCATGATGGCGATCGCCTTGGATGTAAGAAAAACCAGCAGCGACATCCAGACTAACCGCAGCAGGATAAACATACTCATCCCCAGCAAGCGGACGCTCAAGCCCAAACGCGTCTCCAGCAATTCATAAGCGCTCGTGACGCGGCGGCACATATAAACAGGTAGTATCCAAAACCCAATCACAAGAAATACGAATGGGTAGGAAATGTAGTTCGAGAGGTACACCGGACCCTTCCCGAGCACCTCGCCCGGGATCGCCAGATAGGTGATGGTGCTCAGCAGCGTCGCGAAGAGCGATACTCCGATCAGCAGAGAGTTCATTCGCCCCGAACCCACGAAGTACTCGCTGGTGTCTTTCTGCCTCCGGCTCATCCACCACCCTAACCCAATGGTCGATGAGGCATAGAGTCCGAGAATAATCCAGTCGATGAGCGTCATGTATGAGGAGTAAGAAGAAGCCAAGCATCGGGATCGCCGCCTTTGTTCTTGCTGTAAAGCCGCTCATTCGGCGATTGGGGTTGGGTAGAAGCAGCGAAGGCAAGAATGATGGAGATCAGGAAAGCTAGAAAAGCGCGCACGCTCTTTCTCTTGCCAAGCTCAAACAAAGGGCGACGGCGCATTCCAAATCTACTCGTTTACCCACTCTAGGTTGAAGCGAGCAAGGGTAAGGTTGGCGTAGGCCCAATCGCGATTGCGTTTCATTTTTGGTGGATAGACACCGCTTTCATAAAAGCAAAGAATCGTTCCATCGGGCATTACTGCCAGATCGCTGTATGCGCTCGGCCCATCTTCCAGCAATTTCTGGGTGGGCCAGGTTATTCCACCATCGAGACTCATGTTGATGGTGACGTCTTGCCGAGCGGAATGCTTGCGTTTAGTGGTGTAAGGGTTGGAGAACAGCAGCACGGATCCGGGCTTATCGCTAGTTCCCGGATGGGCAACGATTCCTGCCATACAACCCGGTTCAAGCAGGTCTTCGACGAGTCGCGGCTCTGACCAATTTTTAGCCCCATCGTCGCTGTAGCTCGCAAGCCGCCGATTCCGCTCGTTCGTGTTTCGAGAAGTCAGAATCACCCGGCCATCAGCTAATTGAGCCACATTCGGCTCCCCTCCCCCACGGATGGCGATCTCTCCCGCAATCCAGGACTCTCCATTATCATCGCTGTAAATCACGCAGGCTGCTTTTCGAAGTGGAGCGTCTTCTTCATAAGTGGCCATCCAAAAGGGAACCACGAGACGACCGTTCTCCAACTGGATGGCGTGGCCGGGGCCGGAAGCGATGACTTGCCAATCGAGTTCACCGCGCAAGTTCTCCATAGCATAGGTTATCCCTAAGGGATCGCTCCAGCTAACTCCGTCGTCTTCACTGACCATGTAAAAGGCTCGGGCATATTCGACGCAATAGACCATGTGTACCAACCCGTCCTTGCCTGCGATGGCCATAGGATTGTTTACGGTCTGCTCGTCCGGACCGCCCATGTCTTTGCCACGCTTGCTTTCCGACATGTGAGGGTTTCGCGGAAGTCTCGGACCCATGTGGGCGATCTGTCGGGCTGGGGAAAAGGTCTCTCCTCCATCAATGCTTCGACGCAGATGGATTTCTATCTCTCCCCTGTCGGCTTCCCTGAGTTTCCGAGCCTCGCAGTAGGCGAGAATCGTTCCCTTCGCGGTAACGACTATTCCCGGAATCCGATACAGAGAAAAGCCATCGGTTTTCTCCTCGAACAAGACTTGTTTTGTAAGGTATGGCTTCTCTGCGTAAGTTGGAGCAGCCGAAAACGAGGCCAAAAGAAGACCGAAATTGATGATCGATTTGAGCGCTCTTTTTGAATTTGTCGAAAGTAGCCAGACCATGTTTTTCAAATGTCGCTTACTCCCAGCTAATGTATTCACGACTATAATATATGAAACGCCCACATTCCGTGCCCACAATTAGGTCAGGTTTTTCATTGAAAAACACCACTGCGGGCGAGCAGGCGTGCTGGCCCAAGTGAACCGGCTCACCCTTGTGATGCATTAGCTTCGGGTAGGCGAAGGCTGGATACCGGTTCGTTCCTTTATTTTCCAGTAGCAGTACCGCGGCTCCGGCCTTATCTTTAGACCAAGGTAGCCCACTTTCATCTGCAACAGGCACCGTGCCGTGCCGTGGGGTACCCACGATGAGATCGAAATCGCCATCGCCGTCCCAGTCGACGGACTCGAACTTCGTACGGCCTCGTCCACCAGCATTGAGAAAATTGGCGTGGATGGGAGAACCATCCTCGAGAAGCAGCCTGCCATCGTCTTCCAGATTGTACACATCGACCTGACGATAGAGGTGAAATTGATCGTCATCATTGAGAGTAATATAAACCCTTTTTCCATCGATACTATATATACCGGGTCTGGTTCGCCAACTTCCGTGCATATCCAGATCGTCTAGGTAGAGAGTTTTGCCCGAAGCAAGTTGGGGATTGGTTTTCGTACCCATATTCAAATACACCGTGTGCATGCCGCGAACATCGTTCATGAGAATGTCGTATAAACCGTCTCCGTTCCAGTCGTACACATTTGGACAGGTATAACCCCACCGAGCTTCGCCTGGACCCTGAATGCTACTGTATTTCCCTTGAATATGCACGAGTTCTCCCGCCGCCGCGATGCGTTGCGGCGGGGCAAACAGAGGTGATGAAGTTCTAGATAGATTCTTGAACAACAGGAAGAAGCCTTGGGAATTGCCCGCTACGATGTCCAATTGGCCGTCGCCGTCCCAGTCGACTACATTGGGTACGACCAGGGTGCCGCCAAACAACTCGGCGGAGGCCTGTTGGACTTCTCCCATGGGCTCAAAAGCAATCCGATCGGGGAGATCCTTTTCCGGCCGTCTTTGATAGTAGTACATGCCTCCTTCACCTGAGGCTAGAAAGTCCATCCCCGAGTAATCCGAGGAAGGGTAGGCTATGACATTGGTCCAGGTTTCCGGATGACGAAGCGAGATGCCCCGTTCATCTACAACCGGAGTTTTGCTGACAGTCGCGTTTCCGTCTTCCGGCATAAAGTCAGTCAAGGAATGCAGGCCACCCAGCAGGGTCCCGAAGACGAGCCTGGGATCTCCTCGATTCTCGAGAACCGCCATCCCATTAATCCCAAAATGCCCGCCATCCTCATGAGACAAGATTTCCTCGGCATTCACGTTCTCGGGGCGATCAGCTAAACTAAACGTCGCGCGATAGATACCATCCCTGGGAATCCCACCCATCCATATGCCGGAGCCATCGAAAGGCCGGTAGGCGGCATTACGGTGGTGCACAAGCGTCGGTTTGTAACTTACCTCATCCCTTACACTCATGAACAAGGTTAGCTGACCATCGCTACCGAGGGTGGCGGTAGCCGCGCTTGGCAGCCGAGGCAAACCCGAAAGGCTGATTTTTGATTCTACTTTAAACCGCAGACCGTCCTTGTCGAAACGAGCAATAATAATTTCTTCGTGCCGTAACCAGATTCCGATGATTTCACTCTTTGAGGTCTCAAAGACGTAACCCGCTACCGCATGATCCTGGAGAAGATAATTTTCCAGCTCAGGCACTTCTGATACATCGATTTCAATGGGTGGAGAAAATACGGGGACACCGTTGGGGGAATCCTTGACATAGCGATACAAATGAAAGCCCGGATACCAGCGATCGGAGCTGACAAAAATGTCCGGTCGCTTTCCATCATAAACGTGAGCGAATCCCAAGGGAGTTGAGCTGATCCCAATCGACGGCAAGGGCCCTACCCCTTCATTGCCACCAACGAGTATGGGCTGACCACTGACCATTTGGGCGTCGGCCGCACTGATTGCCGGCACTTCGCCAACAGCGCAACCCGCCAAAAACAGAGCTAGAAATACTTGAATTAAGCTGACTGGTTTTATGACGGTTTCCATAAAATGTATCCAAATAAATATACTCTCTAATTGCTTTTACAATGAATAGAGTTCGGAAAGCGGTATGCGAGCTACTTCCATGTCCTCCTTATTCACCGAATAAATCACCCAAAGGCTTTCCCCGACGACGACTGAATGCGGATACTGGTATCCACCTGCCCCTTTAGCTTTGCCTTCATATCGCTGAGCGGGGGCCTTGAACTTGATGATCGCCATACGGTCGAATTCAAGCCCATCTTCAGACAAAGAGATCGCCAACATCTGTCGTCCTCCCTGCCGCCCCGACATAGCCAAAAGGTTATTAATTACATAGTACTGGCCATTGGGTAATTGGCCAGAATTAGCTCTTGATCCCGTATCGGGAAAACTTGTACGCGTTGGTGTAGTCCATGTATCTCCATCATCAAAGGAAAAGGAAGCATAATGCCGCCGAGGCCTGGAAGCCTCGATCTCGGCTCGAGTCGTTCCATGAATCGTCCCCTGATTACGGTAGAGCCTTACCCAAGCGCCATTCGCTAAACGCCATGGCTGAGTGGGCTCGGTCATACGATGCTCGTCATCGGAATCCGGCCATTGCCTTGGCTTGAAAAGCAATTGCGGCAAGTTTGCCGGTTCTTCGAAATAAGCGTTTATCTTAGACACAAACGACGGTTCTCCAACCGGGATGGATGGATAACCGGGTTCCGGAGCAGGAACTGAGTCCGAAAGCCAAAAGACCGGGCCCAAGGACCCGTCCGCATGCACTTCGCGGGCCAGAAACCCAATCCGAGTTCGCGAGACTTCGTTGAAGCGATACACTTTCTTTCTCAACGACCGATCAACAACGGCCACCGCGTACATGCGTCCTCCAATTTCAGCAAATCCCTGGCATGTTTGAAACGGCTTAGGCTCTTTCGCTACTGAAGCCGGGACCTTGTCGGCAAGTGATGGGAAGAGGGGCTTCTGCTCAGACCAAGACTTTCCTTCGTCGGTTGAAAAACGAAAGACGCCGTTTTGGCCCGAGGCGTTTTCATCACGGGCATGATTATCCCACGATGCGAATAGCGTTCCCTCAAAGTAGGCAAGGTAACCATGGTGGTTAAACGTTCCGTTATCGGGAGTCGCATAAAGCAGCCTGGTCGTCTCAGTCTTTTCCAAAAATCGGTACCGAAAGTCGGGAGAATTTTGGACTGTCCATCGCACCGAAGGTTCATCCGTAGTCGCGAAAATAGAGGGCCCAGATAAAGGCGATAAAACCACCGATAAAAAGAGGCAGGATTGAGCGAAGTATCTTTTGGCCATGTTTTCCCTGGTTAGTGTTCCGGGTAGAGAAGAGCGAATTACTGGGTTTCTAGAAAATACTCCGGATACCTCCATTGCCAATCCGCGTTCTTCTGTGGCTTCCCATCGCCAATCGCTGCTTCGATTTCCGCGACCCATCGTTTCAAGATTTCGGTATGGAGCAAGGGATCATTCGTATCCTCTCTCCAAGCTACGAGCTCCCGGTTCAATTCCGCCAAGATCTGCTGGTAATCTCCTTCCTCCGACAGGTTGTTGAACTCGTAGGGATCCCGCTGCAAATCATACAACTCGAACTCCAGCGGATGCTTCATTAGCCGATAGGCAGCCGATATCGCATCACTAGATTCACCGATACTTTTGCCAACCTCCTTGAAATAGCGATTGGTGGCAAAATCGACCTCCGGATTCTCCATGCTCGGAATCAGATTGTGTATGAGCTTGAATCGATCATCGCGAACCGAACGCTGCGGGTAGAAATTGAGGAGTCCGTGAAGATGCCATTCAGCAAACAGATGGTTTCGCCATTCATGCGCTTCCCCTTTCAACAAGGCTAACATCGAGCGGCCCGGTAAACCACTAGGAGCAACAACGCCGGTCGCTTCTAGAATCGTTGGAAAAAGGTCGATGGTCGACACAAGCTCTTCCCTAACCTGACCGGCCTTCATTTTAACGGGCCAAGAGGCGATTAGAGGGATACGGAGGCCGCCTTCGAAGGAGTTCCGCTTGCCACGGAGCAAATCGGCCCCGTGGTCCCCGAGATAAAACACCAAGGTGTTTCCATACTTACCGCTATCAGCCAAGACATCAAGCAAGTCTCCGATAAGCGTATCCAATCTATTAATGCTATTATAGTGGTCGGCTGTTTGCTGGCGCAACTCAGGGTGATCTAGTCCAATGTATGCCAAGGGCTTGACGTCTTCCCCCGTTAACGGATTCGCCGGCATGTTATCCACCTGTGGCAAGAATGGCCGGTGGGCATCCGGATAATTTACCATCAAGAAAAAGGGCTGATCCGAAGCCCGCATGAACCCGCCGGCGTGTTTCGCGTAGGCAGCAAGATCTTTGCGAGCGAAATTAGCTGTTTTGATTTCCCTAAAATCGAAAGGGAAAGCGGAAGCCGGGTTGATATGCAGCTTCCCTATGATGCCCGTACGGTAGCCGGCCTCCTTTAGGCTTCGAACCACATTGGGCGTATCTTCCCGATACATACGAAAGTCCCAGGTCGCCAAACCAATTTGCCCATTCTGATGCGGGTAAAGCCCCGTCAATATAGAGGAACGAGATTGACTGCAACCCGCCTGAGTGACGAAGGCCCTGTGGAAGCGGACACCACTTTCAGCCAAGGCATCTAAACGCGGCGTCTTCACGTAGGGCTCGCCATAGCAACCTAGCTCAGGGCCATTATCCTCGGAGGTTATCAAAAGTACATTCGGTCGTTCGCTCTCCGCCAGCGACGCGAAACCCAACAACAGGCAATTTGCAATCAAGGCACTGGAAATCTTCATCTTTAAACCGGTCGACTAATCTCCAAGCGTTTTGCGGCCTAACTCCAAGGTAGTGGCAGAGTCGGGACGCAAGCCGCCATCGCCGCCTACAGTTATGAAACGAAAACCCTGCTTCAAGCGGCGTTCTATACTCCCGGCATTGGCCGTAATGCCCACAGGTATATTCTTTGCCTGGCACGCCTTGAGAACCTTCAAGATCGCTTCCTCAATTTCAGGGGCGTTAGGAGTATCCGGATATCCCATCGTTATACCCAAATCGCTAGGACCGACGAATATAACCCCTACGCCCGGCACTGAAATGATTTCCTCGATATTCTCAACGCCCTCGGGATTTTCTATCTGGATAATAGTCAGGATTTCCCCTCGGGGGTCTAGTGGCCACACATCAGCCCGCCTCACATATTCACCCGCGTTTATCCCCCAGTACCAGGCCGCATTCGCAGGGGCCCGCCCACGTATACCTGGTGGATCGAAATCGGGCACTCCCGTTTTCTGGGGGTAGCGTGATGCTCGCACGGCATTTAAAGCTTCTAGCTTGTTAGTGACGAATGGATACATCACTCCAAAAGCGCCGACATCTAGAGCTTGCTTGGCAAGGAACTGAAGGTTCTCTCGCCCATTTGTAGGCAGACGGACAATAGGGGTCACATTCGGCTGCAGGCTACTCTCCTCATGGATAGCCCTCTTGTCCGTCAATCCTAAGAGAAAAGCACGTAGCGTCTCAAAATCAAGAGGGCCATGTTCCATGTCGATCAAAGCGAAATCGATATCCGAGCCGGCGATCAGCCTGGCATTGTTTAAAGATTGGTCACCAGAAAAGATGCCAAGGGCCGGCTCCCCCTTTTCTAACAGCTCGATAGCTTTATTCAGCCTAGTATCGCTTTCTTGGGCCACTGCTATCACAGGGATCAGCAAGCAGAAAATCGCTATGACCAATTTTGTGGAGGGGTAAGACACATTCATAGCTCGCTGGAATCGGGGTTAACTAATACGCGCTGGCAAAATAGCTTGGAGCATACACAATTTCGATCAGGGTAGAAATACTCTCTTGGTAAAGGTCAATTCGAGTACGGAGTTTTGTAAGCGCAGAGGGATAAGTCCAAACAAACTACTCCTTTACGGCTATCGAATATCTCCAGTACTTCTAATGGACCAATTTTGATGATTCGCAATCGAAATTCGGCGAGCTAAAAAGTTCTTAGTCCATGAGACGAGGGTTATATTGCCGCGGTCCTGCATTGAAGCGTTCAACTTGGTCTGCAGATGTCCCGGAATCGTCCACTGAGTATACGAAAATACGAGTCGATGTGGGGTCGTAGACAACAAGGTCTTCATCGCCATCACCTGTCAGATCTGCCGGAATGGCATGATAGAACCCCATCCGATGAGCCGCTTTCCCGTTCGCGTTCGGCAACCCGGGCAACCAAGTTGCCATTTGATCTTCGAGTTCCCACAAGCGGTTCCCGTTGAAGAGTAACGCGGGCTTTTCTGGGCCGCGCAGATAAACGCTTTCCATTCCCGTATTGTTTGGCGCTTCATTTAAATCGAAGTCCCTAAGAATCGCGCCCTGGCTCGATACAACTAAGATTCGAGTATCATGCCCTTGGTTACGAATCGCCAATTCCGTGCCCGGGCTCGAAGCGATAAAATTAGCCACTCTAAGTTCCTGACCGTGAGGTACTGTATCATCGCCTAAGGCAAGGATCGGCTCAGAGCTGAAACCCATCACTTGCGGTGTTCCTGAGCTGATCGCCCGAATGTTAGGTGAATCCCAAACGTCGATGGCTACGGAATCCATATACTTGCTCATTTCCAAGGTCCAGTGGACTTCACCTTCGTGAGAGAGGAGAAAGTAGCCGCCATGAACTTCGTCTCTGCCATCGCCATCCATATCGCCAATTGCAGGGAATTTTGGAGGAAAACGCTCTTCATTTTCCAAGCGATAGCGGTAAGTCCACAAGACTTCAAGCTGGTCGGTGATGGCTAAGTAAGTTGCCCCGACTTTCAGCAACAAATCTCGGGGCCGATCCAACCCGCGAAAATTGGCAATGAGAATACGCTGGTGCGGCCACGTGTAGATTTTCGGGCTACCGGTCTTCAACGAGGCGATCTCAGGTATGGCCCTCTCACGCAGTGCGTACCCAGACTCTCCATCTCGTATTTGAATCACAACGTCAGAAAGGGAAAGCCAATTGGAGGAACTTTCCGAATCCGGCCGATGCCACAGACATGCGATTTCGGCACTACCGTCACCATCAAAATCGTACACGGCTACCGGCCCTGGCCGGACTGGCTGCTCGCCTTCCTTGCCATGCTGCCAAAGCGCTTTGCCATCGATGTCAAAAGCGGCTATAAAGCAAGGTTTGATGCCACCTTGATGCTGTCTGGCTTCGCCACCCTGAGCGCTCCTGTAGACAACGAAATCGCAAATGCCATCACCGCTGACGTCACCTATACGAATATCTCCTCCAAACGCGCTTTTTCCATCACGTGTCAGAAATTCGGCCGGGATGTCGATCTGGCGATGCAGCCGAACTTCTTGGTAATCCGCGATTGCTTGGAGGCCGAAAAAAAGCCCCACCAAAATCGGTCCAATATGTATATTCTCAATCTTCGTTCCCATCTCTTAGCATACCGTGTAGCCAATTCAAGATTCAACAAACCTACCCGATCCAAATTCTAACATCGCCCCACCGCCCGTCTGGATTCGCAAAAGGCCGCCAAACTCAACCCTTGATATCCCCCTCTTCGTCAATAGAATATTTTCCGACTCCAAAGACAGTCAAATGAACAGCAATATACGCCCCATCACCAACCCATCCAGCTTCGAGTTGCAGCCGATGACCGGCAGCCTCGGAGGCGAGATTACCGGGCTTGATCTGACTACAGCCAACGATGAGGAGATGTCCCGTATACAGAACGCGCTGGATACGTATCACGTCTTAGCCATTCGCAATCAATCATTAGATCCCGCGTCCTTTCAACAGTTAGCCCGCAAGTTCAGCCCTTATAGCGGCAATCCAGTTCACACGCATTTAGAGGGGTATGACGATGTAGTCCGATTCATCCGAGAGGCCGATGATCGGGGCGCAGTGATTGGAGAGTTTCTGCATATGGATATGCCTTGGATGGAAAAGCCTCCAGGGATCACCATGCTTTATAGCGAAGAGATCCCGCCATTCGGTGGAGACACTTTTTTGCCAGTCTATCCGCAGCCTACGAAGGGCTATCAGATAAAATGAAAGCGTTGATCCACGATCTTGTCGGCGTTCATACCGGCAAAGGCCTATTCGCGCTCAACGCGGCCCACAAGAGCCTAGGCGTCAGGGATAGGGTCAAGGAGTCCCTAGAGGCGATCGAGGTCGAGCACCCTTTGGTTTGTCGCCATCCTGCCAACAATCGGCAGCAACTTTTCCTGAGCACCGTACTTTGCCGCTTCGCCGGAATGACCGAAGCCGAAAGCAAACCGATCATCGACTTTCTCATGTCTCACGCTAGTCGAGCAGAGTACAGCTGCCGGCTTCGATGGCAACCTGGCACACTCGCCATGTGGTCAAATCAATGCTTGTTGCACGCGGCCATAAATGACTATTCTGGCGACCGAAGCGTCGTTCTCAGAACCACCGTACCCGGCGAAAAACCGCTGCCCGCTGGGTAGGTTTAAATAGAGGAAACGAGTGCCACGACTCCAATTTAAAAGACGACACAATTGATTGCCCAATCTCTTCTTCTAATTCTCTAAGGCTTTAGACCAGCGCAACAATGGCTCAAGGATCCAGCTTCAGCTTACCAAACAGGATCCGCGTCCGGGGCCGCGTATCTGTGCCGCTATCCCATACGGCCCGATAATCGCCCGGCGCAACTTCGATTAAAGTAGGATAGGAATTCTTGACGCCCATGCGAAAGAAGGTCTTTTGCTCACTCCAGCTCCCGTCGGGCGACCTCGTCTTGTAGCGCAAAGAAGTGCGTCCCCCATTGGGAAATCCAGGCCAGGTTAAATCGCGTTGGGCCGGTCCGTCGCTGTAGACGTAAATATGCGTGCCATCCCCGCCTTGGGAGAAGTGCCCTTTGGATTTGGCGTTATGCAACTCGGGTTCAGCTTTGGCTTCGCTCCACGTGTGGCCGCCATCGCGGCTGACGCTCGAATAAGCCCTGGGCGGATCCGTGGTCAGATTCGTCTCATCGTAATTCGCTGTACGCATGACGATTTTCAGTCCTCCCGGATCACCCCATGGAGCGATGTTCCCTTCATGCAAAAAGACTCGTGTTTGGGTAGGCTGCGGGATGTAGGCTTCCAGCTCCCACTCCAATAGACTGCTGCTACTGAGAACGAAGTGATCGCGGCTTCCGCGCGGATCGGATCCCAAAGTATTCCGGTGGGCGGGCAGCAGGTAGCGCTTTTTGCCATCGATCTTCGTTTCGACTACCGACGCATTGGTAATCAACGGGCCCGTATATTGCATGGACAGCTCCACCGGTGTCCAAGACCAACCCCCATCCGCTGAGAATGCGGCCACCAAATGCGATTCCTCGCTATTCTCTTGCTTGATCGAGCAACGCATGGCGAAGCACCAAACGACATTCTGATCCGTGGGTTTGAAAAGAACGGGGTTAGCGTAAGCGAATTGAAGATCGCCTTGCTTCTTCTTGTGATCGAAAATCGCTACAGGTTCCTCCCAAGTATCGCCACCATTTCGGGAAACCATGGCGAAAATGTCACCCATGTCCTTCTTTCCATTGGTCATGGCTCCAAAGGCGACTATAAGATGCCGATTCTTCCACTGGGCTATGAAGGGCTGCCAGACTCTCCACGAATCCGGATGCTGATCCACATGTCTCAGTTCGCGAATGTCAGAAACATCGCCTTCATAATTACTGAAGTTTCGCTTTTCGCTGGAAAACGCTGGCAGGGCGGCGAACGCAATCAGGGGCAGAAATAGAAGTCTCATAGTTTAGGGAGTCAGCATTCAGATTAGGCCGTGAGATTGGGCGAGCAAGTTAGAAGACTGGTACTCTCATTGATCCAGCATTCTTAATCCCAAAATGGGAGCCAAAAACCGATCGCTTATTTCAAATCTATATCCAGCTCAAGCGGATCCAATTGGCACAGTTCCGCAAAACAGCATTGGCGTCAAATTGGGTAGCGGCGGAATGACCGATTAGTGGAATTGGCTTGGATCTGTGGTCTCCGTAACTACTATAGCACGGCTTTTCTTAACTCTCACATTTAAATAAGTTCAACCCCGCTTACCATGATTCAAATATCGTCGTCCTCACACAAAATCCAACTGATCGTTTCTATCTCTGTTGCCGCAATTTTCAGCTCAGCACAAATGCGAGCCCAGGACTTCTCCGTCGGAAAGCCTTTGGGCACCACCAATGAAGCTGGCGATTGGGTGGAAATGTCAGACAACGTGAAGGTCTTTGGCAGCTTCCATTTCGCGGAGAGCTGCACATTCGATCCGGCAAGAAATCTGATCTTGGCTATGAATTCCGGCGATCGAACGGATGCTTCCAAGAATGATGGATACGTTTCACTCATCAACCCGGACGGCAGCGTACACACGCCCAAATGGATCGGAGCTACGAGAGATGGGCTCGAACTCTACAATCCACTGGGAAGCGCTATCAAAGATGGCGTCCTTTACACCGTAGATACCGATACTGTTCGCTTGTTTGATCTTAAGTCGGGCAAGCCCCTCCGCTCAATACATGTACCCGGATCTTCCCTACTCAACGGAATCGCCGTCGCTGATAACGGAACGATTTTCGCATCCAATACCCGTCCCGATTGGAAACTGTACAAGATAACCAAGGACGGAAAATCATCCGTGCTGGTCGCCGATGGAAAGCTGAACATCCCCAATGGGGTGGCCGTAGATCCTGACGGCAACGTGGTCGTCGTCAATATCGGTAACCGGGATGTCATTACGTATAGCCCAAGCGGCAAATTAGTCCGCGTCGAGCAATCCGGTGAAAAAGGAAGCGATGGCATCGTCATCATGGACGACGGAACCAAATACGTTTGCAGCGTTCGCCACGGCAGCGTCTCGCGCATCCGTCCCGGTCAAAAAGCGGAGATCATCGCTAAGGGAATTCCCAGCGCAGCGTCGATGTGCTACGACTCGATTCAACACCAGTTGGTCATCCCCATGAATCCCAACAACGGCCTAGCCTTTCTCAAACTCTGAGGAAGCGTTCTGCAATTTCGCAAGGGCAGACTCCGTCTATTTGGGGAGCGGCATCAAGGTCGGCGAAGTCTCTCACGATAGCGCCATCGTTTGGACGCATATAACCAAAGCTCCTGAGCCGGTTTACCCTGGGAACATATTCACAGTCGAGAATCGCAAAACGCGAACAAGTTCCAAACGATGAGCAAACGCGAGCTCGGTTCCCGATGAGTTCGCAAGCTGAATTCATTAAACACCTTTTGGACGGGATCGCCTGGGTCTCTAAACAAGGTCACTGATTCGAAAGCGCAATTTCTCAATTGTGTAACCTTATCGACAGGGTGATCGTCTATACTCTCAGATCGGACCAATCTACTTGCCCAAATACACGCCAATGAAATACCTCTTCTCAATTCTGGTTTCCCTGCTCGCTTCCAAACTGCTCATCGCGGACAAGCCCAACTTCGTATTCATTTACGCGGATGACATGGGCTGGACCGGCACATCCGTGGAGATGATTCCCGGCGATGCGCGAACCAAAAGCGACTACTACCACACGCCAAATATCGAAAAGCTCGCATCAATGGGAATGCGCTTCTCCGCCGCCTACGCTCCTGCCGCCATGTGCACGCCCAGCCGAGCGGCAGTCCTTACAGGTAAGACACCCGCCGAGATCCATATCACTACGCCCGGTCCAGGTTTAGGAACGAATGCCCATAAAATGCGTCCCCCGACACAATTAACGGAATTCCCCGTATCGGAGATATCCATCGCCGAAGCCTTGAAGCCGGCCGGCTATGCCAGTGCCTATTTCGGCAAGTGGCACCTGGGCCAAGGCAATCCGGGCCAGCATGGCTTCGACGTCCATGATGGATCGACGTCTAACTTCACCCCGAAAACTCGGGACCCGACAACCCAAAGGACATCTTTGGCATCAATGAACGAGCCATCGCATTCATGAGAGAGAATGTAAACGAAGGGCGACCCTTTTATGCCCAGCTTTTTCACTACGCCGTTCATGCATCAACGATAGTTTCCAAGTTCGAATCTAAAGCGAAATTTGAAGCCGCTGAGAGAGGAAAACTCCACAAAGACGCCACCTTCGCCGGAATGACCTGGGACTTGGATCAAAGCATCGGCGAAGTTTTGGATGAAATTGAGAACCTCGGAATCGCCGATAATACCTATATAGTCTTCATGTCCGACAATGGTGGCCCCAGCAATCCACGCTTCGGTCCTCGAAATAATGCGCCTCTCAGCAAAGGAAAAACAACTCTGTACGAAGGCGGTATTCGCGTTCCCTTCATAATTTCCGGACCCGGAATTCCCGCGAACAGCCATAGCGCCGTATCGGTGACAGGCTGTGACCTTTTCCCTACCTTTTGTGAATGGGCCGGGGTTGAAATAAACCACAGCATCGACGGATCCAGCCTAACGGCTCTACTAAGTGGGAAAGCGAAAGATCTAGATCGCCACGTAGACTCGCTCTTGTTTCATACACCTCACTACGGTCGGAGCCAAGATGCTAAGCCAACGACCGCTATCATCACAGGCGATTTGAAACTCGTAAAGCATTGGGAAACCAATTCCTACAGTCTATTTGATCTCAGCGAAGACATTGGAGAGAGGAAAAACCTTGCCAGCTCACAGCCAGAGACGCTCAAAAAGCTTATCGCAGTAATGGACAAGAGACTACAGTCCCTAAATGCTCAGCTTCCGACTATGAATCCCGACTACGACCCAAACGCTCCTTTGCCTGCCCCGCGTCGACTCGTAGAACGTGTACAAGGTAGACCTGGCGGACCTCGCGGACAAGGCGGCGGCCCAAACCGCCCAGCGAGAGCTGCCAACTAAAGAACCTAACGCTTAACGCAGGTAGACAGTCACTCCGGTCACTTCACCAATGCCACTCCATTTAGTCCTGCCTGCATAGCTACTAGCGAAGTATATATCAGCATTGCTTCGCCATCCCTGCTTCGCTGCGTCGCGTTGGTTTACTCGTCTCTCAAATCATAGCAAATCAAACGCGAGCCCATAGCATTTTGATTCACGTACAGCAGGCCTTTGCTCACCGTGGGAACGCCCCAGGTTTCTGGAACCCGAAACAACTGAGTCTGCGAAAGGATATTCGCTCCTTTGGGCGACAGATCGAGCCAAATCAGTGTACCCTGGGCTCCGATACATAGAAACGCTCCATCGACATGCAGCAGACTAGCTCGACCCAAACGGGCGTTCTCAAGCGCGATACTGTCACGCCATATTTCTTTCCCGGATTCGATTTCGTAGCAGACGACTTCCGTACCACCAGTCCCATGGACGCCATATAAATAGCTTTCATGAGCAATCGGCGTGGTGAACTGGCTACCGAAGCGCTCCGCTTTCCAGCGGATCGATCCCGAACCATCCTCAGCAAACTCAATTAAGGCCCCGCCTTCAGTATATGCCTCTGTAATGAATACACCATTTTCAACTACGACCGGCGATGCCGCATTAACCGAGGCGAACATCTGGGCCCGCCAGGGGATTGACGCCTCAACTCTCCCGTTTCTAGGATCAATGCAAAGCAATCCGCCAGACGGAGGACGAACCATACCACCAGCAAACACCATGACCTGCTTCTGCTCATTGATTTCCGCAGGCACGGGCGAAGCATAACTAGCGTGCCACTCGTGCTCCGTTTTCCATAGCAGTTCGCCTGTCCGTTTGTTGAAGCTGGCTACGCACATGTCGCCACCTACATTCACGATCAGTTGGTCTTCGTAAACTAAAGGACAACTTCCCCTACCGAAGAAGAGTGGAGCGTGCCCATAGGCATCATCCAGGTTCTTCTTCCAAACGACTTCGCCTGAATCGAGTTCTAGGCAGTGCAAATCGCCCCGCACCCCAACCGTAAATACAAGGTCGCCATCGATAACAGGCCCAGCTCTAGGAGCATCCCTGATCCCGTAATTGGACCCTAAATGGACGGGATAATCATATTTCCAATACCGCTTCCCGGTCTCCGGTTGCAGACACTCGATTATTTCAAGTCCATCCAACTCATGAATGGCAACTAAGTAGTCGTCCACAACAACCACTGGCGCATGACCAGAGCCCCGCTCTATTTCCCATACTTTATTCGGGCCCGTTTCCGGAAAAACCTTCAACAATTTCGTTTCTCTTGAATGCAGATCATGTCGTGGACCAAGAAAACGTGGCCAATCTTCCATAACTGCTTCTGGTGAAAGCTCCTTCGGCGGAGCATGATAGGTTAGTCGATCGAAAACTTCGGGTGAGGCCAAAAGCTTCGTCATACCCAAGACAACTACAATTATCGCAAACTGGATACGCACAGAACGAGCTTTTGAATTAAGTTTCTCCGTGGCAAGCTCAGAACCGCCAAAGGTAGCGGCGGATCCCCGAGCGGCAACCGAAACATCCAAATCTTCGGGACAAGAAGCCCTACCTAAGACGACGACCCAATGCTGATGCCAAAATACATAACCGATTTAGTTCGATTCGCGATAGATCCCCGAAGCGTTGATAATAAGATTATCCGACGTAGATGAAGGATCCACAACTCCTGCAACCACGATCTGATCGAGTTCTGTCAGTCCACCCGCTCCTTGCAGCGACTCCGCTATGGGGAGGCCATCAGCGAGAAGCTGAACGCTTGCTCGATTGGCAGTGATCTTCTGGCGATCTTCGCAGCAGGCATCCCAGGGCGTTTCACAGGCATCGCCCGGAATCTCGTTGCAGTACTGCAAGCTCTCATCTCCCAGAACCAGTGTGGCGAAGCCTTCGCCAAACGGTTTGTGGGCCGCCCCGACTCGTCCGGAAACAACTATGG
>Ga0066378_10000465_pt1 | contig 17436 bp, 14 predicted proteins | sample Knorr_S23_td_DCM_FD_70947 | JGI IMG/M metagenome (GOLD analysis project Ga0066378, IMG submission 70947) | Marine microbial communities from Southern Atlantic Ocean transect - Knorr_S23_td_DCM_ad_71m_LV_A | ecosystem: Environmental > Aquatic > Marine > Oceanic | place: Southern Atlantic ocean...
GGAAGCCATTCGAGGACGAATGCACCACCGATCTGCGTTTCGACAAAACTGGCATCTTAGCGATGGCCAACGCGGGACCTGGCACTAACGGCAGCCAATTCTTCATAACCACTGCCAAGACCCCCTGGCTCAATATGCGGCACACGATTTTTGGCGAAGTCACTACCGGCTACGACATCGTTCAAGCAATTGAGAGCGTCGCCACTGATGGAGCCGACAAGCCAGTCGAGGAACAGAAGATCATTAAGGCAACGGTAGTGAGCTGAGACGCACAACAATAGGCAATTAACGAGCCCGGCTTTTTCAAGTCGGGCTTGTTGCTTTCAAGATATCAGGTGGTTCATGTTCCGAGCCCTATCGACTAAACACGAGCCGAGACGTCTCGCGCCAGCCTAACGTCAAATGCAGGAAAGTGGAGCTCGACCTCCGGGCGAGCTCAATTTGACCCCAACCCGCTCCGAGCTAGAGCGTTTAATCCCAAAGACGCATTGCGCTTAAAAAATCAGACCTCAAACTCGCCGTCTCGATAGATCACCTGACTGCTGCCATCCTTAAGTGTCGCGGTTACAACGCGATTCGAGGTCGCAACAATGTCCGTGTGGACGACAGAATTGTTGTAGCCCATGGCCTCCCACTCTTCTTCCGATACGGATGTCTGGTCTCCAGTATAGGAATCCCGATAGGCAGCCCCAACGGCGATGTGCGTATTTCCGTTTCCACCGCCTACGTTTTCATCATAAAGCGTTTCACCCATGAATTTCGTGATCCTCGAGAAACGCCGATCCGTCAGCGAAAACTCCCCCACCTTGTCAGCATTTTCCACAGCGATCATTTCTTTGAGAATCGCTTCACCTTTGGAGGCCGACGTAGCCACAACTCTGCCGTCCTTGAACTCCAAATACGCATCTTTAATTAAGTTGCCGTAGCGGTAAAGTGGCTCCGTAAACTGAATTCTCCCTTCCGTGCCCCTCCAATCAGGCGAAATAAAAAGCTCGAAACTGGGAATGTTTCTTCCTGAACCCCCAAGCCATTTCCTATTTTCCCCTATGGCGATCCATAAATCTGTACCCGCCGCTTCGATATGCAGTTTCTCTATTGGGAGAGCATCCAGCTTATCCTTGATCTCATACAGATCTTTGTAGAGAGCCTTCCATTTAACAGCGGGTTCCTCCTCATCCAAATAGCACGCCCTTACAATCTCGCCCCAATACGCTTCCTCGCTCAATCCGACTTCATCAGCCATGGCTTTGGTTCCATACATGCAAAGCGTCCAGGTGTAGCGCCCCTCACCTTCCTTAGCTCTACGCCAATCCATATACGGCTTGAGCGTCTTTTGCGTAGCCATAATCTTGGAGCTTTCGATTCCGTCCAACTCCTTCTTGTCAGATTCCGACAATACAGCCACCGAATGATCGATTTGATCAATCAGGCCTTTCAAATATTTTTCCGGAAAGAAGTTGAGCTGATTTTCATTCGCCAACTCGTAAAACTCCCTGGAAAAATCATCAGGCGTGTAGAATATCATAGGATGGGCCCCCGCCTGTAAAACGGCTCTACGCAGGGCCACCAACATTGGCTTCGCTACTTCGGGCACCCGCAGCTGAACGACTTCACCCGGGCGAACACCTTCACCGCTATTCAAGGCGAAATTAATCATCACGTCCGCGTACTTCTCCAGAATCTCCTCGCTTGGCTGATAACTCATAGGCTGATGCAATGAAAGCGAACGAGGCCGATTGCAAGCCGCTTGTCTGGAGATCGCGAGCGGAGTGAGATTCCCGGCATTTTCCTACTTACCCGGCACGGGACGGGACTGTAGGTTTCTTGCAATTGCCGCTCGACTGGCTGGAGGCAAAGCCGCAATACTGGCTATCGATGTGAGGCGTCTTCTATTGCTATCTCTGTTTCCCATTCTCGTTCAATTCAGCCAGGCTGCTGAGCGCAACATCATCTTCATCGTTTCCGACGATCAAAGCCCTACTTTAGGCTGCTATGGAGATCCGGTCGCTCATTCCCCAGCCGTCGACTCGCTCGCCGCGGACGGAACCTTATTCCATCGAGCCTACGCGACAACAGCCAGTTGTTCAGCCAGCCGGTCGGTAATCATGTCCGGCTTGCATAATCATTTCAACGGACAATTCGGGCATCAGCACAACTACCACAAATTTTCGAGCTTTCACAATGTGATCAGCCTATCGTTGCCAAGAGCGCTTTCCCGTGCCGGATATCGAACAGCGCAGATAGGCAAATACCATGTCGCTCCCGAAGAAGTGTATCGATTCGATACTTACTTCAGGGGAAACGCCCGCAATGGAGTACAGATGGCCAACGTCGCCAAAGACTTCATCACGCAGCAAAGCGACCAGCCTTTCTTTCTCTACTTCGCCACCTCAGACCCCCACCGAGGCGGGGGAAACGACCAGACTTTCCCTGGGAAGCACAAGCCAAACTTGTTTGGCAACGAACCGGATAAAGGAGCTCATGACGGAATCGATGAGGTCTTTTTCGATCCAGGGAAAGTGCCAGTACCACCCTACCTGCCCGATACGATCGAATCTCGTGGCGAACTAGCCCACTACTACCAAAGCTGCGCCCGCGTCGACCAGGGAGTCGGGCGGCTCATCGAGATTCTCAAGGAAGCCGATCTATACGATAAGACAATGATCGTCTTCACCGCCGATCACGGCATGGCATTCGCTGGCGCCAAAACAACCGTATTCGAAGCCGGCCTGAATGTCCCCTTCGTCGTTCGGGATCCTTATCAAAAGAATCGCGGCGTCGAATCTAACGCCTTGATCAGCCACGCGGATATCACGCCATCGTTGCTAGACTTCGCCCAAGCTCTCGACCGTGGCAACAATCGGCCCAAAGATTTTCAGGAAGCAAACGAGTATTGGAAGGACAAGGGCTACGTAGCCAAAGACAACCGCGGCCATCGGCCATTCGTCACGTACCACGGCGAGTCCTGGGCGACAATTTTAGGCGATCCCAACGGCGAACACCACAAAACCATGTTCGCCTCTCACACTTTTCACGAAATCACCATGTACTACCCCATGCGAACTGTATGGGATGGCGAATACAAATTGATCTGGAATATTGCTTCCGCCCTACCCTACCCGTTTGCTAGCGATCTCTGGGCCTCTTCTACCTGGCAAGCTCAACTCGAAAAAGGCGATGACGCCCTATACGGGTTCTTGAGGGTCGGCTCCTACGTGAATCGCCCGGCCTTCGAACTCTACAACGTAACCGAAAATCGCTACGAAAACATCAATCTAGCAGGCAATCCTGAATACGCGAACATTCTCGAATCGATGAAGCGAAAGCTAAAAGCTTTTCAAAAAGCGACAGACGATCCTTGGATCAGCAAGTGGGAATACGAGTAACAGGAATTTTGCCAGAGGAGGAGAGCGAATCCTCGGGCCTGCATTCTGGCATCAATTCATCCTAAACCAGGCAATGGTGCAGAGACGTCAGCCTAAGTTGTATTCCGGTGTAGGAGCGGGTTTATCCCGCGATTATTCCATGTACTAGGGGACGAAATCGCGGGATAAACCCGCTCCTAAAGCCCGCAACGAACCGAGAATTGTTCGTTAGTGTGGATAGTTTTACGCACATACCCAAGAGCGAGAGGTCGAGCTCGACCTCGATCCGGGCTTTTTGCAGATCCAGTGGATCTCACGTAAAACTAGGTCTGAAGAAGCCAGGCTATCACCTATTCCTTACCCCGCCTATTCGTAGGAAATCTTGCTGAGATCGCAAAAATGCTGAGGCGCCCAAGGGCCATTGAACGTGAAAAGCAGATCGCCACAATAGCGCTCAGCAGCATCGTATATCGATTTTTCAAATACTTTCAGTCGTTCCCTATTGACTAGGCAATTGAAAGTAGCGACTTCCATTTCCTTATGCTCAATTGGACTTTTGGCGATTTCCGCGCACCAAGGCCCGACGATCGCTTCTACTTTGCTGGCCAAGATGGCCTTTTCCTTTTCTAGCGTCTCCTCGAATTTCGGATTTCGCCTGGCCCTATTGCCATAATTGTAAATCAGTCGGCCGTTGGCCACCTTGGACATCTCTTCACGTAGGTATGGATACTTTTCCAAGAGATACTCCAGCAGATCCCCGGCAGCGAATCGCAGCGACAATTCCATCTCCACCTTCCGGTAAATTCGCTGCAACTCCTGCAGTAAATGATCGTGATTGGCCCTAACAACATCCTCCACTGCCCACAGGTCCTTTAATGTCAGTCCAAATTCCAAGGGAATGATACTCGATTGCTCCATGAGACCTCGGACAACCTGCTGATGGGCAATGATATCCTTTCCACTGATCTCCAAATTGCCGCTATCGTAATTGCTGACTAAAGCAGACACATCTCCAAAGGTAATCATGAAGATGCCACGCTTATCTACTCCAGACATTCCATCCAGATTGTGCGGCGCATCCGCTAACGTAAATCCATATAGATAACTGCTCATGGGTTGGTCAGAACTCCCTGCCCAAATCGCCCACTGACGGGAGGAAGGCAGAGCGTCAAAAAGATGTCAAGAAGCTGCCGATCTCGTCAATTATCCAAAGCCTCATCAACGAGCTATCAGGGAATCCCCGATTGGAAGTCGCCACTCCCTTCGAGGGGAGCGCCTAGGGAGGGGTCGATTGAAGAAAACTAGCTAAGATCCAGTAGCGTTTGAGACCTCAAAAAAGTTTCTTATCGACCCGAAATCCGTTTGAACGCTAAATGATTTGCGTCACTCCATTAACAATCCCCAACGCATTATGAGCGCCACCCTCAAAACTAGAGCTCCGCTCGCCTCAATGTTGCTAGCCATTCTTTCCGCTTCTTCGGTCATCTGGGCCCACGAGCAACAGCTGTACCTCTCAAGGTATGTTCCCAATTTGAAGTACACCGATGCGGATCTCACGACCGATTCGGAAAACACTGCCTACAAATCGATCTTCGGCGAAGGTGACAAAGACGCGCATTATTTAAATGGCATCAGCCGGATGGGCGAATTGACCGTCGGTCCAGGCGGAGCCAGCGCTATTGTCAGCCGACCACACGAGGAGTACGTACTGTATGTCACGGAGGGAAACGGAACCCTGATCTATGGAGATCAGCGAGAATCGCTCAGGGCAAATGACTTCCTATACGTACCAGCCGGCGTGAAGCATGGCATCGCGAATGAAACAGACGGAGTCATCAAGGTTGTATTCATGGGCTATCACCTGATGAAGGACGCCGACTATAAGCCCAAAGCGGGTCTGGAAATAGCGAACGCGGACGAAGTCGAGCTGCAGGTCCTCGGGAGCCACGGCCCTACGACTAAATACAAGCTTCTAATGGGCGATACTTCCAGTACAAGAGACCGACTGGCTTCAGCCAAAAAAATTAAGAGCTTGTTCATCATGGACTTCTCTCCGCACGGAACTAATAATCCGCATCGCCACGCCTCGCAAGAGGAGGTCTATTTTGTACTGCAAGGCAGTGGATATATGGTAGCTGGCCTGGACGCCTACGGAAACGTCGAACGTCACCCTAGCCAAGTAGGCGACGCTTTCTACTGGGCTGCAGGCACGGAAGTCGGATTTTACAGCCTTAACAAAGCAGGTGAAGAGCATTCGATCATTCTGGCCATCCGTTCTGATGACCCCACGAAACTCTAAGCGATTGAGCGAATCTATGGTTCAAGAAAATCGACGCTCTTTCATTAGGAAATCGCTCTTTGGAGGCGTCGCGCTGGGCAGCATGCTGGGGGCTCCGATCGAAGATGCGGTCGCCGCTGCTTCCTCGAATGTGAACCGGGCCTCAAGTCCCTCGAAGCTAAAGATCACCGACATGCGCTATGTCACGGTAGAGCACATGGGGCGGGCGTGTTCCATCATTCGTTTGGATACCAATCATGATATCTATGGCTATGGGGAGGTACGCGATGGAGGCGAGGTGAAACATGCTCTCATGCTGAAACACCTCTTGCTTGGACAGAATCCCTGCAACGTAGAAAAGCTCTTTCGTCTGGTGAAGCCCTTTGGGGGGCACAACCGGCTCGGTGGTGGCGTCAGCGCGGTAGACATGGCGCTTTGGGACCTGGCCGGCAAAGCCTATGGTGTACCCGTCTGGCAACTACTCGGCGGAAAATACCGGGATGAGGTGCGCCTCTACGGAGATACCTTTTCTGACAAAGACCATGATATGGTCCGATCCAAGGTGCTATCACGTGTCGAGCAGGGCTTCACCTGGCTCAAGATGTTGCGGGTCTTCCGCCTCTTGGAGGGCGTCCCGGGCGCGCAGAATCCGCACAAGGAAGGCATGCTGACGAATAAGGGCGTCGCTCTGATAACCGATTATTTGCAGATGGTGCGCGAGGCCGTGGGCGATGACATGCCACTCTCGGCCGATCACTTTGTCGGCCGCAATCTGGCTAACATGACCCGGCAGGCGAAGGCGCTGGAAAAGGTTAATCTGGCCTGGATCGAGGAGCCGATCAACTGGTCCCAGACCGACGATCTCAAAGCCCTCCGCCAGCGTATCGACACCCCCATCGCTACGGGGGAAAGCATGTTCGCTCGCGAGAATTTTAAAATACTTTGCGATGCCCAGGCTGTGGATTACGTGCATCCGGATTTGGCTACCGCGGGCGGCATTCTGGAAACCAAGCTGATAGGCGACTACGCGGAGGACCATGGCATTAAACACGTGCTTCATTATGCGGGCACACCGGTCTCCTTTATGGCCAATGTACATAGCGCGGCGGCTACGAACAATCATCGGGCCCTGGAATTTCATCCAGACAGAGAGGCTTATCCACGCTGGGCCAACATGGTGACGACCACGGGAGGCCACTCGCTAACCAAGAGAGGATTCGCTCCGGTACCCGACGCGCCGGGCTTGGGAGTCGAACTGAATATGGACCACATAAGAACCGTGCTTCACCCGGACGATAAAAGTGTTTTCGCCTCCACTGAGCAGTGGAATTCATTTTAATTTAAATTCTTATACCAACCAAGTTTATGACACGACTATTCCCTTACTTAATACTCCTTGGACTCATAGCCGGGAGCTTTGCGCATGCCCAAACAATCTCGCGGGAGGAAATGATATTCCTGACCTCGGAATGGAAAGGAGAGCGCTTTGAAGATGGACGTCCCCGTGTACCTGATGAACTCATAGAGCGCGCCGCTAACATCGGGATCGAAGAGGCTTGGGTGGTTTTGTATAACGCCGGCTATAAGAACCAGTTCGAGGGGAACTGGAAAATGGTGCATGATGATGTGCCGGTGATCGGGCGGGCTTTGACAGCCCATTACATGCCAAGCCGTCCGGATATCTTAAAGAATATCATGGATCGCGGGCATGCGGAAGGCCGATCCGGGAATCACAACAGTTGGCCCATTCAAGCTCTCCAGAAAGGCGATGTCTATGTGGCAGATTGCTTCGGAAAAATTGCCCAAGGCACCTTGATCGGCGATAGCTTGGCCACGGCCATACTCAACAGGACGGGCACAGGAGTTATCTTTGATGGTTCAGCCCGAGATCGATCTGGTATGGCGGAGATTGAGGGGTTTAACGCCTTTGTCCGGGACTTCGATCCTACCTTTCTGGAAGAAGTCGTATTGATGGGCCTGAATACGCCGATCCGCATCGGTGGAGCCATTGTTCTTCCAGGCGACCTCGTTATTTCCGAACCCACGGGTGTGTTATTCATACCGGCTCACATGGCCGAGGAGGTCGTTTTGACCGCCGAATTCATCGCCATCCGCGATGCGTTCGGATACGAGATGCTAAAAGCGGGGACCTATGATACCGGACAAATGGACAACGCATGGACGGATCCCATAAAAGATCACTTCTTGCGTTGGCTCGACGAAAATCCGGACCAGTTACCGATGTCGCGGGAAGATCTCGACGCCTTCATGTCGCACCGAACTTGGTAGACGAACAGGAATCCTTCTTGCCTGACTACGGGAATCACTAATTCGTATATTATTCCATGCTGCCTGGGTCGGGGCTTCCGGGGAGGAACTGCATTTCTAGACTTTTCCCAAGATCGATATTCATGTCCATATCTACGAGGACACTCCCGCTTTTCACGCTCTTATGGAGGAAATAATCTGATGAAGGTCCTCAATGTTAGCGTACGAGCCATGGACCCAGAGGTTTTTGAATACAGGATGCAAAGAGCTCGCCAATTGGCTCACGATCATCCCCGAAGCTTCACTTGGGCATCATTCTTTCCCCTCTGGAACATCAGCGAGCCAGGCTACGTAGGGAAAGTCATCAATGGCTTGGACGAGAATTTCGCCTCCGGCGCACTGGCGCTTAAAATATGGAAAAATATCGGTCTGGAGGCTGGCCTCTGCTGCTCCTCGCAACTTTCTACACGGGCAGGGGCGTTTGGAAAATTCGATGGCTGGACTGATTTTTCGTGCCCATCGGCATGAATGCTATCACCGTCTACGCTTGCCAATGACAATCCCCTTGACCGATTCTCGAGACTTCTTTTTCAAGGACCTCCAGGTATTCGCCAAGGAGGGGAACGAAGATTTCATGCACAGTGCAGGCGTCGCCCTATTGCAATGGCTTTTCCTTTAAGCCCTCTCTAGAACGCGGATTTTCATTCGATTGTAATCGGCGCTCCCGTCTTAAGCTCTCGGGGGATGCGGACCAGGATCTAGCGACTCGCTTGCTGGGGCTTCCGTCTCGCCGACGAGACCCAAAATCGGCTCTAACCCTACCAGTCTACCCGAAAGCCGCTCCGGCACGCCATTCAACGCCCCGAGCACCGAACCGACTACGGCACCCCGATGGCAATTATCTCCGCCGCAAATGGAGTTTGCGACCACCCCTTCTTCAAAACCATTCCAATACTTCGAGCACAGCCATAGCGACGCCGAAAAGGAGTCAGGCAAATAGCAAGCGGACGTCAAGTACCGCCCGACTACTACCCGATCGTCAAAGTCTCCAAGACTATCGAGTAAGCCCCAGCGTTTGATCCAAGGCCTCGCGAATGTGTCGACGGCCTCCGCCCATTCCATTCCCCAAGCTAGGGCTATAAGAATCCTCGTCAACGCTTCAGCGGCATCGAGAGTTTCCGCGCTGACATGGGTCAACCCCACGTGGATTCTCACACTCGACACCAACCGTTCCTCGTCCGCTTCCCCGCTGGCTGCCAAGCCCGCTACCAGAGCGGGGACCATCGCCAATCCGCCTATATGAATATCCTCAATCCCGCATTCCCTTAGCTCAAGACCAGCTGCCCTCCGTTTGAAGAACTTCCGATGGTATTCTTCGACATAGGTGTCGCGGTGCCAACCTGGCGTTCGCATCAGATCGACATAGGTTTCCAACCAGAGGTCAGGATCATAGCGCCCAATTGCGCAAACCTGGAGATACAACTCTGCTGCCAATTTGAAATTGAGCGTGTTTTCGCCCGCTTGCAAAAACTGGTGGTAGTGAACGTCGCGCTTTCCCCAGTACGCCGCCTGATCGTGCAGAATATCCGCATCGTCGTTAGAAGGCACGTATTTTGATCTCCACAGAATACTGTCCGGGTGACACCCTCTAGGAGCAAGGAAAAGCCGGAAGTCAGGGTAGTCGCGGTCAAGACAAGCCGTATCATAGTACCAGTGAACCGGCATCGCTGCCGCATCTGCTACGAGGCTGCCTCTGAAGGCGTCGTCAAGTCGCGAATTAACAGAAGTCCTCATTTCAGCGACCCCTCGCACTTCTCCAAATCTCCGCTTGCCGCATCGGCATGGCATCAATTCGGGAAAATAAATCGGTCCATGAAAAATCGCTGGCGAAGTACCTTGACTTAACTTCCCCATCCAGCCCGACCAAAGCAACATCGCTTCCCCCCAATTTATCTAATAAACATTCCTCCGATAGAAATGAGCTTCTAAGCCCTCCAATGGCCGTAAACTCGACAACGCCGTTCTCCTGAACCAAAAACACGAGCAGCTTTCGTTCATGGACATCTTCTGCCGGAGCAAACTCTAAGATCCTGCCGACATGACGCTCGAAATCCGGTCGGCCATCGAGAATTAATAGCCGATTACCCCAACGGAGATCTTCCAACAAGACTCTCGTGTCCGCTACTACCTGAAATGCTAATCCCAACATTGCCCCCACGAACAGCCGCTTCATTCTTTGTTGTAAGGTCTCCACCCCCTCGATCAAGCAGCGTATCCAAAAATTGATGCTACCACTTTCTCCATTTCCTGTTCAGTACGAATTGAGGTTGGGGACGAATTCTGAAACCCGCCTCTGAACGACTTCTTAAAGCTGACCGACCTTAAATGGCCTTAAATATAAAATAATTTTGTTCAGGGTCCTGGATTGCAGAAGGATTTCGCTGATGCAATCCGAACGCGAGGCGAGTCAAACGAATTATGCCTCGCTCTTGTATCCTTTCCGCTATTTTGATCGCCCTTTTTCTCGCTATCAGTGTCCAAGGAGCCATCGAGTTTATCTACACAATCAAAGAGCGGGCACACGTGCAAGTTGGCGACACGCAACCAGATACCCCGATCGAGAGGCTTTTCGGAGACGCGGCCAGCGGAGACGCTGATCTCACCGCCCTGACTTTGACACCCGAATCCGGGGATCCAATTGTCATCCCTGCCGCAGATGGGGAGTTCGATTCGGAAACCGAGCCCTACGCCTACCAAGCGGCTCTCGGATCAGGGGAGAACTAACCGTCGTAATTACGTCTAGTTCTTCTATTCGTACAATAAAAAAGGCCACGCCCCTCTTAGAGCGCGGCCCTTTGCCCCTTTTTGACAAAAGAGTTTGAAACTAGAGCGATTTAGAAATCGTGAAAACGATGCTCGAATCCATATCCGAACCATCATCCATATCTACGTCCCAATAGGAAATATCCCATCCGATCCCTTCGATTTCACCAGAAACCCCCACGGTCCAGTACTCATGCGAGTCCTCGTAGTCGCCATACGCTGCGCCGATAGAAATTCCTTCGATGTCAAAACCATAACTGACTTCAACATTGTCTCCAAACTCATCGCCAAACGCGTAACTTAAGCCGAAGCCCGCAAAACCGCCCGACACGTAGTACTCGGTGAAATTGTTATCACTCGCCACAGAAGAACCATGGTATGTGTACTCGATTATACCAACATCGTACTCGAATCCTTCAATCTCGTTTCCGAAACCGATGTACAGGTCCCCCTCGGTAGAAGCGCCTCCGAAATTAACGTTAGCACCCCATACGCCTGCGTAAAACCCTGACTCATCCTCGAAATCAAATCCCCCCTGAAAGGAGACATCTCCCTCGTTTTGCGTTAGGCCTCGCCAAACGTAATCCGATTGAATTGCTATATTTCCCGAGACCTGTCCATGGACTACTGCGAGCCCCAAGCTGAAAACCAGAGAAGCGGTTATTAATTTGATCATATTTTTCATAATTTGCTCGTTTTTGAACACTTTGTTTGTCTTTTGAGCGCCCGCGTTCGGGCACGACCACCATACGCAATTCGCGTGCCAATGCCGCACCTAGTTTCGAAAATTTCCTGCTCCCTGTTGTTAATCTACCTTCTCAAGTAGTCCACAGTCAGGCATTCGCGGCAACTCAAGGTGCAGGAGCCGCTTCAAGGCTCGTCTGTTTCTGTAGTTGAGTTGGCGGGGTCCCACCTTAGAGGGATTACATCTGCCGGGCTTCCGATCGCTTATCGGCCCTGGAAATTAAACAAGTTCGAAGCTCTTGCTCATCCAACGAGTATTCCAAAATTACTCTCTGTCTTTTCGCGCAATTTCCTTGGATCTCCATCAACTCAACTATTGCAGTTCCCATCTAGCCTATATTCCTAAACCGCTAACCCAATGTTTATTAAAATATCTCTCAACCCTCGTACTCTTTCCCTGGTTTTGGGATCCTTGATAATCTTTTTCTCAATGCTCCAATCCTGGGCCGCCACTCAACGGCCACCGCTTCACGCCCGTCATTGGATGGCACTTGCGGGCAAGCCGCTGGGAGCCATGGCCGGAGCCAAGATGTTCGAGAGGGGAGGCAATGCCGTGGATGCCGCTTGCGCCATGCTGGCAGTAGTATGCACGATGCATGATGATGTGGGCTGGGGCGGCGAAACGCAGGCTCTCATCTACAATCCCAAGACTGGAAAAGTCATCGGCATCAACGGCCTCGGAGTGGCCCCGACCGGGGCGACCCCTGAATTCTTTCTAGAAAAGGAGTTCAAATACCCGCCGCGTGAAGGCCCTCTCGCAGCGCTAACGCCGGGGAATCCCGGAGCTCTCATGGTCATGCTCGCGGAATTCGGCAGCCTTTCGCTCGAGCAAGTATTAGCCCCGGCTATGGAGATGGCCGACGGATTCGCCATTGAGGAACAGCTCGTCCGCAGAATCAGCAGGAATCGGGAGAAATTGGAAAAATGGCCTTATTCCAAGGCCCTGTTCTTGCCCCATGCTGATCGCGATGATCCTGCGCCGCAAACTGGAGAGATTTTCAGGCAACCCGACCTTCTCGCTAGCTTGCGAAAGCTCGTAGAAACCGAACAGAGCGCCATCCGGGCCGGCAAAGATCGCAAAGCAGCCATCATGGCAGCTTTCGATCGCTTTTATAGAGGCGATATCGGGGCTGAATACGCGCGGGCAACCCAAGAGCAAGGCGGCCTCATTACTGCCAGCGACTTGGCGAACTGGTCCGTAAAACTCGAAGAGCCAGTCAGCGTAAACTACAAGGGTATCGATGTCTACAAACTCACTAGCTGGACCCAAGGGCCTTCCCTTCTGCAAACATTGAACATCCTGGAGGGGATTGATCTCGAGCCAATGGGATACAACAGCGCCCGCTATATCCACAATGTCTACCAAGCTCTAAATCTGGCCATGGCCGATCGGGACTTTTACTATGGCGATCCCGCAGTCGGACCCGAGGAACCCATTGATGGTCTCTTGAATAAAAACTATGCCAGGAAACGAAGGGCTCTAATTGATCCGGAACAGAATACTCCTGACATTAAGCCGGGCAATCCCTATGAGTTTCAGCGTGGCCGCCATCCCTTCCCAGACATCCTGGAGAACTGGTCGAATGTTCCCCAACCCCCGGAAAAAGAGACAACTGCCCAAAGAAACTTGGCTCCTTCCGGGGCCGCTACTTTCGCCTCGGGTGACGGCAATCCGCCTCCTTTCTTTTTGGGAACCACCTCGATACAAGCAGCCGATAAAGAAGGTTGGTTCGTATCCATAACTCCGAGCGGCGGTTGGCTGCCCGCTTGTATCGCGGGCAATACCGGCATGGGCATGAGCCAACGCATGCAGAGCTTCGTATTGGATCCACGCGAGAACCCCTACAATGTCGTCGCCCCCGGCAAGCAGCCACGCGTCACCCTCACTCCTACCTTGGCCCTCGCAGACGAAAAGCCCTGGATGGCATTCAGTGTTCAAGGGGGGGACACCCAAGAGCAAAACTTGCTGCAATTCTTCCTTAATATCGTGGAGTTCGGCATGTCGGTTCAGGAGGCCGTGGAAGCTGCTAATCTCACCAGCTACCAGATGCGCAGCTCCTTCGGCGACCACAAAGTCGAGCCCGGGCGCCTGACACTGACCCATGAAATGCCTTCATGGGTACGCAATGAACTCGAGAGCATGGGTTACGATCTCGACTTCGTCGACCGCAATTCAGGCCCTATCACGGCCATCGTAAAGGATTTCAAGCACGATACCTTCTGGGGAGCCGCCAGCAATCACGGCGAAGACTACGGCATCGGCTGGTAGCCTTGTTTTAGAAGGCCCGAACCCGCCCGGATTCTGAATGGCAAGTTCTTATCGGGCCCTGGAAGCGCGCGACATAGATCCCAATGGGCCTTAGCGACTGGCTCCTATTCGCCCCAAGCAAGAAATTATTCAGGACAATTTCCATCATTAAAATCAGTGATCAACCGATAGATAGATCGATAGTATTTCTGTTAATGTCGAAAGCCTATTGTAACCATTTCCTCGCAACAACATCGCCATGAAATCGAAAATCTCCTCATTCCTCGCCCTTTCTACTATCCTCGCAACCGCAATAAGCCTTTATGCTGGCAAAACCCCCAGGCAGCCACACCAGCGCCCAGAACGGCCCCATTCAATTGGGAACTTCGGGCGGATGGGAGTACGATCTTGACAATGGCTATTGCTGCGGAGGCACCCTCTGATCCCTCATTCGAGGTAATTCCAAAAGGGATCTCTACATTCTCAGTAACTTCCACGTTCTCTCAGCTGACATCGTATCCGGAGGGAACGGCAGGATCGCTAACGTTGGCGACACAATTATCCACCCGGCGCTCATCGATGTTTCATGCAACGCAAATTAATCAAAGATCGTCGCTATCCTCTCCGACTGGTCGAATCTTCTCAGCCCAAAGGCTGGAGCATCGGTGATTGATGCGGTAATCGCGCATATTGAAGACCCGACAATGGTTGACGTATCAGGCTCCATTCTTGGCATCGGCGATATTGCCAACGTTACCGTTCCCGCGATTGAAAGCCTCGGGATGAGCGTCACGAAGAGTGGACGGACAACCGGATTAACCAACAGCGGCGTGGTCGTCATCAATCCTACCGTTAATGTTTCCTGCGAGAGCGAGTGCGCAGGTTCACCGGTCAGTACCGCTACCTTCACCAACCAAATCGTTATCGACAATAAAGGCAGCAAATTCCTCGCCGGCGGAGATTCCGGCTCCCTCGTAGTCGAAAACGTCAACAAGGCGCCGCGAGCCATCGGACTGCTTTACGCCGGCAGTTCGAGTTACGCCATCGAAGGCTTTTCCGTTCGCCTCGTAGAGACCGGTAAAACCGTTGCTCTGTAAGCCTCTTTCCCTGAGTACGGGGAAAGGAAACATTTTACAAGGCGGCCCGATTACAATTCGGGCCGTTTATTGTTTAAACCGTCAGACTTTGGTGCACTTGGTTGCTTCTACTCTGGATCGCGCTAAGTTTGTAGCCTACCCTTATTTTTTCCAACATGATCATCCGAATTATCCTGTTCCTTATCCTCAACTTCGCTGCCCTGGGAGTTGGCGGTTTCTATTCTAATGGGGGAGCTACCTCAGAATGGTATAATGAATTGAATCGAGCGCCTTGGACACCTCCAGGATGGGTTTTCGGAGCCGCTTGGACTTTCATCATGATCTGCTTTGCGGTCTATATGGCATTCGCTTGGACCAACACTTCGAGCCAGAAACGCCTCGCAATGCTCTACTCCGCCCAATGGATACTGAATGCCACTTGGTCTCCCATCTTCTTCCGCTACCACCTCGTAAACTGGGCCCTAGTCATCATATTTGCCCTGACGGCGCTTATTGGCTACTTCCTTTTCTCTCAGCTTTCTAAGCTAAAGGGAAAGACAGTCTTTATCCTGCCCTATTTCCTGTGGTTGCTGATCGCCGTCTCGCTCAACGCCTATATCTCGCTCAAAAACTAGCGAGCGGGCTTAAACCGTTTGCGAGGAGCTTCGATGCTCCAACCTCAACGTTATCGGCTACGACTCAGACGAGGACGACTATCTACCAGATTTCGAATACGTTATTTCGCAAATCGTAGGAGCGGGTTTATCCCGCGATATCTTTGTTGTTAACCAAATAGAGATCGCGGCGTAAAGCCGCTCCTACAAACCTCAACGAAGCAGGAATCCCTCTTTCTTGTGGATAAGTATACGCACATGCAGAGCAGCAAGCTTCGAGGATTTACTCGGAGGGAATAAAGGCAGGGAGGATCGGCTCGATCCTCCGAAATGTGAAAATGGAGAACCGAGCCGGTCCTCCCTACCAGCAAGGCGAGCCAAGCCCTTCGACACATCAAACCCCATACGATTAAAGCCTAAGCCCCCAACAACCTACTCTTTTGGTAAGGCAAAGCAGTAATAGCTGTCGCTTGAGGGGGTTTGATGAATGCTACCTCCGCCGCCAGCAATAACGACGTATTGCCGACCCTCATACATAAAGGTCGATGGCGTTGCGTAACCGGATCCGTCCATTTGGTAGCGCCACAATTCCTCGCCTGTCTCCTTTGCGAAGGCCCGAAAGCGTTCGTCTAAGGTGGCTCCGATAAAGATCACTCCACCCGCAGTGACCACAGGGCCGCCAATATTGAACGTTCCAGTCGGCCCATGCCCTTTAGCCTCAAGTTCTGGATACGTTCCCAATGGGACCGACCATTTGAAATCGCCTGTGTTCATATCGATGGCGTGCAACTGCCCCCAAGGGCGCTTGTTGATAGGATATCCATTTTGATCGTGAAGGTCGTGGTGCCCTGTTGAGAGGTAGGGAATGTTCCCCGTCCACGTAAACTGGAGGTTTTCCGTTTTGATTAAATCCTCCTTGCGATCGTCTAACAGAAAGGCCAAAAGCGCTTCTCTCTCGATTTCGAGGAATGAAGACCAGGACGGCATTTGCCCTTTCCCTTCTGTGATAATCGTCATGACTTCCTCCTGGCTCAGCCGCTCCTTTACCGTGCGCAAGGCAGGCAGCTCGACCCCATTGAGTTTACCTCCATCGTCTAATCCATGGCAATTTGAGCAAACGGCTTGATAGATCCGCTCACCCAACTCCGGGAGAGCGATTTCCTTTTCAACCGTCGCTTCCCGCATGGATATCCACTCTGCCTCGTTGCTGGAGTTAATATAAAGGGTATTGTCTGAGGCATCGAAAGCGGCTCCTGGCCACTCGGAACCCCCATTGAACTGAGGCAGCATCACCAGCTTCTCGAATCCAGGAGGCGTGAAGATCGGGCCCAACTTGAAATCCTCGAGCTGCTCCAAAACATAAGCCCGAGATTCCGGATCGAGATCCGTCACGTCATCCAGGGTGAAGTCCTGGCCCGTGTATGCGACCGGCTTGATAGGAAAAGGCTGCGTGGGAGCGGTATACTCTCCAGGAATTTCGGAAACAGGCGCGGGGCGCTCTTCGACGCCCCAGATCGGCTCACCCGTTTCCCGATCCAATACAAAGAGATGCCCCATCTTGCTTGGCTGAGCTACGGCGTCGATCTCCTCGCCATCTTTGACCAAGGTGATCAAAGTCGGAGGCGTCGGCAAATCGTAGTCCCACAAATCGTGCCGCACCGTTTGGTAATGCCAAATGCGTTCCCCCGTTTCCGCATCAAGAGCAAGAACGCAGTTGGCGAACAAGTTGTCCCCTACTCGATTGCCGCCCCAATGATCATAGGTCGCAGAACCCGTACCCATGAAAACAATACCCCTATCCTCGTCTAGGGTTAATCCGCCCCAGGCATTAGCTCCACCTACATACTTGTAGGAATCTGGCGACCAGGTTTCATAGCCGAATTCTCCGGGATGGGGCACAGTATGGAATATCCATTTGCGCTCGCCCGTGCGAACATCGAAAGCCCGAATGTGGCCTGGATTAGCCTGACGAGGACCCTCTCCAACACTGCCACCAAGTATAAGTAGGTCCTTGTAGATC
>Ga0066378_10000473_pt1 | contig 17263 bp, 9 predicted proteins | sample Knorr_S23_td_DCM_FD_70947 | JGI IMG/M metagenome (GOLD analysis project Ga0066378, IMG submission 70947) | Marine microbial communities from Southern Atlantic Ocean transect - Knorr_S23_td_DCM_ad_71m_LV_A | ecosystem: Environmental > Aquatic > Marine > Oceanic | place: Southern Atlantic ocean...
GTGCCAGCAAGTTCAAGGATCGGCCGATACCACGCGCAAATATCTCTGGCGGTTGGAGGATGGTGCCTTGGTGGAGAGTGTGTTGATACCCGCCAATCCTGCTCTCTATGGAGAAGCCAGCGATCGCCACACTCTGTGTGTGTCTACGCAGGTAGGTTGTGCCTACGGATGCCGTTTCTGCGCCAGTGGGCTGGATGGCTGGAAGCGCAATCTTGAGGTTCACGAAATCGTCGGACAGTTGCTGGCCATTGAGATCCATTGTCGGGAAGAGCTTTCAGAGGGCCAGGATCGTAAGGTGAACAACCTGGTTATCATGGGGATGGGAGAGCCGATGGCGAACTACGACAACCTTATGAAAGCCCTGGACATCATTAATGCTCCATGGGGATGTCACATCGGAGCCCGGAAAATTACCCTTTCGACCAGTGGCCTGGCCCCACAAATCGAGCAACTTGCCAGTCAGCCGCATCAATACCGTCTGGCCATTTCCCTTCATGGAGCGACCGATGAGGTGCGGTCTCGAATCATGCCTGTCAATCGCAAGTATCCCCTCCCGACCCTCATGCGGGCCTGTGAAAGTTATGTTAGGGCCAAGGGTAAGATGATCACTTTCGAATACATTTTGATCGAGGGGGTCAACGATGGGGATGATCAGATCCAACCCTTGGCTCGATGGGCCCAACAGCTTCACGCAAAGGTCAACCTCATCCCCTATAATCACGTCGAGGGCCTACGGTGGAAACGGCCTGATGTGGCCACTCAGGAAACCTTTCTTCAAGGGCTCCTTCAGTTGGGTGTGAAGGCGACTTTGCGTCGAGAAAAAGGGCACGATATCGATGCGGCATGTGGACAACTCCGACTCAAGGTCGAAAGAGAGGAGCACCCTCAGGGACATCCTTCTTGACACTCCTTGTGGGCTGGGTGAAAAGGTGAGAATGCCTCTTTCCTTCTTTTCTTCTTTCGGAAAGTCGACCGCATACGGTCCTTCTTTCAAAAGCCTGGTGATGCTCGCTGCCATGTTTTCCTTGTTATCCATGGATGGTTTTAGGAAGACCTTGCAGGCGCAGAATATCACCTTCTTCTTTTCGGCTGGGGACCTTTCAGGAAACCCGGACCGATTTGGCAACACCCATTCGGTAGGTCCTGCCGAAGCCATTGACCCAAGGCCTTTTGGCAATGAAGCATTGCTGGATGTTTTCTTCGACGAAGATGACAAATGGCTTCTCTATCAGGTTGCGGGCAACACCATGCTTGTTTCACATGCACCCAGTGGGTTTGAGGATGCCCCTGAGCTGACCATGGATATTGAAGTCGCCATTGGTGGTACCTACGAGGTGATATTGAATTTTCTCGATTCCCGTGAAAACCCCGGGGATGGAACCCTGCAGGCGGCACTGGGAGAAAATGAACTTGTGGAATATTCCGAGCTGAATGCCACACCAGCAACCGGCGGTACCTCTCCTGGATATCCGCAATTCGATGGGACCACCCAGGGAACCATGTGGTGGCAAACCGTGTCCTTGGGTGAGGTGGAGGTGGATGACGGTGGGCACATCCGGATACGCATTGATGATACCGAAAATGGATTTGCCGATGATTGGGTCACCTCCACCTGGCAGGGGATTACCTTGAAAGTCATCGAGCTGGGTGGGGCGATCGCTGAAATCCAGGTCAGTCCCGGAGCCTTTGACTGGGTGACGGATATCAGTGGAAACCAATTCCGAACGGGCCCGGTGGATACCACCCTGGGCCTGGAGGAGTGGTTGACGGTCAATGCGAATGCTACCAATGACGGTAAATGGAACATTCGCGAAGGATTGGGTGCGTATGGGCCTATCCTGGAGTCTTTTCCAGCCAGTGGCGAGGATGCACCCGAACTCAAGACATCAGTGATATTTGCCAAGGGAGGTACCTATGATGTCTTTCTTAACCTAGGAGACACAGGAGCTGCGGATCCCGATGAAAACCTGTCGACCCAAACGCCCTTGCTTTTTTCCCTTCCCGGAGAGGAATGGGTACGGTGGCACGCCAACGACGGCGTGTTCAAAGGGACACCCGGCTACAACAACTATGAAATGCAGGTAGGCCAGGTGAAGGTTGAAGATGGTGAGCAGGTTGATTTTGGCATGGATGACGTTCAGGACGGGACGGCTACACGGTCGGTGTACCTTGGTATGCGCTTTGAGCGACAGCCAGAGGTCGTGATCACGGAATTCAACGTGAGTCCTGGGGTGATCGAGCCTACCGAAGATATTTTTGGAAACTCGTTTTACACGTGGGCTGAGGACGCATCGGTTTATGCGGCTCAGGAGGATTGGCTCACGGTCAATGCCAATTCAGTTTCAGATGGAAAATGGAATGTCAGGGAAGGCTTGGGGCCTTATGGTCCGATCTTCGAATCCTTTCCATTGAGCGGAGAGGATGCGCCAACCCTCAGAACCCGGGTCACCTTTGCCAAGGCAGGACGCTACGATGTCGTCTTGAGTCTGGGTGATACCGGTGCTTCTGATCCGGCAGAAAATCTGACCACACAAACTCCGCTAATGTTCGCCTTGCCGGGGCAGTCCTGGGTGCGCTGGCATGCCAATGACGGTGTCTTCAGTGGAACACCTGGCTACAACAATTATGAAATGGCTGTGGGGCAAGTTGATGTGATGCAGGCTGGAGAAAGCATGGATTTCCTCATCGACGATGTTCAGGATGAGACAGCGACCCGTTCGGTTTATTTGGGTATGCGTCTGTTCTACCTGGGTGACGTCGAGCAAGAGGTTACCACGACCGAGCTGAAGATTGCCTTGGAAAATGGAGATCAACCAAACCTGTTGCTTGAGTGGCAAGCGGCTGCCCAGGGTGCTTATCAACTGGAGGTGTCTGAAGATCTTCAAACATGGGAGCTTTTGGAAGAGGGCGTTCACGATTTGGACGCTTCCATTCGCCTTCCCTTCGACCTGGATGCAGAGCAGCGTTTTTATCGATTGCGCTGAAAGCAGGTGCCTCCAATCCCAGCGGTCATCATCTGACTACGGTATCCAGTGCGAAGGCAACGTAGGCATCACCTTGTCTGCCTCCAAGTTTCCCTCCTCCGGTGGCTGGGAGGACGATGTATTGTTTCCCCATGGCCACGTAGGTGGTTGGTGGGGCGTAGCCCCCAAAGGGAAGTCGATGGGACCACAGTTCTTCTCCCGTGGCTGCGTCAAAGGCGCGTATCTTGAGATCTCTGGTTCCAGCGGCAAATACCAGGCCACCTGCCGTGACCGTGGCGCCACCAAAATTTTCAGTACCGGTGATGGAATGCCCGCGTTGAGTCAGTATTTCATGCTCTCCCAAGGGAACCTGCCAGCGAAGAATACCACGATTCAGATCCACACAGTTGAGGGTGCCCCAAGGTGGCTGACAGCCAGGATACCCTTCGTGATCCAAAAGCTTGGGGTATCCGTTGTAGGTATACCTAGGAGCTGTTGTTTCGGGTGGAGGAGTCTTTTCCTGAACCGAAGGTTCGAAAAGGAGGTAATCCAATAATGAGTGCGTCATGGCATCATCCATCCCGGAGGTAGCGGGCATAAGATTGCGTCCTGTTGCGAGAAGGGATTGGATGTCCTTTCGGGTCATGCGCTGCCCAATCCTTATGAGCGGTGGATGGACACCGCTTCCTTCACCCGAATGACCATGACAGGCCATGCAGTGCTTTTCGTAGATTTTGCGTCCGGGTAAAGAGTGTGCTTCACTTTCGGTGAACTTCAAGGGAAGGCGAGAGACGGTAGGAAACCAGGGCAGCTCGTTGGAGGTGACATATAGAAAACCAGTGGAGGGGTCAAAAGCCGCCCCGCTCCATTCGGCACCGCCATGGATGCCAAAAAATGCAGTGGGCTTGCCTGCTTCAAAAGGCTCGAACCAGCCCATGTTGGCGCTGGCTCCTGCTTCTGAGGGATGGAGCTGATCCAACACAGCTTGGTGAGCCTCAGGGGAAAGGCGCGTGATTTGATCCATCCCAAATAGCGGACGAGCAAAAGGCTGGGGGCGTTGCAAGGCAGGCTGGTAGGGAGCGGTTTCTTCACCATGTAATCTGGAGACAGGAGCCTTTTTTCTTCGAAAAGGAAAGAGAGGTTGGCCGCTGGTGCGATCCAGTAGAAGTGTGTTCCCCATCTTGCTCACCGTGGCCACTGCATCCACCAACTCGTTGCCGCGATGGACCGAAACTAAAACGGGTGGGGCCGGCAAATCCAAATCCCAGATGTCGTGGCTGATTTCCTGAAAATGCCAAAGGCGTTTTCCGCTTGTCGCATCCAGTGCAATGACACAATTGCTGAAAAGATTGTCTCCCCGATGGCTGTTTCCAATGAAGTTGGGTTTGGGCGATCCGGTTGTCAGGTAAAAAATACCCCGAGAACTGTCCAGTGCGGTACCACTCCAATCGTTGGCTCCAGCTTCCACCTGACTCCAGGTTTCATGGCCATATTCACCAGCCCGAGGCCTTGTATGAAACCGCCATCGCTCCTGACCCGTCTCAAGGTCGAGGGCAAAGGCGTCGCCTTCGTAGCCGCTCAGCAAGATGAGTGTGTTGTGGACGGCCGGTGCCACTCGAAAATGGCCGGTCCGAGCACGTCCTTGCTTGCCAAAAGAAGTGATGGGTTTTCCATTTCGCGGGTCCAGCATATAGAGCCATTCGCCGGCATTGAATAGAAGCCTTGGCTGTCCATCTGGTGCATGATTCCAGTAAGTCAGACCTCGAAACGCAGGTTGGCCCTCAGGTTTGAAGCGCCATTGCTCCTTTCCATGATTACCATCGACCGCAACGATGCAATGACCCACCGTAGGCATGTAGAGTATGCCATCCACTGCGATGGGGTTGCACTGGATGTTCCCAACACCATCGCCCGAGTGATACACCCATGCTTGTTTGAGCCCGGAGACGTTGTTGCGATGAATTTCTTTCAAGGAGGAAAAACGCGTGGAGCCATGATTGCCGTGTGATCGGTACCAGTGGGTGTCAGGCTTGTGTCCTGAGTTTTCAGCCGGAGTCGCTGCATCGGCTGCAGGAATGATTTGCAGATTGGGCAATCGAGCGCGTGCCGATGCGTCCTCAATCGCCCAGGCGTCCGAAGCTGCCAGCGCCTCAACGGACATCCCCAAGGTCAAACCAAGGAAAAGAACCCAAAGGACATTTCGATATCGATTCTTTCGAGCCATGGCAGGGCAAGACATGGCTCACTCTAGGCAGGATCCCCAGAGTCAGACAATGGATTTGAACTTTTCCCGGTGAACCAGCGTTGGCGAATCCTGATTGGATTCAGGAGGAGGTTGCTTCCATGACTTTCACTTGCCGGGATTGGTTGGCTCGTTTCCGTGCATGTTCGCAGAGAATTTTCTTCCGTAACCGGAGATGGTTGGGAGTGGCCTCCACATATTCATCATTACTGATGAATTCGATGGCCTTTTCCAGCCCGAGGAGCATGGGGGGTTCAAGCATGATGCCCTTGCCATCCCCTGAGCTACGCATGTTGGTCAGTTTTTTCGTGCGGGTAGGGTTGACAGGCAAGTCCTGATCGCGGGCATTTTCACCGACTACCATGCCAGCGTAGACTTTTTCGCCGGGACCAATGAGGAGTTTGCCCCGCTGTTGGATTTGGTCCAGTGCGTAAGCGGTGGATTCCCCGGTTTCGGTGCTTATGAGGGACCCTGTCTTGCGTGCCTGAAGCTCCCCGCGGTCTTCTTCGTAGGCATGAAACAAGTGACTCATGACCCCCATGCCGCGGGTCATGTTGATCATGTCGGATTCAAAACCAATCAATCCGCGCATGGGAATGAGCGCCTCGATCACAATGGTGTCATTGCGATGCTCCATATTCTGGATATCCCCCTTGCGGTTGGCCAGGCTTTCCATGACCGCTCCCATATGCTCCTGAGGGGTTTCGAGGTAAAGGCGTTCGATAGGCTCCAAAAGCTTTCCTAGTGCATTGCGCTGATAAATGACCTCAGGTCGGGAAACGAGGACCTCAAATCCCTCGCGCCTCATCTGTTCCACCAAGACGGCAATTTGCATTTCCCCTCGGGCCGTCACATCAAACAGATTGGGAGCGTCGGTTTCTTCCACCCGCAGGGAGATGTTGGTGCGCGTTTCGCGGAAAAGTCGTTCCTTGATGTGCCGAGCGGTGACCAATTTGCCGTCGGTGCCTGCAAAAGGCCCATCGTTGACGGCAAATTGCATGCAAATAGTTGGAGGGTCGACTGGCACAAAAGGTAAGGCTTCGGCCTCCTCCGAATCGGTGACCGTCTCACCGATCTCGGCATCTTCGAATCCAGTCAGTCCGATGATATCTCCTGCAGCGGCTGACTCCACTTGAATCCGCTTGAGGCCTTCAAAGTGAAAAATGGCGCTCACTTTGCCTGCGATACGCTTTCCATCACCTTGAACGCGATAGATTTTCTGGCCCACACTTGTCTCTCCGGAAATGATCTTCCCAAAAACAATACGGCCCAGATAATCCGAGTAATCCAAATTGGCAACCAGGAGTTTGAAATGGCCTTCTTCGGTAATTCTTGGTGGTGGCGTGTGCGTCACGATGGCCTCAAACAAGGGCTTCATGTCGACCCCTTTGTCCGCCATCTGATGCATGGCAATCCCATCCTTGGCACTGGCATAAACCACGGGAAAGTCCAGCTGCTCGTCCGTGGCATTGAGGGTAAGAAAGAGATCGAAGACCTTGTCCAATACGGCTTCCGGATCCGCGTTTTCCCGGTCAATTTTGTTGATCACGACAATGGGCTTGGCCCCGGACTCCAGAGCTTTACGCAGGACGAAACGCGTTTGTGCCTGAGGACCTTCCACCGAATCCACGACCAGCACGACCCCATCAATCATGTTCATGATCCGTTCGACCTCTCCCCCAAAATCCGCATGGCCGGGAGTGTCGACAATATTGACGTGGATATCCCCGTAACGAAAGGAAGCATTCTTTGCCTTGATGGTAATGCCTTTTTCCCTTTCCAGATCCATATTGTCCATCATGCGCTCTTCGACGACCTGGTTGGCCCTGAACAGTCCCGACTGTCGGAGCAGGCAATCGACTAGGGTGGTCTTTCCATGGTCCACGTGAGCGATGATTGCAATGTTACGAATGTGTTGCTTCATATTGGCAGGCAGAGGTTTTTCTCCCTTTCCGAGAAAGTTGCGTAGTCTGCAAGCTTTCGGTCAAAGGTCAAGCAGACATGTTTGCCTGTTTGTGGGTTGGCCTGAAAAAGTGCTTGGCCCCCGTGCCGGCCACATGCGAAAAGGGTGTCGATGATCGCCCGGATCACACTGGAGATGGCACTTGGCAAGGAGTTTGACTACGAAGTGCCCGAAGCACTGGTCGATCGCGTGGCCCTGGGAAGTCGCGTCAAGGTTCCTTTTGGTTCTCGAGAGGTGATGGGGGTGGTGACCGGGCTCCCCTCCCGTTCCTCTTTTCCAAAACTCAAGGCAATCATCCATGTGGTCGGAGCCGGCAGTCTGGTGACCCCCAAGGTGTTGGATCTGGCTCGCTGGATGGCAAGTTATTACTGCTGTCCGGTGGAGACAGCCCTCAAAAGTGTCCTGCCTGTCGCTGTGAGGCGCGAAAAGGAGGGTTGGAAGAAACAACTCCACATCCGGGCACTGGAGTCTGAGGGCAGCTTACCGAAGTTGACCCAGAGGCAGGCATCTCTTTATGAAACTCTTCGGCAGTGGAAGGAGCTGCCCCTTCAGGAGTTCCTCAAACTCACCCACTCGACCGCTGCGACAGCCAGAAAACTCGAGGCGGCCGGTGTGGCAGTCATTTCTTCCGAGGTTTTGGAGCGAGATCCCTATGCCCATGAACACATCCTTCCTTCTTTACCTCTTGGGCTGAACGACGAACAGAATCGGGCTCATGACTCGATTGTCCAAGCGATGGATCAGGTAAAGCCTGGGAAGTCTCCATCCGTCTTCGTGCTTCATGGCGTCACTGGGAGTGGCAAGACAGAGGTCTACTTGCAGGCGATTGACCGTGCTCTGGAGCTGGGCAAGGGAGCTATCGTTCTGGTGCCGGAAATATCGCTGACCCCCCAGACGGTTGAACGCTTCAAGGCCCGATTCTCAACTGGGCGACATGCGACGTCGGTGGCGGTGCTGCACAGTCATCTTTCCGATGGGGAACGTCACGATGAATGGCATAAGATTCGTGAAGGAAGAGCTCGCATCGTGATCGGTGCACGCAGTGCCGTATTTGCCCCGGTGGAACCACTGGGATTGATCATCGTCGACGAAGAACATGAACATTCCTACAAGCAGGAGGAAGCCCCACGTTACCACGCCCGTGATGTCGCGGTCGTGCGTGCCCAGAAAGAGGGGGCTGTGGTCGTGCTTGGGTCGGCGACCCCCAGTCTGGAGACCTACCATCATGCCAAGGCAGGGCATTACCAGTTGCTTGAAATGCCCTCGCGAGCGGATGATAAGAGTCTTCCCTGGGTCAGGGTGATGGACATGCGCAGTGAAGGGCGCAAAGGCAAGGGAATCCCCATTCTATCGCAACAACTGAAGGAGGCCATCGAGCAACGATTGGAAAAAAAAGAGCAGACGATGCTTTTTTTGAATCGGCGCGGTTATGCTTCCTCTCTGCAGTGCCCCAAGTGTGGATTCGTTGCCGGGTGTCCTCAATGCAGTGTGTCTCTGACCTACCATCGTCGCCAGCAGCGCTTGCGATGTCATCTCTGTGGTCATGATGAGCATGCTCCTTTGCGCTGCCCACAGTCCGCATGTCAGAGCCCCGAGATTCGTTTTGCTGGTGTGGGAACCGAAAGGGTGGAGGAAACGCTGGTCAAACTTTACCCGAGGGCCACCCTTCGACGCATGGACTCCGACACCCTGAAGAAGAAGGAAGATTACAAGCGCATCCTTACGGAGTTTCGCCAAGGCAAGGTGGATATTCTGATCGGGACACAAATGATCGCCAAGGGGCTGCATTTCCCGAATGTGACCCTTGTTGGCATCATTTACGCTGACTTGAGCTTACACATCCCTGATTTTCGATCAGGAGAGAGGACCTTTCAGCTCATTACCCAGGTGGCAGGAAGAGCCGGTAGAGGCGAAGTAGAAGGAGACGTCTATGTGCAATCGCTGACTCCGTTTCATCCCGCCATTCAGTACGCCCGTCGCCACGATTACATTGGATTTTACGAACAGGAGTGGGAGTTTCGTCAACAAACCGACTACCCGCCATCGCGCCGTCTTGCGCTCGTGACGCTCAGAGGCTTGCACGAGGAGAAAATCCGCCTAAGTGCGAACCACATGCGTCAGGCCTTGGAGCAGGCAACAACGGACCTATCAGGTGTGAGCTTTTCTGGCCCAGCCCCTGCGCCTCTGGAACGCGTCGAAAACCATTATCGATTTCAGATCCTGGTGCGGGCCCATCGCATGCAGCGGTTGAGTGTTTGTATGGCTGAGGTGCTGCAGAGCCTACGGTTGCCCGAAGGTGTCAAGGTCAGTGTGGATATTGACCCGGTGAACTTGTGCTGATTCAGGGTGTGGCCTGGCCTGCTCGGGGAGCGTTTTTCCATTGCCGCTGTAGGGCTGTTCTTTCGGTTTCCTGACCCAGGTCGCCCTGATCCTTCATCCATTGATGGAGCGTCTCGGCCAACGTTGCCCTGGTGGTTTGGTGAGCGGGATCTTCTGCCAGGTTGTGGAGATTCCAAGGATCTTTTTCGCAGTCATAAAGTTCCTCGGCGGGGCGATTCTGAAAGCGATCCACCATGCCTTGGGCATGTGCCTGGCCCAAACCCGCCGCCCGCACCCATGACTTCCACCAGGTACTCTTCATCATGGTATTCCGGAAGGGTGTCTTGGGTGTGAGGTTCCTGATGTAGCGGAATCGGTCTGAGCGTGCGGAGCGTATGCCGTAGTGCTCAGGTCCATCGTGAATACCTCGACTGGTTTGCAGTCCAAAACAGACTGTTTTGTGAGAGAAAGCGTTGCCCAGGAGCACGGGCAGAAAAGACCGTCCATCCAGATCGTCCGGGATGGGGAGTCCTGCGGCATCGAGAAATGTGGGCAGCACATCGACATATTCGACCATGGCGTCGGTTTGAACCCCTGCCTTCACCTTGCCGGGCCAACGAACCACCATGCCACTCTGAAGGCCCTTATCATAACAAGTCCACTTGGCAAACGGAAACGAATTGCCTTGTTCACTGACGACCATGACCAGCGTGCTCTTCTCGAGGCCATGTCGCCTGATCAAGTCAAGGCATTGGCCTACCTGGTCGTCAAAAAAAGTGATTTCAGCAAGGTAGCGCGCAAAGGCGGTTCTTACTTCAGGGGTGTCCACGTAATGGGGAGGCAGCTCTATATCTTCAGCTGGGTAGGCTGAAACATCCCCTTTGTCATGAGGTGTATGGGGTTCGTTGGAACAGGCAAAAAGTGCAAAAGGCGTGGCATGATCCTGGCACTCCTTGAGAAGGCGATCGACCGCATCCATATCCGGATTCCCTGCACCTCCCTCTTTTCCTCTGGCATTGGAATATTCAAACGGAAAGGCCTTTCTGGGATTGACGTGGGATTTGCCACTCAGGGCGACTCGATAGCCCGCTTCCTTGAAGTAGTGGGCCACACTTCGGACGCCCTCTCTGACAAAGGTGTGATTGGGGTGGGCGCCCGATCGTACCGGATAAAGCCCCGTGTAGAGAGAGTGGCGGGTGGGGGAACACATGGGGGCCGATTGGAAACAGCGCCTGAAGAGCATACCTTCCTTGACCAATCCGCTCAAATGCGGGGTCTGGGCCTGCCCTCCGTAAATCTCCAGATCCGAAAAAGTACAATCATCAGCCATGATGAAGAGAACATTCAGGGGGCTTGCTTTTCCTGCGTGTCCGACGTCGTTCTCGGTGCCACTTGCGCGCAGTGGCAAGGCGAGTCCGATAAGGAACATCATGATGGCCAATGGGTTCGTGGTGACTAGTTGTAACATGGTATTAGGGGTTAATCCTATGCTAGTGGCGATCATCTTGAGAACAAGCCCTAAACAAGGCAAACCACGATCCACCAAGGGGGCATGCTGGAGCGCATAAGGACTTGCTAAATTATGAAAGTCTGGAATCATGGACCCAAGATCCTTCTCGAAAGCCTGTGGTGCTTACAATCACACCCCAACAAGTCATGAAAACATTTCGTTCCAAACAAAGCGGTTTCACCTTGATTGAACTACTAGTGGTCATCGCCATCATCGCCATTCTGGCAGGCATGCTATTGCCAGCATTGTCCATGGCCAAAGAGAAGGCCAAGGCCATCAAATGTACATCTAACATGCGACAGATCGGTATAGCTACCATGATGTATGCCGATGATAACGAAGGACATATGCCCCTGAGTAATATGTTTCATGCCGACCCAGACTTACTATGGATCAATTTGGTGCTTCCTTACGTTGGCAACAGCGAAGAAGTGCGCGCTTGCCCCAGTGATAAAAAATCCATGGAGCGTATTCAAAAAGGCGGCACTTGCTATCCCATCAATGACTGGACGACCCAACCAGGACCGATCGCTGGATTCCCGCCTGTCAATCCACCCGATCATTGTCACATGCTCGATAAACTGCAATATCCAACCGAGACGATCATCGTATTTGAAATTGCGGATGAACAGGACATGACTGTGCTGAACGATCACACCCATGGAAGAGCCGGATGGCCTAACTGGCGCGAGGTCATCGACGACATTCAGCCGGATCGCCACAGCAGCAATCGGAAAAATGCCGACAAAACAAGCGGAAGAGCCAATTATCTATACGCTGACGCGCACGTTGAGAGCCATCAAGGTATTAAGTTTTTCGACATGTTTGACAATGGTCGAGGGATCAATTTTTCGGCCCCTCCTGAAATGCGTAAGCCGCGCAATCGTCCCCGTTGATCCACCTTTCAGCTTTGAAAAGGCACCCCAGCATTGGTTTGGGGTGCCTTTTTTAGTGGCGGACTATTGATCGCCCAACGCTTTTGCGCGACAGTTTGATGTCATGAGGCTTTTGTTCCATACGAGCCTTCTTGGAAGGTGGTGCATGATGATCCTGATGCTGGGTTCGATCTCCGGCATGGCAGGCCATGATCTAATGGTCCATTTGGCGATTCATCATCAAGGGCCCTTTGGAGAGGAAAATGTTCCGGCTCGCTTTGGGGTTCCTTTGCCTTGGACGGAGGATCCCGTTCCTTTAGATCAAATGGTGTTGGTAGGAGCTGAGTCTGCTCAAATGCGCCCTGTGCTTTATTGGCCCAACGGATCGATCCGGTGGATGCTGGTGGATGCTATTTTAGGTGTGAACCCATCCCAAGATAGGGCTGCTTTTCAACTCACTACCGGAGAGCAGGCACCAGTTTCTACCCCAATTGGCCGAATCACGGATTCCAAGTTGGAAATGCACAGCGGTGCGGTGATCGTCAAGACGCTCGGGTCAGTCGATGGCGCCGTGGTTTTAGCACTGGAAGATGTTTCTCACGGAACAGTCGCCAAGATTCGATTCCCCTTTCCTGCTGCGGTGGTTCCATCATCAACGGATTGGGTCTGGAGTTGGGACTACAACGGGCCCGTCGCCGCCTCCATGAGGCTCCATCACCCCTTCGATTGGAAAGGCGCTTCATTTGTCCACACGATTCGATGCCACCTGTTTGCGGGCCAGGAAGGGGTGGTGGTGGAACAGGAAGTCCGGCGACGGTCGACAGCTTCGGACCCTTCTCAGGATCCTGTCCTCTTTCGAGAAGAGGATGGTTCATGGGGCATTCCCAGGGTGGAGCTACCGGAAAATTGGTCATCTGTTGGGTCGCAAGAGCCAGGGGTGCGCCAATGGCGCTCCGCCGGCGACCCAAGGGCTTTTCACGTGAACCAACTGCAGCGCGCTCAAGCGGCGGCTGAACCGCTGGACACCATCCAAATGTTTCCCGGCTCCATGGCCAGAGAGCGCACAGCGTTTGTCTTCCACCCTTCAGGGCAAGCCCCTGGGTCGTGCATCCCACACATTGGCCGTCCTATCTCGGTAAACACCTATCACGACTCGCAATGGCACGGGGGCTTCTTGAAACAAGGCGATGGAAGCCTCTCCTGGGAGGACGTGTCCGACCCCAGCAGCATGTCCATTGTTTCGGAAAGAGTCGATCATCTCGTCTCTGGATCCCTTCTGCCCACCCCTCAAACGATGCAGCGGATGGATGCCCTGATGGTTGGGCTGACACAGAAGGCCTCTTTGGATTCCTTGATTGTGACCGCCAATCGCATGCGAGATCTTTCAGCCTATCGCCTTTTCTATGGACTGACCGGGGATACCTCCATGCGGGTTCTTTGGTTGGAGGGCCTGAACAATCCCCCTTGGCAACCTTTTCAGCCGGCGCGATTGCAGGCGTTCTGGGAAGCATGCGTGATGACGCCACCCCAAGACCCATCCGTTGCGAGCGAAGGAACGGCCAAGGCGACCGAAGTCATGGAAGTCCTGCAGAATCTACCGTGGGCAAGCATGCCTGATGAGGAGCGTTCTCGTCTCATACCCCTCCTCTACCAAATAGGGCGTCAGCGTGGCTTTCCGGAATCAAGGCAAGGAGTCTGGTTGGACCGCATGGAGGGCATGATCCATGAGCTCAAATCACATCCCAGTCAGGAACTTTTTGCCGTTGCTTATCTCCTGACAGGTGAAAATGTGTTTCTCAAGCAAGGCAGGGAGTGGCTTCAGAAGGAAGGAGCTCCCTCTGAAGATCAGCCATTGGAAGTGTTGATTCAATCCATTCAGCGTCAATGGACCTGGCGCTGGCTACCGTTGGAAGTAAACCCCGCCGAGGATGGGGTCCGGGTTGAATGGACGGTGCCCAAGGGTGTCGAAGCCTACCGCTTCAAATCATCCTCCAAACCCATTGGGTCTTTACCGAAGGAGGCCTCCAGCATTGCCTTTTATCAGGCAACGGATCGAATCTTGGAATTACGACCCAAAGCCGAGGGTGAAAAGCAAGCGGTCTTACTCCCTGCCGCGTCTCTTGAAGGCGATCAGTATGTGGCCGCTCGCTACCTTGAAAGAGGCCCTGAATTGCCCGTTCCCAAACTGGCAAGAGATCTGGCCTCCGCATCAGAAGATACCTCTCAAACGGGCCATGAGGATCAGGGAGTGGATCCGCGCCGCTTTGGGGTGTTGGGTATTCTGTTGCTGTTGGCGATCCTTGCCTTGTTTGGAATCAGAAAAAAATCATGAAAACAGCATCTTTCCTTCTTTGTTTGGTCGTTTGGATCCCAGGAATGGGGTGTAGGCCTGAGTCTGTCACGGAATCCAAGATGCCGGGAACATCCGTGCAGACGTGCCAGACGGCCAGTGGTGCCTATGTGATCACATGCGAATTCTCCTCCTACCCGCCACCGAAGAACGAGCATTGTTCCATGCACCTGACCATCCAGCAAACAGATGGGTCGCCCGCACCTTCTGATTTACAGATCGAGGTCGACGCGGACATGCCTACGCATGGCCATGGGATCAACACCCAACCCGAAATAGAACGAACTCCTGATGGGGCATATGAGGTGCGAGGTCTACTCTTCCATATGGGTGGACTCTGGGAGGTCTACATCGACTGTGTGGAGGATGGTATTCCAGATCGTGCGACCCTTTCCTTCACCCTTTAAGTCCATGAGAGTTTGTTGTTGCATGGGCTGGCTCCTGGCTTGGATCCTGGTGGCGTGCCACGACCCCTCCGATGCCTCCATGCGTATCGATGGCACGGTTCTGACAGGGGAACAAATCGAGACCATCTTGTCATTGAGCCCACTGCCTTCCCTGCCTCCCAGTCCGACCAATCGCTATGCGGACCATCCGCAAGCCGCCCTTCTGGGACAGCACCTCTTTTATGATGGGCGACTTTCAGTCAATGGGAGGATTTCATGCGCCAGTTGCCATGATCCAAAAAAAGACTGGTCCGATGGACGGTCTCTCTCAGTTGGTTTGGAACAAGTTGCGCGCCACGCACCCACTTTGTGGAATCTGGCCTGGCAACGCTGGTATTACTGGGATGGACGAAAGGATTCCATTTGGTCCCAAGCCCTGGCGCCGATCGAGCATCCGAGTGAAATGGGAGGCAGTCGTGGTCGTGCCTATGATCTGGTGGCAGGTGAGCCGACCTACCGAGATCTTTACGAGCAAGCTTTTGGTGCCCTGCCAAAGTTGGATGGCTCAGGCCTCTCGGGAGATGCGCGACTTGACCCCAACGAGGTCGCGGATCCGATGCTTCAGAAAGGGTCCAGTTTATCTCCCGAGGACCGCGAGCGATTGACGCTTGTTTTTTCGCATCTTGGAAAAGCCTTGGAAGCTTACCAGCGGCAACTCATTTCAAATGGTTCGCCTTTTGATCAGTTCGTTGAGCGGTTGCGCGATCGCAGTAAACACCTGCTTGCGCCCGAATTCAACCAACAAGCCTTGCGTGGATTGTTGCTTTTTGTCGGTAAGGGCCAGTGCACCCTTTGCCATTCCGGACCGACCTTTACCGATCATGAGTTTCACAATATTGGCCTGGATCGTGGCGGCTCTGCGTTGGATCAGGGGAGGTATCCAGCGGTGGAACAGGTCAAAAACGACCCCTTCAACGGCCAAGGACACTTCAGTGATGAACCTTCTCTCGAGGCCAATCAAGCACTTCATTATGTCACGACACGGGACAGCAATCTAGGTGAATTCAAGACTCCGACCCTGCGAAACATTGCTCGCACGGCACCCTACATGCACGATGGACGTTTCAAGACGCTGGAGGAAGTGGTCGAGTTTTATTCCACCTTGCCCGATCAACCGGCTTTGGGCCACCGTGAAGAATCCCTTCAGCCGCTAGGTCTTCGGCAAGATGAGATCAAGGATCTGGTGGCTTTTCTTAAAACGCTGACTGGAATGCCTTTGGATGAATCCCTGATGAAGGCCCCCGCCAGAAATCCGTGAAATGAACCAAGCACCCTCTTCTAGGCCAGGAGAGGGTGAATGATACGAGCTTCTGCCTCGATCCCGGTGAGGCGCTGATCGAGACCCTGAAACCGGTAAGTCAATTTGCGATGATCGATTCCTAGACAATGTAGGATGGTGGCATTCAAATCTCGGATGTGAACAGGATCTTCCTCAATATTGTAGCTGAAATCATCGGTTGAACCATAGGTCATGCCCCCTCGAATACCCCCTCCTGCCATCCACATGGTAAAGCATCTGGGGTGATGATCCCTTCCGTAGTTGGTGCGTTCCAATTTGCCTTGGCAGTAAATCGTACGCCCGAACTCACCTCCCCAAACGACAAGGGTGTCCTCAAGCAACCCGCGTTGCTTAAGATCTTGGATGAGCGCAGAGGAGGCTTGGTCAATATCCTGGCACTGAAGGGGAAGGTCTCTGGGCAAGTTGCCATGATGATCCCATCCACGATGAAAGATTTGCACACAGCGAACATCACGCTCGATCAGGCGTCTGGCCAACAGACAGTTGGAGGCAAAGGTGCCGGGCGTTTGAACATCAGGCCCGTAGAGCGCGTAGGTGGCCTCGGACTCTCCTTCGAAATGAGTGAGTTCCGGTACACTTCGTTGCATCCGAAAGGCCATTTCATATTGAGCAATGCGGGTTTGAATTTCTGGATCACCTGTCTGCTCAAATTGACGCTGATTCATGGCCTTGAGTCCCTCCAGCATGCGCTCGCGCGTGGCACGGTTCACCCCTTGTGGATTGGAAAGGTAAAGGACTGGGTCGCCCTGCCCCCGCATACGCACCCCTTGATGGCGTGAAGGTAGGAATCCTGCCCCCCACAGTCTGGCATAAAGGGCCTGCGCATCACGCTTGGCCGTCCAGGTGGAATTCAACACAACATAGGCAGGAAGGTTTTGATTTTCACTGCCCATCCCATAAGAGAGCCAGGCACCGAGACTGGGTTTTCCGGGCCGCTGGTCTCCGGTTTGAATCATGGTGATGGCCGGATCGTGGTTGATGGCATCGGTGTGCACACTGCGTATGACAGCCAGTTCGTCCACCACCTTGGAGGTGTGGGGCAGGAGCTCCGAGAGTGTGGTGCCACTCTGACCGTGACGGCCAAAGGCATACATGCTCGGAGCGATTGGAAAACGAGACTGGCCGGAGGTCATGGTGGTCAAGCGCTGACCTTGCCTGATGGATTCGGGCAGGTCCTTGTCAAACCACTTTTCCATCTGGGGTTTGTGATCATACAGATCCAGCTGCGAGGGAGCACCTGACATGAAAAGATAGATGATCCTTTTGGCACGTGGTGCCACACCCGCTTTTGAAAT
>Ga0066378_10000477_pt1 | contig 17176 bp, 13 predicted proteins | sample Knorr_S23_td_DCM_FD_70947 | JGI IMG/M metagenome (GOLD analysis project Ga0066378, IMG submission 70947) | Marine microbial communities from Southern Atlantic Ocean transect - Knorr_S23_td_DCM_ad_71m_LV_A | ecosystem: Environmental > Aquatic > Marine > Oceanic | place: Southern Atlantic ocean...
AGGGCAACTCAATGCCCTTCGCTAAATGGACGTGCTATGGCAACGGGCTGCAATCGGCTATGATAGTTCGCTGGCCCGGTCGTGTGGAGCCAGGATCCACCACTAGCGCCATGGTTGAGTACACGGATGTGCTCCCGACGTTTATTGAAGCTGCAGGTGGACCCGAGGTGTCAGGTTTGGATGGAGAAAGCTTCGTGCCGGTTTTAGCAGGCGAATCGAATCGTCATCGGAACTATGTTTTCGGGCAAGTGACGACTCGAGGAATCAACAAGGGATCGGACGCTTACCCGATCCGCACGGTACGGGATGAAAATTTCCGGTTGATTTGGAATCTGATGCCTGAGGTTGAGTATGCCAACGCATATACGGGCGGCAAAGCGTTCAGATCGATGATTGCGAAAGCCGCTTCTGGAGATGCCCATGCCAAAGAATTCGTATCCAGATATCAATATCGTCCTGAGTTTGAGTTGTTCGATTGTGTAGCTGATCCGCTTGAAATGAACAACCTAGCAGACAATCCCGAATACGCTGGGGTTACAGATCGCTTAAAAGGCGAATTGGATACCTGGATGGCGAAGCAAGGCGATACCGGGATCCAGACGGAACTCGATGCCAAGTATCACATGCGCAACGCTCAAAGCATGAGCAGAGCTGAAGTAGATGCAGAATGGGAGAGGCGTAAGAGGTAGGCTTCACCGTTGGCTCAAGAGCCTCGTCAGTATTACAGTGTAGACGCTCGGCCTCCCAGTAGCCTCAAGTTATCGCCGTTGAACAGATGGGGAATGACGGCTGAATAGGGACTTCAGCCCTACCTATTTCTTGGGTTTGGCCGATGCTAGGGCTGGTTGCGCGTTTCACTGTAGCGTCCGCGAAGGCGGATCCTCAACCACCCCTTTTCGTCTCTCAAAGACGCTTTTCCAATTCTGGGATGGCTTTGTCGAAGATCTTCAGGGCCCGCTGGCGTTGCTGATCGCTTTTGTAGGCGCCAGCATCCTGGTAGTGGGTTTTGCGCTTTTGAAGCGTATCTATGAATTCCTGGGCCGTTTTGTTAGAGCGGATAGGCTTACCGTTCACGATAACTCGAATAGCATTAGTATGGGCCGTTTCATCGATGTCCTGCGTTTCGATTCGAGATCCCCGGGCAGAAAGGGCGATCCACGAGCTTTTTTCGATCAGGATCTCTCTTTCGATCTCCCAGACATGGATGCCGTCTTGGAAGAATTTTGATATAGGCAGCTCTATGTCTCGGCCATTTTGAATTAATGTGAGTTCACTTAATTCTCTGGGTGGGCGAAGATTTCCAGATACGCGAACTTTGCCTGGAGCGTCAAGATGGACGGTTCTTCCGATTGGCTGTCCATCTATCTCGAGGTCGATCATTGGTCCTCCAGACGTAAAGATACGACCCCGTTTCATGGCGCGTTTGAAACTTTCGAAATCGGTTGCTCCGCCGGTGTGGACATAGGTTCGAATTGAGCCGAGGAATGGTTGCCAAGGATCTCTGCAGGGCCAGTTGGGCAAGTCTGGGCCCGACATGGGTGGAAGAAAGTAGCCGCAGTTCATCAAGCGATACTAGGTATCCCGTTCGTAGATGAATCCATTGCTGATCTCCTAGAAGTCGACGCGGCCAAGCGCAGCATCAGCAATTGCGGTGGGCTTTTTGCCCAAAGATCCGCCGTGGGCAACGCCCGCGTATCCTTCTTGGTTTTGGGCTTCTTCAAGAACATCGTAGAGGGGAGGGAAGTTTTGACTACCTTAGGCCAACCCATCCCGCCAGTCGAGTAGGGTTCGATTATTTGTGAAGTACCCAATAAGTTTATTGCCCTTGGGCGGAGTCTCCATACTCTTGGCCAGGGATGAGCCACTGCCGCCCAGCGCTGGAACGCCCGGCTTCACCGAAAGCGAATTGCCGAGACCAGATTCCAAGGACCATTCCGCCTTTCAGGATCATGAAGTGATCAGCATCGAGCCCATCCGCGTCTAGCATAGCCACCAGCAGTGGTCATCGGTGGGACTCAGCCGATCGTAATGGAGATGTTCTTCAATGGCAGTCCATCCGGCTTTTCTCAGATCGTTCCATCTCATCAAGGGAATCTCCAAGATACCGGAGCGCTCCTCGATGTTGATCCCAACAGTGTTTGAAACGTATTCGAATCCTCGCGACGCTGTAATTTTGAGGGACTTAACCCCTTCGGGAAAGGCAATCGTTGTCGGCTCCAGGGTCAAGAGCGTAGATAACAGTGAATCGCTGTTGTTTGCTTTTGTGGATGGAGGCAAAGAGAATGCCGTTCTTGTTAACTTCTTCAGGAGCCCAGTAGTCACTATTGATTTCGAATGATAGACGGGCATTGAGAGTTTCTCCCGTATTGGCATCCAATACGGAAACTTGAAGCGCTCCCTCATCGCGTATCTCGCTAATAGGTCCGAATTCGTGGGTAAATGGAGTCTCTTCGTGGGCAATAATGCTACAGGTGAAAAGGAATATTCCAAGGCCAGCGAGTGTGATTCGGGAAGAGTCCATGGGGCAGTTCAGAGAAAATGGACTAGCGAATGCATTGGCTATTGTCGAGCTCTCGAGAGGTTTGGATTATAGACTTGTCATCTATCGCTTGATCCGGGGCATCGGGGTCGCTATGCCTTCTAAGCTATATGAATTCCGCTAGTTTACTTCCTGCCCTTTTTCTCAGTCTGTCCCTTTGGGCGAGCGCCGTATTACCCAACGCGCTTGCTGCTGATCGACCCAACATCCTTTTCGCGTTCGCGGACGATTGGGGAAAGTTCGCCAGCGCATACGCCGCTCTGGAGTATGAGGCTACGCCCAACACGGCTCTGCAAACGCGTCATTTCGATCGTATTGCTGACGAAGGGATTCTGTTTACTAACGCGTTCGTAAACTCGCCTTCCTGCACACCCTGCCGCAGCGCATTACTATCAGGACAGTATTTCTTCAGGACCGGTCGGGCAGCCATTCTGCAAGGAGCTGTCTGGGATGATTCGATTCCATCCTTTCCGCTGCTACTGCGCGATGCTGGTTATCACATTGGTCAGACCTACAAAGTGTGGTCGCCGGGTTCCGTAAGGGACGCTCCTTTCGGTGCCCGGGAGTATGAATACGAATCGGCTGGGACACGGTTTAATCAGTTCTCTCAGAACGCGACAAAGCTGATAGAACAAGGGGCGTCTGTCTTGGAAGCCAAAAGGGAGTTGTACGATGAAGCGCTGGGAAACTTCGAGAGCTTTCTCGAGGCGCGGCCTGATGGGGCTCCATTTTGTTATTGGTTCGGACCAACCAACGTTCATAGAAAGTGGATACGCGGATCGGGAAAGGCTCTATGGGGATTGGAACCGGACGATATCAAGGGCAAGCTGCCTGCCTTCTTGCCGGATGTTCATACGGTGCGGGAAGACATGATCGACTATTTTGGGGAGATCATGGCTTTCGACACGGCTCTTGGGGTTCTGCTGGATCGGCTTGCTTTAACGGGCGAGCTGGACAACACCGTGGTGGTGGTTAGCGGAGATCATGGTATCCCAGGCTTCACCAATGCGAAAACCAATCTCTACGACTATGGTACGAATGTCTCTCTAGCGATCCGTTGGCCGGGGCAAGGAAAGCAGGGTCGGGTAGTTACGGATTTCGTCAATCTTATGGATCTTGCTCCTACCTTTTTGGAGATGGGAGGCGTTTCGATCCCAGACGTCATGACCGGTCGGAGCCTGGCGGGAATTCTGTCTTCGGATCGCGAAGGCCGCGTGGAAAGCTCACGCCATTTCGTAGTTACCGGACGCGAGCGTCATGTGGCCAAGGCTCGGGCGGGAAACTTGCCCTATCCGCATCGGGCAATCCGAACAAACGACTTTCTCTACATCCGCAACTTCAAGCCGGATCGCTGGCCGGAGGGCGATCCAGGCACCGGACCCATGGCTCTGGATGCGGATACTTTGACCAACAACACCTTCGTTACCTTCGGCGATCTTGATGCCAGTCCTACAAAGGCTTGGCTCGTTCTGAATAAGGACACCGAGTTCGGTAAAGGCTACTATGACTTTGCTTTCGGCAAGAGGCCGGGCGAAGAGCTCTATGACTTGCATGCCGACCCTGACCAGGTCATCAACCTCGCGTCCAATCCTGCGTACGGGACCAAGCGTGATGAATTACGTAATCGATTGTTGAAGCTTCTTGAAGAGAATGGAGATCCTCGAGTGAATGGAGACCGCATGACCTATGAAAGGCCACCATTTGCAGGGGAAGAGTAGGGCGGATAGGAGAGTAGCATAGGCTTCCAGCCTGTGCGCTGTGCATAATTGGAGCGACACCCAATCTAACAGGCAAGATGCCTGTTCTACCCTATTTATCCTCTACCGCGATTGTTTTCCAAATCTCGGTAGGAATGTTTTGCGCTCGGACGAAAGAGATCTATCGAATAGTAGTATGCACCTCAAAAAATGGCTCAAAACCGGATTTTTAGCCGCAATTCTCACCTCCTTATTAGCTAACGTCGCGTCGGCGGACGCCCCCAACGTGATATTGGTCATAACTGATGACCAGGGCTACGGAGACATAGCGGCTCATGGCAACCCAATCATAAAGACGCCTTCGCTCGATGCTTTGCACGGGGACTCGGTGCGATTGACGGATTATCACGTCACTCCAACCTGCGCACCAACTAGAGGCGCTCTGATGAGCGGGCATTACACGAATCGAGCAGGTCCTTGGCACACCATCATGGGTCGTTCTTTCCTAAGAGTTGGCGAAATGACTTTGGGTCAAGCGTTCCTGGATAATGGATACGAGACCGGGATGTTCGGCAAATGGCACTTGGGCGACAATTATCCGTACCGACCAGAGGATCGAGGTTTTTCGGAAGTGGTGCGCCATGGGGGTGGAGGCGTAGGCCAGACTCCAGACTATTGGGACAACTCTTATTTCGACGACACCTATTGGCACAACAGCAAGCCAAAGAAATACAAAGGCTACTGCACTGATGTCTATTTCGAGGAAGCCAAGCGCTTTATTAAGTCGAGTGTCAAAAACGACAATCCGTTTTTTGCCTATATTTGCACGAATGCCCCCCATAGCCCATTCAATTGCCCGGACAAGTATTGGAAGCCCTACTTGGAGCACGGGATGTCTGAGCGGGAAGCGATCTTCTATGGGATGATCGAAAATATAGATGAGAACGTCGGAAATCTTAGAGACTGGCTCGAAGAGAAGGGATTGTCAGAAAATACCCTATTCATTTTCACAACGGATAATGGTACGGCGAGTGGCGAAAATCTATTTAGTGGGGGTATGCGGGGTAAGAAAGGCAGTGAATACGATGGAGGCCATCGCGTTCCATTCTTCATGCATTGGCCCGAGGGTAATATCGATGGCGGTCGCGATGTGGATACGTTGACTGCTCACATTGATATTCTGCCCACGCTTATCGACCTATGTGGATTGGTCGGACCGATGGACTATAGCTTCGATGGTCGGACTCTTTCTCCGTTGCTTTATGGAACGCCAACGCCCTGGCCAGACCGAGTAGTCATTACCGATTCTCAGCGCGTACGAGATCCTATCAAATGGCGCAAGTCTTCTGTCATGACGGATCGCTGGCGTCTGATAAATGGTACTGAGCTGTACGATATCGAAGCGGATCCAGAGCAGGAGAGTGATATCGCGAAACGAAATCCGGAAACGGTTGAGCGACTGAGGAATGCCTACGACAAATGGTGGGACAGCATTTCGCCCAGTTTTGTTATCGATGAGCGCCCTGTGCTTGGAAATGACGCTGAAAATCCCACTCAGCTTACCAGTCATGACTGGTTGACCGACGATGGGACCTCGCCCTGGAATCAAGGCCACATCCGAAGTGGTCAAGAAGGGGTTGGCCATTGGGCAGTGCGAGTTGAGCAAGCAGGCACTTACAAAATCTCGCTTAGACGCTGGCCACAGGAAATTTCCAAAGGTATCAACGAAGGCCTAGAGCCTGGCGATCCTGTGCCGGGCTTGGAAACGTTTCGAGAAACACCGGGCAAAGCTTTCAAGTTTAATCGAGCCTCATTGAATGTCGCGGATTTCTACGGTGAAAAGCCGATTGGCATGAATGCGGAAAGTGTAACTTTTACTGTTGATCTTAAACCGGGCGACTTCAAGTTGCGCGGCGTATTTATGACTGGAAATAGTTCTAGTGATTCCGTCAGCTCGTACTACGCGGTTGTAGAAAGACTTTAGGTTCCGAACCAGTTCTTGTGCTGAAATCAATTTGCCGAATCATTGTCGCCGCAAGCTTAGGTCTGCAGCTTCAATGTTTAGGGGCGGGGGAAGAAGGTGCTCGCCCCAATGTTATCTTTATCTTCGCGGATGATCTAGGATACGGTGACGTAAGTAGCTACAATCCGGACTCGAAAATTCGCACACCCAATCTGGATCGACTCGCCTCTGAAGGTATCCAGATGACGGATGCCCATTCGGCTTCCAGCGTCTGCACGCCTTCGCGGTACTCCTTGCTGACAGGGTGTTACAGCTGGCGTACGGAATTGAAGAGCGGCGTTCTGGGAGGGTTCTCTCTGCCGCTTATCGAGCTCGACAGAATGACATTAGGGAATCTATTTAAGCAAAGCGGCTATGTGACAGCGTGCATTGGAAAATGGCATTTGGGAATGGAGTGGGATCGTCCGCATCGGGGAGATCAGGAATATGCCATGCGTCAAAATTGGGATGGAGTGGATTTTTCTAAGCGTATCGAAAAAACGCCGACTTCGAATGGTTTCGACTATTTTTTCGGAATCTCTGCTTCGCTAGACATGCCTCCTTATGTCTTTATCGAAAACGATCGGTTAGTAGAGCCTCCCACGTCGATGCTGGAGTTTGAGGATAGAGGGGGTCGCCCTGGGCCTGCTACGAAGGGATGGAGGCACAAGTACGTGATGAGCGCCATTAGCGATAAGACGATCGAGTTTTTGGGAGAACATCGCAACGAACCTTTTTTTGCCTATGTTCCTCTAAACTCGCCCCACACGCCGCATACTCCTGCCGATGCCTTCATTGGAACAAGCGGACTAGATGTCTACGGCGATTTCGTGGTGGAGGTGGATCATCATGTGGGCCGAGTTATGCAAGCTTTGTACGATCTAAGATTGGCGGATAACACGCTCTTGATTGTTACTAGTGATAATGGTCCGGAGACGAATATGTACGACCGCTTGCAGCAGACGGGTCATGATAGCTCTGGATTGCTGCTGGGGTCAAAGCGAGACAATTGGGAAGGTGGGCACCGGGTGCCTTTTCTGGCACGTTGGCCCGGCGTGATCCGAGCCGAATCAGTCAACTCGGATCCCTTTTGCTTGGTTGATATGTTGGCGACTTTCGCAGATCTGCTACACGTGGATTTACCCGAAAACCAGGGAGTCGACAGTGTCACGGCTTTACCTCTTCTCAAAGGTGGCGATTCGGCTTATCGAGAATCGCATGCAATCGTCCATCACTCTAGTGGGGGACGATTTGCCATTAGGCGCGGCGATTGGAAGCTATTGCTCCATAGCGGTTCAGGCGGGAACAATTACAGTGTGAAGTCGGGGCGGCGGGCCAAGGCCTATGCGAACACTTTAGAGCAGCGACTATTCGATACGGGCGAAAGGCAACTTTACAATTTGCGACTCGATATGGGAGAGACGCAAAATCTGGCGAGCGAGCGGCCGGAAATCGTGGAGGAACTTACGGCGCTTGCTGGGGAATATGTCAAAAACGGCCGCAGTACGCCGGGCCCCAAGCAAGAGTATATCGGAGGGGATTGGCCGCAGATCGACTGGATTGAGTGAGTACGGCAGGGTTTACAGTGTAGTCGAACGATTGCCCCGGTGCGTTAATGGCATGGAATCTATTTTAATACTTATAGAACGCGCCGGGACGTCGCGTACGACCCTAGCTCCAGATTGATTAAGGTGGAGCTCGACCTCCGTGCGAGCTTAGATTTGATGCGGGTTTTGCGGATGAATGTCGATGTCTGGCATGCATCGCACTCAATTGTCTCCAATCCCCCCAAACCGCGATATTCGCTTGGCCTTTGGCCAAAGTATCTGTTAACCCTATAGTTATGAAAATCCGCTCCCTTTTATCCCTCTGTTTCCTGATTACGCTGCCTGCTATAGCTGATAAGTCGCGTATTGATTTAAAGGTAACTCATGGCCCCATTCTTGGGCGACCGGGCTCGACGACTATGAGCATTTGGGTCCGCACGAATGTGCCGGGAGAGATTGCGGTCAGTTATGGAACAGAACGACTCAAGCAGCTGATGATGTCCGAGTATGTGGAAACGAAACTCGAGGATGATAACACGGCTATAATCACGCTAACGAATCTGTATCCAGATACGCTTTACTATTACACGGTTGATAAAGGCCTAAGCGGATCTTTCAAAACGCTCCCGCGTACAGAAGACTTTATCGACGAGGAGCACAATCCTAAGGGGCTTTTCAATTTCCAGTTCGAATTCGTTTCCTGTGTCAATCAAGCCTGGCAAAGCAGCATGGGTCCAAACATGCCGATATACGATACGCTTAATGAGCAGGTCGCGGACGATGTTCATTTCGCGATCATGAACGGGGATTGGCTCTACGAGGAGGATCGCGATTTTCCTGTTCATGCCTGGCGAGCTCAAGCCCGTTTAGAAGACCAAGACCCCAATCCGGAAATAGTGAACTTGGCTCCTCCGATCGTCGGCGTCTGGGAAAATTACAAGACCTACATGTATCGAGGCCGCAACATGATGGAATGGCACAGCAAGGTTCCCAGTTTCTATACCTTTGATGACCATGAGCTGCTCAACGATATTTATGGTACTGGTGAGGTTGGTTACGTGGATCGCCGGGCCGTTTTCCGCGATACGGCGGTACGAGCTTGGTTCGACTATCTAGGCTGGGCCAATCCAGTTGCCCACGATGTGCCTGCTCGGTTTGGAGTAGGAGGATTCCAAGAGGGGAGCGATATCCTCTACGATCCTAACGCGAATTTCTCGACTATGGACCTGGAGGACCATGCCAATATGGTGGTTCATTGGGGCCAGCCCACCGACGGTATTCAAGCCATGGATCTGGATCAAATTCCGGGTGATCCCAATGCCGGCGTTTATGATATTGTCGAGGTGGTCGACCGCAATCGCCTAAAGATTTCGCCTTCTGGTCGCGCCGATGGGGAAGCGAATTACTCTATTGGTCGGCGTTCTTACGGCTCGTTTCGGGTAGCAAATTGCGAATTCTTCATGCTCGATACTCGATCTCATCGATCGCTGCACGATGTCGACAATCCGGATAAGCCGGGGGCCACCATTTTGGGCAAGCAGCAGCTTCAGTGGTTGAAAGACGCGATTAGCAACTCGGACGCGGATTTCTTTTTTATGGCTTCTAGCGTAGACTTTATGATCCCGCACGTGGGAAGTGGCGGTGGAACTGACTTCAATACGAAGCTCAAAAAGGATGATGCCTGGACAGTCTTCTTGGAGGAACGCGAGGACCTTATCGACTTCTTCGAGGCCAATAGCCCCAAGCAATTTTTCATGCTGACGGGCGATTTGCACAACTCATTCGCCATCAAAGTGCTGAACAACGTTTGGGAATTCGCCTCGGGTCCAGGGAATTCCGTTAACCATGTTCCCGTGGACGATGAAGGAAATCGTCCAATCAATGGGAAGTTCAAGTACGGGCCGAGAGAGTGCGACGTTCGCTGGTCGACCTATGTTTATCCCGATACCCCACGTCGGGAGCGGACGCATCCTCATTACTGTGTGGTGCAAGTGAACAACGTCTTCAATAGCCCGATACAACGAGGCGACACTCGTTGGATAGCCTATCCGCATCCGCACGTGATATTCAAGTACTACGACGCTTTCACCGGCGAATTCAAATACAGCGAATCGATTGTTGTCGGCATGGACAATTAGTAGGAACTGATCCCGAATGGTAGGGCTACTTGCGTGTCTCGCAGTAGCCATGGTGAAGGCGGGTCCTCAAGCAGCCGTCTAAGGCACCGACTATTTTTCATAAAGAAAATACGTTCAGTGGCCTTCGACCAAATCCGCGCTGCGGACAAAAATGATCCTTCGAATTACCAGGATTGGGTGCTCGGCCGTCTCGGTCCTCCCTACATTTAAATTATTTCGGTTGAGTGCGTGAAAACTACTCCGCCTTGTCCCGGTCCAAGAGTGCATTCCGATCCTAGGGCTGATCCCCAACGAGGAGAGTCAGTCGATTCTCGCGACTTGGCAGATGGATAGAGATCCAGTTTGATAGGAGCATTCTGAGAACTTGGGTCGTGAAAAAGGGATCGATCTTTTCATCTTTCTTATTCTTATATGTCTCCATGAAAGCGTTTTCCCCCAAGCGTCTCGTTTCTCTAATCGCTATAGCAATTGTGTTTTCCGCTCAGGCCGAACCGCCGCGCGATCCAGGAGATCAGCCCAACGTGGTTCTTATAATGGCCGATGATGTGAGCTGGGAGGCCATAGGTTGCTACGGTGCGGAGGACTACGAGACGCCTCGAATCGATGATATGGCTTCTAAAGGTCTACTTTTCAAAAATTGCTTCTCTACGCCTATCTGTACGCCCTCTCGAGTTAAACTCATGACGGGCCAGTATAATTTTCGCAATTACACGCATTTCGGCTACTTGAATCCTAACGACAAAACCTTTGGCCATCTGATGCAGGAAGCGGGCTACCGGACCGCGATAGTCGGAAAATGGCAGCTCAATGGCCTGTATAACTTAATGCCCGGGCATGATGATAATTCGCGCCCGGTGAAAGCGGGATTTCATGAATACTTTCTCTGGCAATTGACCACGGGCAAGAGTGGCAAGATTGGGGGCGAACGGTTTTGGAATCCTCCAATTGAAACGAATGGCAAGTTCATCACCAAGGAAGAAAACGCTGGGGCCTATGGGCCGGACCAGATGAGCGACTACTTGTGCGAATTCATGGAACGCAATCGGGACACGCCATTTTTTGCCTTCTATCCGATGGTCCTGGTTCACGATCCGTTCGTGCCCACGCCAGACACCATTGGCGATGCCCCAAAGGCGACTGCCAATGAGTGGGATAGGCCACGCAACAAGGAGCATTTTGTATCCATGGTGAATTACATGGATAAGATAATCGGCAAGATCGTTGACAAGACGGAAGCTTTAGGGATCGCTGAAAACACCATTATTCTCTTCACTGCGGACAATGGCACGGGCACCCCGATCGTTTCCCGCTGGAATGGTATGGATATCAAAGGCGGGAAGGGTGGACCGACTAACATGGGTACCCATGTTCCATTCGTCGCATACTGGAAAGGGCAAACTCCAGGAGGGCAGGCTCCGGACGACTTGATAGATTTCACGGATTTCTACGCTACCTTGGCCGATGCGGCTGGGGTAGACCTTGGCGATAGCGACCCTACAGACGGACGCAGTTTCTATCCGCGACTGAAAGGGGAGGACGGTAATCCTCGGAAGTGGGTATTCACTCATTATCAGCCTTACTGGAATAAGACGCCCGCTCAATTCGCCCGGACGGAGCGCTTCAAGCTCTACCGAGATGGACGGTTCTACGAAGTGCCCAAGGATCTAAAAGAGGCGAACGACCTGGCCATCGGGGAAGCGGGTGAACGGGCGGAAGTCATTCGCGTGAAACTGCAAGCCTTCTTGGAAGAAACCCCTCCTGCTCCGACGGTAAAAGGCCAGCGCTATTCCGAGCGCCGTCCGACTTATCCTGATTGGAGAAATCTGGTCGATCCGAACGATTGAGGATTTGTTTTAACATCGTTCGTGAACTCGCTAGACCCCTCAATAGGTTTCGGGGCAGGATCCTCGGTGCTACCGAGGGCATGATTTTATATTCTTGCTCAATACACAAAGCTTTCGAACTTTCCGATGCGAAGCAGCGATCTTGGCCTGGAGCAATAGCGAAGGATTTAGCGACCTAGTCGCGATATTTAATAAAATTCCTTCGATCAACTATTCCCTCAATTATCCACTTACTAGACTCAATGAAGAACTACATAGCTTACGCTTTTATCGCCCTGCTCCTGTCTTCCATCGTCGCTCAAACGCAACGCCCGAACATCATACTAATCTACACGGATGATCAGGGATTCGGAGATTCCAGCTCCCTCAATCCAGAGTCCAAGTTCGAGACCCCTAACCTGGATAAGCTGGCGAAAGAGGGTATCAGCTTTACGAACGGACACTCTTCGGATTCCGTGTGTACACCGTCCCGCTACGGATTGCTGACGGGTCGCTATAGCTGGCGAACGCGGTTGAAGACGGGTGTTCAAGGCGCGGATACACCCGCTTTGATCGATAACGATCGCATGACGATTGCCTCCTTGCTTCGGAAAAATGGCTATCACACGGCCATGGTAGGCAAATGGCATTTGGGAATGGATATTCCAGGTGAAATGGGAAATCGCGATTTCGATGAGCCCATTAAGGATATGCCATTGGACGTCGGCTTCGATTATTTCTATGGTATTCCGGCTTCGTTGAATTACGGCTATTTGGCCTGGATTGAAGGGCGTCATGCAGAAGTCCCGCCGACTATGTATACGGCTAAAAAGCCGAACGATCGGCATATGGATTACCGGATTAAGCCGCCGTATTTTGAAACACCCGAAGAAGCCAAAGCTCTCCACGGAGCAGCTGCAATCGAAGTAGCGCCGGATTTTGTGGATGCGGAGTGCCTACAGCGCTTTACGGATAAAGGCATTGAGTGGATGAAAGGAAAGCTGGACGACGCCAGAGACGGAAAACCGTTCTTCCTCTACTTGCCTTTCACGTCGCCGCACTATCCCGTCGCTCCTCGCCCAGAATTTTGGGGAGAAGGTAATGCGGGCGGCTATGGGGAGTTCATGGTGGAGACCGATCACCATGTTGGCCGTATCTTGGATTTTCTCGAAGAGAATGGAATCGATGAGAATACCATGGTCTTTTTCAGCAGTGATAACGGCCCAGAAAGATCGTGGTTAGAACGTATTGACGATTTCAACCACGATAGCAGTGGCATTTACAAAGAGGGAAAACGCTCGGTCTATGAGGGCGGGCATCGAGTGCCCTTTTTTATTCGCTGGCCTGGCGGAATCGCCGAGCCAGGCCGAAGTTGGGATAGCTTGGTCGGGCAGGTTGATCTTCTTGGAACCATCGCCGATATGATTGGCGCTCAACTGCCCTATGAGGCGGGCGAGGACAGCCAAAGCTTTTATTCGGTTCTTTGCGATTACAAGTCTAAGTACAAACGGTATCCACTAATCAACCACGCCATGAAAGGGCGATTTTCAGTGACGGAAGACGATTGGAAGCTGATTATGCCGCATGGCGGTCTGGGCCACGAATTATACAATTTGAAAAAGGACCCTGGGGAGGAGAGGAATGTGTACGCGAAGAATCTTGCGATCGCAAATGAGTTAGAACGGAAAATCACTGAGATCATTTGCCGTGGACGAACGACTCGTGGCCTTCCGCAACCCAACGATACGGGCTATTGGGACGATCTGAGCTGGATTACCGAAGTCCAGTACAACCGTTTGTCGGTTCGTCGGTAATAAGCGCCTTTTCGTAAGCCCTGAAAGTAGCACGTGCCTTTAGGCCGCGTATATTGCATTCGTTATGAAACGAGGGCTGAAGCGCCGCGCTACTTGAGAGTTGATCTGGGGTTGATTGGAGGACCGAGACGGTCCTCCCTGCCTGTAGAAAAACGTGGCTTTACGCCTAATCCAAATTCGGCAATATGCCGCTTTAGATCTAATGCACCTGATTCAAATAGTGCTCCTTGAGAATATCGCGCCCAAAGTCGCCGTTTAAATCACGCCATACAGTATGGGCGTGATTGGCCTTGTTTTGCACGTTGTCGTATTCGATTAGAAAAGTGGGTCCTTGAATTCGGTAGTAGTGTCGTTCACCGGGTTCAATTCCACCTGCCCAGCCAAAGCGAATCTTGTCGAATCCGGTCTCTTGGATCTTTTGAAGCCGCTCTTTGGCCAGCTCCAAGGGCATGGGGGCTGCGTAGGTGTAGATCAGTTTTTCCAAGAGAGCTTTTTGAAATGGATACATGCGGGACGCCCGAATGCCCACGGGCGCCAATGGCCCGACCTCGGTTGCTCGATTGGTGACGATTTCCGGATAGGCGATACTCTGGAAGTGGGCTGGCAGGCGCTGTCTTTCGTCGAAGGACTTCATGGGCTCGCGAGCAAGATCCTCCTCCTCTCCAAGTACACGGAGCCCTTTGCGATCGCCTTCTTTAACATGGGCGGGATTGGTCCCCAAAAAGCGTGGGGCTACCGCGATTTGCTCGCCATCGACGATGGTGAAATGGAGAGAGATGTGATGCCCTTCAAATCGCCATCCCCAAGTGCCGTGATCGGATGGCACACCGTACAACATGACATAGTAAAGCTCGGGAACGCGTATGTCCGATCCTGTGAGCTCAAGCAGTACCCGTTCAAGATCTATAATATCGTGCAACTTTTCATAGCTTGACTTGCTCACGCTTGATTCGAGTAGCTGGTGGGCTAAGCGTTTTTGACGATCGGAAAGCGTGGTCAGAGCAACGCCTTTGCGGCTGATCATCGCCACTGGCAGAAAGTCCCATTGAACGCGGTAGGTATCGTCGAACTCGAACACCGCTTTTCTTCTCTGGGAGCCGTCGAGCGAGTTGATGAAATTCCTGGCGGCATCCACCATTTCGTGAGCGAGCGGCTCGTCTCCGTGAACGTGGGCGGCAGTCCGGGTAGGAGGTAGCAAGGAAAGGGCAAGCAGGGGGAACCCAATTAGGCTGAGGGAATCGCGAACGCGTGAGGGAAACTGCATAGAGATAAAAAGAAGGGTGGATTCGATTAATTGAAAAGGAGAAACACGATGCGGCCGTTCCATTGACTTTTGCCGTTCGGCAGCGTTTGCTTCGGCCATGATCCGTTTTCTTTCGACTTCATCGATCGTTCTTATCACTGCGGTCTTCGCCCCGGCCTCTCAAACCGCCGAAGAAGCTTGGTACAGTATCGCTTTGCGGAACAAGGAGAACGACAAGAATAAGGCCTTTTTGTACATCGAGAATAATCCAGCTCTGCCGAATGTGCTGATCTATGGGGACTCGATTTCCATTGCCTACACACCGATTGTTCGAGGATTGCTGGAAGGGGAGGCCAATGTTTACCGATTGCACGTGAATGGAGGATTTTCAGCTTCGTTTATTGAAAAAATGGATACAATACATGAAACGATGCGGAACCGGAAAATCAAGGATCGCTGGACGCATGAATGGGACGTGATCCAGGTCAATGTCGGACTGCACGATTTGAAATACGTGGTCAATGGATCCAAGCTGGATAAGGAGAATGGCAAGCAAGTGGCATCGCTTTCCGAATACGCGCAAAACTTACGGGACATATTTGCCTATCTCAAACGAGAGCATCCGGCCGCGAAAATCGTTTTCGCGTTAACTACTCCCGTTCCCGAAGGCGAGCGCGGCCGACACGCGGGTGATGCTTTGCGCTACAACGAAGTCGCTTTAAAGGTCTTGAGAGAACACCCGGGTATTGCGGTCAACGACTTGTATGCATTCACAGTTGGGCACCACGAACAGTGGTGGACTAGACCGGGCAACGTGCATTTCAACACGGAAGGCATTCGAGCCCAGGGGGAAGCGGTGGCTTACAAGCTGAAGGAATTGCTAAGACAAGAGTAGAACAGGCATCCTGCCGCACCGGGCATAGTTCCGGCTCGGGGAACGACGACTGGCCTGCTTGGGACACAGGCTGGAAGCCTGTGCTACCTTTTTGTGCGGCCCCGCAATTACGGGGCTCGGCCTACACATAATCCATTCTTTCATTGTCGAATTTCCTCCCACCTGCGTAAATTGAGGTATGATCAATCGTACGCCCCTTACTTTGCTCTTTGCCTTTTTGTTCGCCGTGTGCGGATTTGCCGCGGACAAGCCGAATATACTGTGGATTTTCGCGGAGGATACCTCTCCCTGGATGGGTTGCTATGGCGATGAGGTGAATGCGGGCCATACGCCGCACATCGATTCGCTGGCCGCTCAAGGAACACTTTTCTCCCGGGCCTACGTTCCAGCGCCAGTTTGTTCGGCTTGCCGATCAGCGGTGATGATGGGACAGAATCAGATCCGATTTGGGGCCCACGAACACCGATCCTCCAGAGGCCCCCGCAAGATCCAGTATCCCAGCAATTTGAAGTTGCTGCCCCAAATTATGAAGGAAAACGGGTACTATACCTTCAACCTCGGTAAGACAGACTACAATTTCATCTGGGATCAGGACTCGACCTATTCCATGGAGCAAAAGCAGCGTTCGCCCATTCCTTGGGATAGGATCAAGGCAAATCAGCCATTCTATGGACAGATCCAGACAGCCGGAGGGAAAAACAACACCAGGAATTTTCCGGCTGATCGAAAGACCGATCCCGAATCCGTTACCGTGCCTGCGGACTACCCGCAGAACAGGCTCTATCGAGAAGTGGTGGCCGAGCACTACGACTCTATTCGCAAAGACGATGATTTCATCGGCAGCGTTCTTGAGGGGATCAAGCAATCTGGACTATGGGAGAATACTATCGTAGTCTATGTTTCCGATCACGGGGCCAACAATCTGGTTCGCCACAAACAAATGCCTACTGAAGGCGGACTTCACGTTCCCTTTGTCGTTCGCGGCCCCGATAAATATGTAGCCAAAGGAAAACTACGAGATGACTTGGTCGACATTCTGGATTTGTCGGCGACTACCCTCGCATGGGCTGGGATCGAAAAGCCTGATTGGTATGAAGGGCAGGATTTATTCGCTCCCGATTTCCAACCGAGATCCTTTGTCGCTTCCGCCAAGGATCGGTTGGATCACACGATCGATCGAGTGCGTACCATTCGAACCGAGCGTTTTCGATACACGCGCAACTATAAACTCGATCGCATTCTGCTTCAGCCGCAGTACAGAGACCACCAGCCTTATACGCAAATTTTGCATACGCTCTATGATTCGGGAAAGCTTTCACCGAAGTTGGCAGAAATCTTTTTTGGGGAACGACGCCCCGAAGAATTGTACGATGTCCAAAGGGATCCTCACCAATTGAACAATCTTGTCGATGACCCGAGGTTTACTGGCGTACTGGAAGAGCATCGGGGGCTGTTGAATGGCTGGCTCAGTAAAGGCG
>Ga0066378_10000483_pt1 | contig 17068 bp, 17 predicted proteins | sample Knorr_S23_td_DCM_FD_70947 | JGI IMG/M metagenome (GOLD analysis project Ga0066378, IMG submission 70947) | Marine microbial communities from Southern Atlantic Ocean transect - Knorr_S23_td_DCM_ad_71m_LV_A | ecosystem: Environmental > Aquatic > Marine > Oceanic | place: Southern Atlantic ocean...
GAAATTTATTTTACTTAAATAATTATTTATAATATTCTTAAATTAAATTAAATGAAAAAATATTTTACAGATCTTCCATTTTCTATTCAGGAAAAGCTTGTTGAAAGATTTGATAGATATAATATTTCAGCAAAAGAGTTTTATGAAACTCCAGGTAAGTTTCCCCAAGATTTTACTAATTTATCTGAATATGAAATGGATATGTATATAAATTCAAAACATTTATCTCATATTAATCCTCAGTCATTATACCCTCAACAAGCTTCAGATATAGATAATATCATTTTAGAAGATGGAAAAGAGAATATGGCTAGGTCAAATAATATTATGACAGATAGTGAAAAACAAAATGCATTACGTGATAATCAAGAAGATATTTATGATAAGGATTTTGATGATGACGGCATAATTGACATTGAAGATCAACTATTGAATGCAGATTCAGATGGTTCTATTAGTGAAATTATTGGATCCGTATTACCAATAGGATTAGTTTTATCGGGAATTGCAGTGTTTAAAAAAATTAAAGCCAATGAAATAACTATTTATGATGCACCAAAGGAAATTATAAAATATAAAGATGGAAAACCTATGAAGTTGATGTTGATTGGTGCCTCAGGTGCCGGACCAATTTTGGTTGCTTCATCCGTATCAAAAATTTTATATAAAAATAAAAATATGATTAAAAAAAAATATAATACCATAACAGAAAATATTTTTAATGAACAAAATAAACAAACCCTTTATAAAATTAATAGTTTTATTATTTCAAATTTTCATCAAAAAATTAATAATTTAAAAATTTTTTTAAAAAAGTATGGCTTGAGTAGTTTTATAAAATCATAAATTTTAAAATGAGAATAATTAAAGTAACTGGAGCACTTATAAAAAAAAATGATAAATATCTTATTGGAAGAAGAGGGCCAAATGAAAAATCACCAGGCCTATGGGAATTTCCAGGTGGAAAGATTGAAGAGGGAGAGACTCCAATTGAATGTATTAAAAGAGAACTTAAAGAAGAGTTAAATATTAATGCTGAAATAGGGGATCTAGTTACAAAATACAATTATGATTATCCAAATGTTTCTTATTTATTATATTTTTTCAAAGTAAAAAGTTATATAGGAGAGTTTAAAATAATTGTTCATGATAAATTAGAATGGGTTTCTTTAAATGATTTTCATAAGTATGATTTTTTACAAGGTGACACACCCCTTATAAATCAAATGCTTTTAAATGATTTAAGTTGATTGATTATTTAATATTTATTGAATAAGAATTCATTCAAAGTAAAAACTAACGCTCTTTGCTAATTCGTTTAAATTTTTTAAATTTAAATACTAATTTTTAAGGTATTTTAATAATTAAAATCTATTTATAATTATTAAAAGTGTGGTCATAATAAGTGTTATAAAATATAACTAGTAACACAATCAATAACAGATGAATATTTACGATAAATACTTAGAAGAAATTAAACAACGTAAAAATCAAGGTTTACATCCTAAGCCAATTGATAATTCTGAATTGCTTGATCAAATAATTAAACAGATTATAGATGTAAATCATATTCACAGAAAAGAATCTCTAAATTTTTTCATATATAATGTTATCCCAGGAACAACAAGCGCAGCTTTTGTTAAAGCTAAATTTTTAAAAGATATCATTTTAAATAAATACTCAATCAAAGAAATTTCTGTTGATTTTGCTTTTGAGCTTTTATCTCATATGAAGGGAGGTCCTTCAATTGAGGTTTTAATTGATTTTGTATTGGGTGAAGATCCTGTAATTTCTAAAAAAGCAGAGAAAGTGCTGAAAACTCAAGTTTTTCTATATGAAGCAGATATGGATCGTTTAAAAGTTGCATATCAACAAGGAAATAAAATTGCTCATAATATATTATTGAGTTATTCTAAAGCTGAATTTTTTACAAATCTACCAGATATAGATGAAAAAATTGAAGTTGTAACATTTATTGCAGGCACAGGAGATATTTCCACAGATTTTCTTTCACCAGGGCCTGATGCTCATTCACGCGCAGATAGAGAGTTGCATGGTAAGTGTATTTTCGAACATAATATTAAACAGCAAAATGAACTTCTTGAGCTACAAAAAAAACACCCTGATAAAATTATTATGTTAATTGCTGAGAAAGGTACTATGGGAGTTGGTTCATCAAGAATGTCAGGGGTCAATAATGTTGCATTATGGATTGGCAAACAAGGTAGTCCATACGTACCATTTATTAATATTGCCCCTGTTGTAGCTGGTACTAATGGTATTTCTCCAATTTTTTTAACAACTGTTGATGTGACAGGTGGAATAGGACTTGATCTTAAAAATTGGGTGAAGAAAAAAGATCAAGATGGAAATTTAGTTTTAGATAAGGATGGTGAACCAGTTCTTGAAGAAGCTTATTCTGTTGAAACTGGGACTGTACTTACAATTGATACAAAAAATAAAAAACTGTATAACGGAAATAAGGAACTTGTAGATATTTCATCATCATTTACTCCTCAAAAGAAAGAATTTATGAGAGCGGGAGGAACCTATGCTGTGGTTTTTGGAAAAAAATTACAAACATTTGCTTCAGAGGCATTAAACATTGATATGCCACAAGTTTTTGCTCCATCCAAAGAAATTTTTCACAAAGGACAAGGATTAACAGCTGTTGAAAAGATTTTTAATAAAAATGCAATTGGCTCAAAATCTAAAGAAAATCTACACTCAGGTTCTGATGTTCGTGTCAAAGTAAATATTGTTGGTTCTCAAGATACAACTGGTCTAATGACATCTCAGGAATTAGAATCTATGGCAGCAACTACTATTTCACCAGTAATTGATGGGGCTTATCAGTCTGGGTGTCATACCGCTTCAGTTTGGGATGATAAATCTAAACAAAATATTCCAAGACTTATGAATTTTATGAATAATTTTGGTGTCATAACAGCACGTGATCCAAAAGATGAATATCATGCAATGACAGATGTGATTCATAAAGTTTTAAACGATCTAGCAATAGATGATTGGGCAATTATTATTGGTGGTGATTCACATACAAGAATGTCAAAGGGTGTTGCTTTTGGTGCTGACTCTGGTACAGTGGCTCTTGCATTAGCTACAGGAGAAGTATCCATGCCTATCCCAGAATCAGTCAAAGTAACTTTTAAAGGAGAAATGATTTCTCATATGGATTTTCGAGATGTTGTTCATGCAACTCAGTCTCAAATGCTTGAAAAGTTCGGTGGTGAAAATGTCTTTCAAGGAAGAATTATTGAAGTGCATATTGGAACTCTTATTGCAGACAAAGCTTTTACTTTCACAGATTGGACAGCAGAAATGAAAGCGAAAGCTTCTATTTGTATTTCAGATAGTGAAACATTAATAGAGTCATTAGAAGTTGCAAAAAGTAGAATTCAAAATATGATTGATAATGGAATGGATAATACTTCTCAAGTTCTTCAAGGTCTTATCAATAAAGCAAATAATAGAATTAGTGATATTAGATCTGGTAAAAAACCACCATTAGCGCCAGATGTTAACGCAAAATATTTTGCTGAGTTAGAGGTAGATCTGAGTATTATTTCTGAGCCAATGATTGCTGACCCCGATGTTCATAATGAAGACGTCTCAAAAAGATATACTCATGATACAATTAGAGCTTTGTCTTATTACGGTGGGACAAAAAAAGTAGATCTTGGATTTGTAGGATCATGTATGGTTCATAAGGGAGATCTTAAGGTGCTCGCTCATATGCTTCGCAATCTTGAAGAAAGTAATGGTGAGGTTAAATTTAACGCTCCTTTAGTGGTGGCTGCTCCAACTTATAATATTATTGATGAACTGAAAGAGGAAGGTGATTGGAATGTCCTCCAAAAATACTCTGGCTTTGAATTTAACGATGTTAATCCTAAAACAACTGCACGTAGAAAATTTGACAATATGATGTATCTTGAAAGACCTGGTTGTAATCTATGTATGGGAAATCAAGAAAAAGCTGAAAAAGGAGATACAGTCATGGCAACATCTACTCGGCTTTTTAAAGGTCGTGTAGTGGCAGATTCTGATAGAAAAAAAGGAGAGTCATTATTGGCATCTACTCCTGTAGTTGTGTTATCTGCTATACTTGGAAGAACTCCATCAATGGAAGAGTATGAAAATGCTGTCACAGGTATCAATTTAACAAAATTTTCTCCTCCTCTTCATAGCTTATATACCTAAATATATTTTTAAATTATATAATTTTTTTTTTAAATTAATTATACATCAGGAAGGTCTTTATGACCTGCCAACCGACTCTGTGTGAGCACGGTGGTTTGAATCCTTAAACGGTAGATGTGCCTTGAAAAAGGAAACCTCTAAGCCACCTGATGTGTGGCTTTTTTTGTTTATGGACTTCTGGTGTGTTAATCGTAAAAAAGGAGTTTATAAATGTTAAAATATACAATCGAAGAATTTGCAGAGCTGTTGGGTACAAAACCTGCAAAACCAAATTCACCTATATATCATGAACCTCCAATAGTCATATTAGGAATTAAAAAAAGTGATCCAGTTCAAATAAAAAAATTGGAATACTTAGATCAAAATAAAATGACTATTAAGGGAACCGCTGAAGGACTTTTCAATGATGATGGAGAATTTGTAAAAGGAACGTTTACTTATGAAGATGGAATGGTAGATGAAGGAGAGTTTAATAGATTTGGATTTCAAAAAGGAAAAAGAACTTTTCCTGATGGAGATTATGCGTATGGAGACTTTGTTGATGGACTTTTTTGTGAAGGGAAATATGTAGTTCATTATGATGGCGAACTTGAAATCAATTTAGGTGGTTTTACAAAGCCAGATATTGATAACATCAGAAGAGTTGGTCATTTATTTGAAGGTAAAAAGATATATACTGATGGAACCATTGCAGAAGGCGAGTTTACTGGTACTGATGTAGAGTTTGGTACCATTAAAACTCTTGATGGAAAGAAATATAAAGTTGAGTATTTTGAAAAATATCTTATCAGTGACGAAAAAGAATGAAAGATCAGAAATGAAAAAAAATGACTTTACTGGATGGCACTGAATTTGAAGATAAATTTAAGACTAGAAATTTGATTGTTTATTTTTCTTAATGTAATTGTATTGGTAAAGAAAATAGCTTCGTATTTTCATCTTTAACAAAATTCTTTTTTGATTTGTTTTTCAAATGATGTTCCATTGCGTTTTTATTCAATTTCCTTAATTTTGTTGATTTTGAAATATTTTTATGTAAAGAACCAATTATATCAATGAAAGGCGGTAATTCGTGATACACATAAAGATCCCTATCTTCGTAAAGCTCTGGATTCAAGGGTGTAAGATTTACTGGGTAATTAGTTTCATCATCTACATATAAATAATCTCCATTGTAATCAAACCACATTATTTTATTGTTTTCTATATTATAATGGTAACCTTCTGCATACTCATCATTCAGTATATCAGAGTTAAAGTTATTTCCGTTCACAAATAGTTTATCTATTGTGTCACCAGATTTATTTAAAGTTCCTAAATAAAAATACTCATCACTAATGGATATATTGGATGAAGAATTCTCAGAAAGTGTATAAACTCCTTCTAAATAAATATTTAAAGATCCATAATCCCAATATGCAGGTGTTTCCACTCTTATAGGAGTATCAGTATCCTTAGGTATGCTTATTGTGTCAGATTCATTAAAATCAATCATAAACATTGAAAAAACATCATTGTTAATTATAACAAATACTTCAGAATTAGTTTTATTATTTAATACTAAGCTTTTGTAATTCATTATGCTGATATTTAAAATTTTGGAATTTGCTTCGTTGTCTGATTTATCTATTGCTTTAGCATAAATTCGATAGTTTCCATTTGCATATTGATCAGAATCAAAATTAATTGTAAAAATAGAGTTTGATGATGTGCTTGTTGAATTAGATAATACTCCATCAATATATATCTGCACTAATTTTATTTCATTATCATCGATTGCATCAATTTTGATTTGAACAATTTCTGACAGTACATCATTATCTGTTATATTGGTTATCATAACAGAAGGTGGTGAATTATCCTCTTCATTTTTTTTATCTTCACATGAAAAAATAAAGATAGATAATAGACAAAAAATGAAAATGTTTAATTTTAGCTTCATTGTCATTTTAAATTAAGTTGAAAATTTAATTTTTTGACTACATTTTTTTTATTCATTTCACACAACCAATGAAATTAAGTAGTAAATTTTTTTATGAAGAAAAGAGATATGAGTTGGGTAAAGCTAACAGATGAATTCAAATACATAATTGGAAAAATTGAAAATACGAATAAAAATTATTTTATCACTGGAAAAGCTGGCACTGGAAAATCAACCTTACTTCAATATTTATTTAATTCATCAAAGAAAAAATGTGTTTTAGTTGCTCCTACTGGAAGGTCTGCAATAAATATAGGAGGACAAACGATACATTCATTTTTTCAGTTAGACTGGGGTGTAATCCAAGCTTCTGATTATACCGACAAAAAAGTTTCCAGTATAAAACATTTAGATGTGCTTATTATTGATGAAATTTCTATGGTAAGATCTGACATTTTAGATTCAATTGACCAGGTAATGAAAACAACCATGAAAAATGAAAAACCTTTTGGTGGTAAGCAGGTAGTTTTTTTTGGTGATCCTTATCAACTTCCTCCAATAATTCCTCAAGGTGAAGATTTAGAATCTTATTTTAAAAGTTATTATAAAAGTGAATATTTTTTTGATGCTAAAGTTTATGTTCCTGCAAATATCAAATGCTTTGAGCTTAGTAATATTTTTAGACAACAGGATGAAGATTTTATAAGCGTTTTAAATAAAATCAGAAATGGATCTTATAAGGATGAAGATTTATCATTTATTAATAGAATGGTAGATGAGTACGATTTTAATGATGAAAAACTTATCTTAACCCCATATAAGAATAAAGCTGCTGCAATTAATCAAATTGGTTTAAAATCTCTAGAAACTAAAGAAGTGGAGTTTAAAGCAACCTTAAAAGGAAAAATTAAAGCTCAAAATGTACCTGTAGAGGAAGTCTTAAAATTAAAAGAGGGTGCAAAAGTGATGTTCGTTAAAAATAATCGTCCTTACTGGGTAAATGGAAGTGTGGGAATTATTCAAGAAATTGACGATAAAGTTTTAACTGTAAAAAAAGGTTGGAAAAATTATGATTTACAACCAACAGAATGGGAAGAGTATAAATTTAAATATAATAGAGAATCAGGAGTCTTAGAGAAAAGCTTAGTAGGAACCTTTTCACAAATGCCACTCATATTGGCTTGGGCAATTACAATTCATAAAGGACAGGGAACAACCTTAGATTCTGTACATATTGATTTGGATAGAGGTTCTTTTGACTTTGGTCAAACTTATGTAGCCTTGAGTAGAACAAGACAATTGTCTGATATTTCAATTGAAAAACCAATTAAGAGTTCTGATATTAAAGTTGATGAAAGAATAAATGAATACTTTGATTCATTAGAGTTTGAAAAATATTAAAATTTTCTGTGGTTTATATTTATAATTTATATTAATTTGTTAAAATAATATAAAAAATTTAATAAAAGGATTATTTTAGTATGAAAAATTTAATTTTACTATTTACTATCATTTTTTTGTTTGGATGTAAAGCTTCCCAGGTAAAAACAATTCAAATAGATGCTTCGAAAGAAGATGTTTGGAATACAATCAGTCAATTAGGTGATCTTTCTGACTGGGGAGGTTTAGATAGTTCTGCTTTGACTCCTCCTGGTGTTGTTACTCAAGGGGCCTCATTTTACGTTTCTCAAGGTAAAAACTATGGTATTTCAGAAGTTGTGGTTGTTGAAGATTTGAAAACAATTAAAACAGAACTTGTTGAAACTACCTGGCCAGCACACTATTGGAATGAATCTTGGTATATTAGTGAAGATGGTGATTATACTACTCTCAAATATCAGATTGATTTTCAAGGTAAGGGAGCTGCAAACTTAGCTTTTCCAATTTTAACAGCATATAATGGTTCTGATATGACTAAAACACTTAAGAATATTAAAAAGAAAATTGAAAGCAAATAGGAGAATCAAATGAATAAGAAATTAATTTTAATTTTTATTGGCATTTTTAGTTCTACATTTTTAATTGCTGGTGATATTGAAGATATAAAAGATCAAATGTACAGTAGTTTAAAGTTTTTTAATGAAAATAAACAAGCGCCAAATGAATATTCAAAAGATGGAGCTTTAGAATTTTGGTCTAGCGGTGGTTTGATGAAGGATATTGTGCCAGGTAAATCACTTTCTGTTTACGAAGAAGTAAATATTGAATATAAGCACATGGAAGTTATTGTATTAGTACCAAAGAAAGCTGCCGTTGTGATGTATTACTCTGAAGGGTCATTAAAACCGTTTAATTCTCCTGCTGTTAGTCATTATCTTACTAGAGTAACTCAAGCTTTAGTTAAAGAAGATGGCAAATGGAAGGTTAGAGCTTCACATTGGTCACCTGTTAAAGGTGGATCAGGAACAACAGCTACAACCGTTGACTAATACCTATAGTGATTATGCCCAATAACCATGGGGCATTTTTATAAAATTTTTATTAATTTTTTTCTTTAAATATAAATATAGATATAAAAGAAATCATCGCCAATATCGCAATACATATTTTTAAAAGTCCACTACTTTTTATAGGATTTTCAGGAGAACTTACAAAAGCTGATATATCAGTTATCATTACTATATAGTAAAGCAGAAGAAATCCAATAAAGCTTATGATGGATATTTTTCTAATCATCTTTGGGTAAGTTAGATGCTCCTGTTTCTGCTGTATAAATTTGTCCATCTTTATATGTAAGAAATGCAAGAACCGCTTGGGTATTTCCATCCAAAAAGGAAACAAATGCGTGCTCTACACCAACTTCATCATTCTCAAATAAAATCCTTACGTTTTTTCTAATAATATCTCCACTCATTGCCCATTTGATAACTTCTTCTTTAGTAAGAATTTTTCCTGCAGAATGTAAGGTGAATTTATAATCATCATGAAGACATGCATTCATTTCTTCTTCATTTAATGTTTCTATTGCTTTTCCCCATCTAGTTAGTATTGACATATTTACCTCAAATATTATATTTAAAAATTAAACTAAAAGTTAATTCAATCCCAAAAATAATTATTTAATTAAAAAAATCGTTAAATTTATAAATCATGATGAAAAATATTTTTCTTTATCTATATTTGATTAATTATTCAGAAAGGGTTATAACATGTTAAAACCAAAAGCAGTATTTACAGTGCTATCAGTTTGGTTCTTATTTCATATCATTGTTTTTTTTGTTTTAGGTCCTATGGGCGTTCAACAAATCAGTGGGTTAAGCGAAAAAGCTTTTTTTGTTGTTGGCATTAACAATCAACTTGCTGGATCGATGGCAGTTGTAATAGGTGTTGTCATGTTTTTATGTAGAGGTGTAGATCTTGAAAATTCTAAAAAAATCCTCATTGGAATCGGTGTATGTTTAGGTATTATGGATATTCTTCTATTGAAGATAAGATTAGTGGATATACCAAATAACTATCCTGAAAGCGCAGATTATTTGAATGCACCACTTTTTGCTATGGTGATCTGGATTCTATTACCTATTTATTCACTTTATGTAGGTATTACTGCAAAAGAAGATTAGAACTTTATATTTTCATTTCTTCTAAGATTCTTTTTTTGGATGCTGCCCAGGAACAAATTTCACATTCTTTTAGATTATGATTTCTTGCTGGGCAATATTCTCTTCCAAAAAATATAATTTGAAGATGTCGTTTGTTCCAAGTTTCTTTTGGCCATAATAATTTTAGATCTCTTTCAGTCATTTCCACACTTTTAGCTTTTGATAGTCCCCATCTTGATGCAAGCCTATGAATATGAGTATCTACTGGGAATGCAGGTACATTATACCATTGAGCCATTACCACACTAGCTGTTTTGTGACCAACGCCTGCAAGACTTTCCAAAAAATCCCAATCCGGTTGCATTCCGCCACTTTCAACTAATTGTTCTGCCATTTTTTTTAGATTTTTTGCTTTAGTTGGGGCAAGTCCGATCTCTTTGATGAGTTTTTGTATAGTTGATGTTTCAAGTTTGGACATTTTTTCTGGTGTATCAGCCTTTTTAAAAAGTGCTGGAGTTACTTGATTTACTTTTTTATCTGTAGTTTGAGCAGATAGCATAACACTAACTAATAATGTATAATCACTAGTATGATTTAGTGGAACAGGAGTCCGGGGATAAAGATTATCTAAAATTTTACCAATTTTTAAAGCTTTTTGTAATTTTTTCAATTGTATACTTATAAATAATATTAATTTTATTATCGTTAGTATAAAATACAAAACTCATTTAATATTGTCGATATGATTCCTCCAAAAAAAAAGATATATAATTCCTTTGCCAGTTTTTCATTGAAATCTGAAATTATGAAAGCTATTGATGAATTGGGTTTTGTAACTCCTACTCCAATTCAGAAAAAAGTAATTCCTCATTTATTATTTTCAAAACAAGATTTGATTGCTTCTGCACAAACTGGAACCGGTAAAACAGCCGCATTTGCATTGCCATTATTACAATCTATCGATTTCAAAAATAATAATGTTCAAATGTTGGTATTGTGTCCAACTAGAGAGCTTTGCATTCAAATTTCAAAAGATTTAATTAATTATTCAAAATATCTTCAAAAAATCAATATTGTACCTATATATGGAGGAGCTAGAATTGAAAATCAACTTAGAGGATTAAAGAAGAAACCTCAAATTGTGATTGGAACACCTGGTAGAACAACAGATTTGATTCGAAGAAAAAAATTAATTTTAAATAAAATTAATTATCTGATTTTAGATGAAGCAGATGAAATGATGTCTATGGGATTTAAAGATGACCTCGAATCTATTATAGATTCTTCTAACAAAACTAAACAAACATTACTTTTCTCAGCAACAATGACAAAAAAAGTTGAATCTGTTACTAAAAAATATATGAAACAATCGTTAAATATATCGGTTGGAGTTAAAAATAAAGGTGCAGATAATATTGAACACATCTTATATGTTGTTCATGCAAAACATAGATATGAAGTAGTTAAAAGAATTGCTGATATTAATCCGGATATATACGGAATTGTTTTTTGTAGAACTAGAGCAGAAACTAAAGATGTTGCTAATAAATTGATCCAAGATAATTATAATGCTGATACAATTCACGGCGATTTATCTCAAGCTCAAAGAGATGACGTGATGTTACGTTTTAGAAAAAAACAAATTCAATTATTAATTGCAACTGATGTTGCTGCTAGAGGATTAGATGTGAATGATCTGACTCACGTAATAAATTACAATCTTCCAGATGATAATGAAATTTATGTTCATCGAAGTGGTAGAACAGGTAGAGCAGGTAAAAAAGGTATTTCCATAGTTATTATACATGGAAGAGAATTAAGAAAGATTAGAAATATTGAAAATGCTTCAAAAATATCTTTTAAAAAAAAACAGGTTCCAACTGGTTTAGATATTTGTAAAAAAAGATTGTATAAATTAATTGAAGATGTAGAGAAAGTAGATGTTAATGAAAAGCAGATCCTGCAATTTTTACCTTTTGTATATGATAAGTTAAATTTTTTGGATCGCGAACAACTTATAAAACATTTCATTTCAATAGAATTTAATAGATACTTATCATATTATAAAAATTCTCAAGATATTAATCTTTCAACACGAATGATTGATGATGATAATAAAGGAAGAAGCAGAGGTAAGGGTAAAGGTAGAAATAAAAATAAAAATAAAAATAAAAACAGAAATAGAGATAGAAGAAAAAAAATTTCCAACTCTAAAAACAAAAATAAAAGGTTTAAAAGAAGATAATTAACAATAAATCAACATATAGAATCCTTTCAATTGACATATTAAGAGGTTTTGCAGTTTTAGGAATATTGATTATGAATATTATGCATTTTTCAATGCCTAAAATTTCATATTTCAGTCCTTTCATTTACGAGACAACATTTTTAAATCATATAATTTATTCGTTTAGCCATGTCTTTGTTGATCAAAAATTTATGGCCATATTTTCTATCCTATTTGGAGCAAGCACCATATTATACTTAAATAGCTTAAAACGAAAGGGTTTTAAAAGACCTTTCTGGTTTTATTTTTTAAGAAATACTTGGCTGTGGGTTATAGGTTTTTTCCATTATGCATTCATTTGGGAAGGTGACGTGCTAATGCTATATGCATCATGTTCATTATTATTATATTTTTTGAGAAATTACAATTCCAGGCTACTTTTAATTTTAGGATTCTTAATTTATTTTATTCCATCTTTCTCAAATGTGTATTTTATTTCAAACGTAAAAAATCAATATAGTGAAAGAGAATTATCTAAAATCTCACAAAAATGGTACCCTGATAATGAAAGCATACAAAAAGAGTTAGATTTATTTAGAGGAAATTATGACGATCAAGTTAATTATCGATTGGAAGATAGATCTTTGAAAAAATCTGACCCGATAATTGAACTAAAAGAAGGTATTTTTCTATTAGATGTTTTTTGTAGAGCCTTAGGAATGATGATTGTTGGAATAGCATTATTTAATTTTGGAGTTTTAAGTAATTTATTGTCAAGAAAATTTTATTTAAAAATCATCTATTATGGATTTGGAATTGGTATACCTATTTCATTGATTGGATTGTTTTTAACTTATCAAAATCAAGAAGATTATATGTACTTAGAATTTTTATCAAGAATTCCAAATAATTTAGCTACTCCATTTATTTCATTTGGATATATTGGTATAATCAAATATTTATTTGATAAAAAAAATTTAAAAAATTTGTTTAATAGGTTAGGAAATATTGGGAAAATGGCTTTAAGTTGTTACTTAATCGAATCAATTATAGCTACATTTATATTTTATGGATTTGGATTTGGTTTTTTTGGATATTTAAGTAGATTTTCTCAAATTTTAATTACATTTTTAATATGGTCGATTATATTGCTTTTTTCATCTATTTGGTTGAAAAAATTTCAATATGGTCCTGTTGAATGGATTTGGAGATGTTTAACTCATTTTAGATTATTTCCTCTATTTAGAAAATAATTATTGAAAGGTTATTGTAATGAACATGGCATTTATAGTACATATGAAAACAAATTTTGAATCTTGGGAAAAACTATTTCTTTCAGCATATGATAATAAACAAAGAGTTAAGGAAGGAAAAATATTATATGGAAAAGTTGATGATAAAACAGCAATAGTAATGAATTTTGATGTAGATGTTGAAGAAATAAAACGTAGAAGAGAAAGTGATGAGTTTGCAAAATTGATCGCAAAAGATGTTGAAAGTCATGAGGTATATACATTTCAATCTCCTGAAAAATAAAGAATTGAAAAAAAATATTATTTTTAGTGTAATAATAATCTTTGGTGCTTGTTCCAGCAAACTAGATGATAGTCAATCTATAATGAGTACTATGAAGCAATGGAAGCAAGCAGTGTTATCTGAAAATCCGAGGGAAATAGCTAAATTTTACTCAAACAATTTTTTTTCTGAGGAAATTGGTGGTAAAGAACAAGTTGCAGAGTTCTGGAAGATAGTAATTAATGCTGGTATGATTGATGGCATTGAAATTAATCTTAATACATCTCAAGTTGATTTTAATGGTGATGTTGCTGAGTTTTTGATTTTTAATGATGAAGGTGAAATTGAAATGGGTTTTATTCTAACGAAAGAGAATAAAACCTGGTTAATTTCTGGAACTCTTTCTGAATCACATGAAAACTATGAAGATGATTACCTTTCCGAATATGGTGATGAATGTATTCAAATTGATGGTTTATATAGGTGTTGGGATATTCATATTCCAGATAAATTAGATAATAAATATCCTTTGGTATTAGATCTTCATGGTTGGGGTGATACTGTTGAAGGTCAAAAAAGGATTTCTGGATTTGAATCTTTAGCAGATTCTTTTGGTTTTTTAGTAGTTTGGCCTTATGGGTTGGCACGTTCATGGAATAGTGGAGAGGAATGTTGTCCTCCTGCATCTGATGATCAGATAGATGATGTTAATTTTTTACGAAAACTTATTAAATCTGTATCAAGTCAATATAATATTGATTCTAATAGGATTTATTTTACTGGATTGTCAAATGGTTGTGCAATGGCGCAAAGAATGGCAGTTGAAGCAAGTGATATTGTATCTTCAGTTGCTTGTATAGCTCTACATCTTTTGGTTCCTGAGACTCAAAATTACTCTCCAGTTTCAGTTATGACATTATTTGGTACAAAAGATGATTTGTACTATCCAAGTGATCTTCCAGGTGCTTTAGAAAATTTAAAGAAATGGAAAGAAATAAATAATTGTGAAGGCGATCCAAAAGAAACTTGGAGGTCAAATGACCATTTTACTTTAACATATGAAAATTGTGATAATGAAACACAAGTATCACTTGTAACGATCAATGAAGGTGGTCATGTTTTATATCAGGGTGTTCAAACTGACATAAATACATCTAAAATGGCGTGGGATTTTATGAAGAGATTCACAAAATGAGATTTTCTCATAAATTTATAAAGATTTTTATTTCAGCATTTGCAGCTTTTTTCTCTTTTATAGGAATATTGACTATTTTAGATAAAATTTTTTCATTAGAAGGTAAAGGTTTTCATGGTGCTGTAGTTTTGGTTATCGGGTTATTGTCAATAACACTTTTTTTTGTATTTTCAAGATATTTAAATTCAATTTTTTCAAACTTCATTGTAACTGATTCAAATAAAGAGGATTAAAATGAAAAAAAATATAATTCTAAGTTTAATAATAATTTTTAGTGCTTGTTCAAATAATTCATCAAATATTGATTCTATTTCAAAACAAAAAGTTACCCAAGAGTCAAAAAAACTAAATGATTATTTTGAAAAAGAATTTAATGAACTAGTTAATAGAAAACCTCAATTGCAAACAAGCCTTGGAATTAAAAAAGATTATGATAAATGGAATGATATTTCTCCACAAGAATACCAATATGATTTAAATCAAACTAAAAAATCATTGCTTTGGTTAAAAGATTCTGTTGATATTAATCTTTTAGATAAATCTTCTCTACTTAGTTATCAATTATATGTTAAAGAACTTGAAGATCAAATTGAAGATCAAAAATATAGATTGTTTGGCTCAGCTCCATATTATGAGTACCCAGTAAATCAAATGTTTGGAATGCAGTCTGAGATCCCGTCTTTTTTAATTAATATGCATAGTGTTTCATCTGAAAAAGAAGCAATTGACTATATTGCTAGATTGAATGGTGTAAAACCATTGTTTAATCAACTAGAGATTAATATAAAGGAAAAAGAATCAGCTGGGATAGTTGCTCAAAAATTTGTTTATGAACATGTATTAAATGACTCAAGAAATATAATTTCTGGATATCCTTTTTCAATGTCAAGTGTAGATACTTCTGCTTTATTCAAAGATATTTTTATGAAAGTTAATAGTCTAGATATTGGTCAAGAAATAAAAGATGATTTAATAAATGATGCTACACAAGCTCTAAATGAATCTGTAAAACCAGCCTATGAAAGTTTGATATCTTTGATAAGTGAATTATCAAATAATTATGATCAGGAAGATGGTGTTTGGAGATGGGAAAATGGTGAAGTTTTTTATGATTACATTCTTAAACGCACTACAACAACAAACTTGTCAGCAGATGAAATTCATCAAATAGGATTAAGGGAAGTAGACAGAATTCATAACGAAATGATTAAAATTATGGATTTAGTTGGCTTTTCAGGAACCTTAAAAGATTTTTTTAATGAATTAAAAGAAAGTGATGATTTTTATTACCCCCAAACTCTTGAAGGTGAAAAAGCCTATATGGCTGAAGCAAAAAATATTATTGATCAAATGGAATTAAGATTAGATGAGTTATTCATTACAAAACCTAAAGCTCAAATGATTGTAAAAGCTGTTGAGGATTTTAGAGAAAAATCTGCTGGAAAAGCTTTTTATCAAAGACCTGCTCCTGATGGATCTAGACCTGGAACTTATTATGCAAATCTCTACAATATGAGAGCGATGCCTAAATATGAGATGGAGGCATTAGCTTATCATGAGGGTATTCCAGGTCACCATATGCAAATAGCAATTGCTCAAGAACTTCAAAATATTCCAAAATTTAGAAAATTTGGTGGTTATACTTCATATATTGAAGGATGGGGCTTGTATTCTGAATATTTACCAAAAGAATTAGGTTTTTATTCAGACCCTTATTCTGATTTTGGAAGACTTTCAATGGAATTATGGAGATCTTGTAGGTTGGTAGTTGATACTGGAATTCATAGTAAAAAATGGACAAGGGAAGATGGTATTAGGTATTATTCAGAAAATACCCCAAATGATATCTCAGACTGCATTAAAATGGTTGAAAGACATATAGTTATGCCATCACAAGCAACTGCATATAAAATTGGAATGGATAAAATACTTCAACTTCGATTGAAAGCAAAAGAATCATTGGGTGATAATTTTGATATAAGAGAATTTCATGATACTATTTTATCAAATGGTGCTCTGCCATTGAATTTTCTAGAACTAGAAATTGATAAGATGATTAAACGAATTCAAACAGGTCTATAGTAATATATGAAATATTTTATTTTATTTTTTTTAATATCGAGCTTATTTTCACAATCACCTTTAAAAATTATTACAAATAATCAATCTATAAGTGATAAGAAAGTTCCAGTTATATTTTTGATGCATGGTTATGGAGATAATGAAAGATATTTTAATAAATTTATAAGAAATTTTGATGAAGATGCATTAATAGTTTCAATGAGAGCCCCGTTTAAATTTTCTTTAATTTCTTTGCGATTTTTGCATAATAAATGGTTTCATGTTGACATAGACTGGAATGGAAATTTAAAAGAAAAAAAATCCCAAATTCTACGAAGTGAAAAGTTAATTATAGATACCATTACTCATATACAAGATGAATACAA
>Ga0066378_10000484_pt1 | contig 17058 bp, 8 predicted proteins | sample Knorr_S23_td_DCM_FD_70947 | JGI IMG/M metagenome (GOLD analysis project Ga0066378, IMG submission 70947) | Marine microbial communities from Southern Atlantic Ocean transect - Knorr_S23_td_DCM_ad_71m_LV_A | ecosystem: Environmental > Aquatic > Marine > Oceanic | place: Southern Atlantic ocean...
TACTTTCACAACCAGTTGGATCAATTGCCTTATATTTAACACTATCAATTGTTGTTTCCGAACCATCATGAACATAATAAAACCTTCCATTTGGAAGAATCTTTAAAGTATCAGAATGGTTTGTATTACTTGTAGAATCTTTTTCTGCTCTTAATGCATCGCCATCAACATCAATGTCATTCAGTAAAATCCCCAATGTATCAAGAGTTGCACCTTCATCAATATAGAAAGTGTCTCTTATTGCAACCGGACAATCATTAACATTTATGGGATTAATAATTATTTTTCCAAAATTATCACTTTTACATAGTTCACTTTCTATTTGGTATTCTATAGTATCTCCTAATTGACTACCATCATGTATATAAGTAAACTTACCATCAAATTTTATCTCATCATTAAGTAACTTTCCATTGTCTAGAGAACTCAGATTATAGTCATTAACAAATAAGGTGTCTCCTCCTCCATCATCATCATTTATTAAAACACCGCAAAGGGTTCTATTAAGACCCTCATCATACAGATAAGTTCCATTAACCCATTTCCATCCTCCATTTTTTTCAGCATAATATTTATCATTAATATCCTGATATAAACCAAAATGATGATTTTCAGAAATCATTTTTGCAATAGTATCATTTTCATCTTTAGTTTCAATAATTGACAAATAACCATTATTTTTTTCTGCATCAGCTTTTGCATCATACCAGAGGAATGGCAGATTAGATGAAAAATATGTATGACCTCCATACTGTCCAAGAAATTTGAATCCTGATAAAGAAGAAATTAAACTATTTACTTCCAATAAATATTTTTGATTTAGTGAAACTTCTTTCTCGTCATTCCAAGTTCCATCAGCTAAAATTTCAGCGATATTTTCACCAGAACCTCCATTATTTGGCTCATTCAATGCCCAATTATCGTTTTTAGTACCAATATTTAATGGTAAAGTAACACACGAATCAATAACTAAAGTATCTCCCTCCAAAACATTATATACATCAATAACAGGTATCGGGCAATCTGGAACAGGATTAATAAATATATATACAGTTGTAGTATCAGCGCATGTTGCAGAACCATCTTTAACAACATATTTCAAAGAGTCTAATAATGTCTCAGAATCGTCATGAATATATTCAATTTTTCCATTTAAGTCAATTGTCGCAATACCATACAAAGGATCTATAATTTTTTCAGCAGTAAGAGTATCATTCTCCTCATCTGTATCGTTGGTTAAAAGTCCAGGTGCATCAAAAGTTACTGTTCCTCCCTCATCAACTCTAAGAGTGTCATTAACTCCTATTGGGCAATCGTTGACTGGTGTTATAATTATTTTTACCTTTCCTAATTCTGGACATTCCCCATCAGATAACTCATAAATAAAGTTGTCTTCAAAATCTCCATCTTTACCACTATGTACATATGTGAACGAACCATCGGTACCAAAATCAGTTAAAATACCATCATCAGGAGCATTAGTTAAAGTTGTAGAGACTCCATAGTATAAACTAAGTATTTGAGAAGATGATATGGTGTCACCTATGATATATAACTCATCCATTCTTCCCTTAAAATTATTACCTGTAAGTGATTTACCCATAAGTAACTTAGCAGATATAGAAGATAGAGAAACATTATTTAAATCTTGAGAATAAATCTGCTTTTTATTTAGATACATTTTATAGTTATCCTCATTTTTCATGAAAACAAAATGATTCCACTGATTATTTAAAGTATTACTTATTGTACCAAGAGTTTTTACAGAATAGCCAGAACCATTTCCGATACCAAGAGACAATTTATTGTCTTGTATACCAATAGTAAGACCCTTTTCTTTACCATCAACAGTAAAGTTTAGAAGCGTCACAATATCAGTAGCTGTATTGAATGATCTAAACCATCCAGAAATTGTATATCTAGACCTTCTAAGATCTAAAATTTGGTCTTCAACTTCTACGAATGAGTTGACACCATCGAATGAAAATGCATTCCTATCTTTTGGCGGCTGAAATCTATCTGGTACAACTGTTGGTGCATGAGGATACGATATAAGATAGGCTGGAGACTGACATTTACCATCAGTTGCTGCATCACAGCCTGGTGGATTAGGTAAGGATAATGTATCTGCAACACCTCCACGCATAAAACCATTAAAATTATTTGGACTTTGATCATCTGCTTTTTTGTTGACAAGAATAGTTGGGATAATTATTCCATCTACATCAATACCAGGACCAGGAACAGAATCATAATACTCGGACATAGAATAAAATGCTATCAAATCATTTGTTATCTGTGGCCTAGAACCAATATCTATATCAAAATCATTTCCCATTATTGCAGGAAAATTATTATAATGACCCTCACCCCCACCAGGAAGACCTGATATGGTTAGTGTCCCTCCTTCGTCAACTGTGTAAACTGTATCGTTTGCAGTTGGACACTCATTAACTGATAAGATGTTAATATATACTGTTACCTCAGCACACTCTCTCTGCATATCTCCCATAGTATATGTAAAAAAGTCCGCAGTTTGCTCACCACCATCGTGGACATAAACAAATGAGCCGTCAGGATTAATTTTATTTCCAACAATTACACCAAATAATGGCAGTGATCCAAGTTTAACGTTTAGAGTATCTCCTTCTTCATCAACATCATTTAATAATACACCTGTATATTCTCGACTACCTCCACCTGTTTTGTTATTCTTATCGTACATGTACTGATTGTATCCAAGATTATTAACATCGGCATTTAAAGTACCTCCTTCATAGACACTAAAATAATCTGTGTTTCCCTTTGCACACGCATTATCCGGTCCAAAAAATAACATAATTGAATCAATAGAACAACATGAAAGTCCAGCTTTAGGGATATCACAGACCTCTACATAAATTTTATCCCTAACATTTCCTCCACCATCATGCTCGTAAGTAAAAGAACCGTCAGCATTAACTTTATAACTTTTTGCATGGGCAGGAAACGGATACAAAGGATCTCCGTTTGCATCAAGCAGCCAATTAATGGAGCCTGGTGCCAATTCTTTCATGTAAATTGGATCCCCTTCTGGATCAGTATCTAATTTTAGTGCACCATTTAAAGAGTCTTTTGTAAGTGTACCGCCTTCATCCATTTCAAGAACCCAAATAAATCCATCAGATGCATAAACGAGAAGGGTATCCCCATTTGCAGCTTTACTTACACTATCAATTGAAATTGGATTATTATTTGAATCAGTAAGCCCCTCGATATAATCTTTAATAGGTGCTCCGTTAAGAAGAGATAAGCTATTATATCCATTTACCCTAGTGATTGGGCAGTCATTCACTGGCTGAACAATAATTTTAACGGTATCTGGAGGACTATCACATACACCATCATTTGCATAATATAGAAAATAATCTAGTGGATCCTCACCACCACCATGAGTATAAGTGAATGATCCATCTTGGTTTACAGTAACAAGACTTCCTTTACTAGAAGGGTCTGAGTCCTTGTAGGCAACTATTTTATCCCCATTTATATCACTATCATTAATGAGAAGACCACCAATTGAATCTACAGTCAATGTTCCACCCTCGTCAACTATATATGTATCAGATACAGTTGTTGGACAATCATTTACTTTTATAAATACCTTACCATCTGAATTATCAAAAGCTGCATTTGCAGTACCGGCATTATAGATAATTGTAAGTCGGTAAGTAAATTCATCCATTTTTGGAGATGCACTACCATTATGAGTATAAGTAAAACTACCGTCAGTATTTAGCTTAAAAGCATCTGGACCACTAGTAATTGCTATTGTTGGAGATGTTACAATCCCAGACTGTCCTGTTGCACTTGCAGGTATAGGATCATTGGCTAGAATACCAGGAGCAGGTATATTTATTGTACCCCCAACACCAACAACAAATGTATCAGCAACAGCCTGTGGAACTGAGTTATTAATTTGTATTATTATAACATCAGTTGTTTCGCATCCATCACCATCAGTTACTTTATATTTAAAACTGTCATTTAAAGGATCAGAACCAGTAACAAAAGCTGGAGCAGTATATTCAGCAATACCAGCAGTAGAAATTGTTATGGAACCAACAGTAGGAGGAGTAATTAACTCAAAGTTCATAACAGGATCAATTCCTAATGTATATTCAGGATCAATAACTCCCTCAGTAAGATCTCTTATTTTTTTCTCGCCTTCATTTACTTTTAAAGCTTCTCCATCGACAATAGGACAATCATTTACTGGAGTTACACATATTTTTACTTGTCCAGTTGCTGTAAAACCGTCTTGATCTGTTATAGTATACGAGAATGAATCAAAACCCGATGGAGTTTCATCTCCGTTATGCTGAAAACTGAAAGTTCCATCGTCACATATGCCAGGTATTCCAGTTGTTGGACAAGATACGAAGCCAGCAAGTGGGAAAGATGTCTGATCAATTCTTACTATTGGCCCCTCAGGATCTGAATCGTTTGCTAACAGACCTTGTGCAGCATTACTTATTATTAATTCTTTACCTTCATCAACACAGAAAGATCCATCGTAAATATCATCAACTGCAACAGGAGGATTCTCATCATCAATTATTTTTATGATAACACTATTTGGTTCGTAAGTTATATTCTCAGATTTAGGAGAATCATTTGATGTATTATTTAGTGTGATAACTATCCGCTCATTAGGATCTTGAAGGTTATCATCTATTGCAGTTAACAAAACCTCAGCTGTTAAACTACCAGCAGGAATAGTAATGATATCAGTACTGTTACTTGAAAAATCAGTATCTTTAACTGCAACTAAAGAGGTATTAACTGAAGGAACTAAGCCTTCATAGTTTAATGCAACTTTTGAGTCTTTATTAAAAGTACGACTAAGAGTAATTGTCAACTTAGCAACACCTGCATTTTCATCAATTGAATCAACATCTAGTGAGAAAGATACTTTGGGAGGATCATTATCAATAATTGAAAATCCTATGGAATCATTTACGAGTCTTCCAGGTCCAGACTTTACATTTGATAATTTTAAATAAAATGTTTCTGTATTTTCATAAGCATTATCATCAACTGCATATATTTCAAAGTTAGCAGAAGTTGAACCATCATCAATTTTAACAACAGTAGTAAAGAATACATCAGCGCCAGTAGCATCTCCTCCTGTCATTCCAACCTGTACCTCTACATCTTCATTAACTGCCTGATTCATTTCTACTTTCAACAGAGACTTTGGAGATGCTTCCTCTAAAAGGAAAGTATCACCTGCTTCAAATTTTAGACTGATAAGAAGATCGTCATCAAGTATTTTTACAGTTCTATCATTATTAATTGGATGAATTGAGCCAGAGCTTATACTTTCTATCTCAATTATAATATCTTCTTCAGGCTCTATAATAGCATCATCGATTGATGTTATTGTCAAAAATGCAGAGGAGGAACCAGCATTAATAGTTATAGTTTTATTATTAGAGTTTGTTGAATTTGAAATATTATAATCTGATCCAAGAACTGCTATTCCCGTTATTTTAAGTACAACATTTGTATTTACTGAGGCGTTTTTTAAATTATTCGATGCATCTTTAAGTAAAACCGTAACCTTAGTTGTACCACCATTTTCAAGAATAGAAGATTGCTCAACTGTTAAGTGAGCTATTGGCTCAGTTTGTGCAAAAATATTTGCAAAAGAGAGAAATAAATTAAAAACAAAAAATGATAAAAAAACTTTCATTTAATACATCTACAATCTACAAATATAAAGATTTCGCTTAGGCATAAGCATAAATTCCTCTATTAAATAACGATTTACTATTAAGAAAATTTTAATTATTATTTGCAAGCTGGCCGCATGCTGCATTAATGTCTTTACCTCTGCTTCTTCTAAGGTTGACATTAACACCGCTTTTCTCAAGATAATTCATAAATATTTTTGTTTTTTCTTCCGTAGATTTTTGAAATTTTAAGGAATAAACTTCATTATATTCTATCAAATTAATTTTTGATGGCATGTGCTTAGTGAACTTATAAAGTTTTTTTGCATCTTCTAAGCTATCGTTAATGTCCCTAAGTAAAACATACTCATATGTTACTTTTTTTTTAGTTTTAGAAAAATAATATTTAAGTGAATCTCTTAATTCTATAAGAGAATTTGATTTTCCAACAGGCATTATTTTTTCTCTTGTCTCCTCTGAAACTGAATGAAGAGATAGTGCTAAGTTTACTTTAACTTTATCATCAGCAAGTTTCTTTATCATTTTTGTTATTCCTGAAGTTGATAATGTAACCCTCTTATAAGACATATTAAGGCCCTCTTCAGAAGTTATATAATGCAAAGCTTTTATCACATTTTTATAATTAAGAAGTGGTTCTCCCATACCCATGAAAACTATATTGGTTAGAGGTAAACCATATTCTTCCTTTGATTTTTTCGATATTAATACAACCTGATCATATATTTCAGAAGCTGTTAAATTTCTTTTTAAACCTAACGTCCCAGTTGCACAAAACTTACAACTTAAAGAACATCCTACTTGAGAAGAAATACATGCCGTCATTCTATTTTTTTGAGGAATAAGGACACCTTCTATATGATTTTCATCATAAAGTTTAAACCTAAGCTTTATTGTCCCATCTTCACTTTTTTCCTCATAATCTTTAATTATTTTATTAATCGTAAAATTTTTATTGAAAAGGTTCCTATTTTCTTTTGATATATTAAACATTTCATCAAATGAATTACATGATTTTTGCCACAACCACATAAAAACTTGATTAGAAACATATGACTTTATATCATTCTTAATACAAAAATCTCTTATTTCCTCTCTTTCTAATTTTCTAATATCCGTTTTCAATGTTATTTAATTTACTGCAAAGATATTAAAAGCATATATTTATAAATATGTATTTTAGTTTTGTATGAATATTGAAAAATTAATTGAAAATATTGGAAAAATTTGTTCTTGGCTTCCTTTAGTCTTGGTAATCTTAATCTCTTTTGATGTTTTTGCAAGATACCTCCTTAATTTTTCTTCTGCTTCATTCTATGAAATGGAATGGCATATTTTTGCTCTAATTTTTCTTTTAGGATCAGTATATACATCCCAAAAAAATGAGCATGTAAGAGTGGATGTGTTTTATAATAGACTATCAAAAAAAAATCAAAAAAAAATAGATTTGATCGGAGATATAATATTTCTGGTACCCTTCTCATTTATTATATTTTATACTTCAATTCCATTCGCTTTAGATTCTTTAAGAATATTAGAGTCCAGCCCAGACCCTGGTGGATTACCATTTAGATTTATTATTAAATCAATTATTCCATTAGCTTTTCTACTTATGGGATTACAAGGAATTTTTAGAGTACTTAAAAATTTTAAGAAATCTTAATGGAAGGTATTGCACTACTTTTATTTATAATAGTCATAATATTAATCCTTTTTGGATATCCAGTAGCAATAACACTAGGAGGTATTTCTGTATTAGCTGGATTAATTTTTTTTGATATTGATTTTTTCTATTTAGTATCTCTTAGAATTTTTGGCATAATGAATAATTTTGTCTTATTGGCTGTTCCACTATTCATTTTCATGGGTCTCACTCTTGAAAAATCAGGCATAGCTGAAAAATTGCTTGAAACAATGGCAATTTTATTTGGGAAAATTAGAGGAGGTCTAGCATACTCAGTAATATTAGTAGGTGGTATGCTAGCAGCATCAACTGGAATAGTAGGTGCGACTGTAGTAACTATGGGTCTTATAAGTCTTCCGACTATGCTAAGAAGAGGATATAGCCCCCAAATTGCAACAGGTGTAATTGCTTCTTCGGGAACATTAGGACAAATTATACCTCCATCTGTTGTTTTAGTTTTACTAGGAAGTGTTCTAAATATTTCCGTTGGGGATCTTTTTACATCCGCTCTCTTACCTGGAGTAACGCTAGTAATTTTATATATAATATACATAACAATTATTTCAGTAATTTATCCAAAAAGAGTGCCGGCAATGCCTCCAGAAATAATTAAAAAATTTAATAAAAATTCTAATTTGTATGATATCATAAATGCATTTCTTCTTCCATTTTTCCTAATTTTTGCTGTTCTAGGTTCTATTTTTTTTGGGATAGCATCTCCAACAGAGGCGGCGGGGATAGGAGCATTAGGGGCTTTATTACTTAGTTACTTACAGGGAGGAATAGATATAAAAAAACTAAATAAAATATCCTCTGAAACTTTGAGATTAACCTCTATAGTATTTATGATATTATTAGGAGCTACAGCATTTTCACTTGTATTCAGAGGTCTTGAAGGAGACAAGTATTTAGTAAACTTGATAACTAGCTCCAATCTTTCTCCAGAAATGTTTACTATATTAATTTTAATTATTGTTTTTATTGCAGGATTCTTTATTGACTTTATTGAAATTATTTTTATAATAGTCCCAGTAGTCAGCCCTATTTTGATTTCATTAAATATTGACCTTTTATGGATTGGTATTATGCTTGCAATCAATTTACAGACCTCATTTCTAACCCCTCCATTTGGTTTTTCTTTATTTTATCTCAAAAGTGTATCTCCTAAAAATGTGAAGACATCAGACATTTATTTAGGTGTAATTCCTTATGTTATAATTCAGATAATTTTTCTAGTATTTTTATACTTTAATCCTGAATTTATTTATATAATTCCAGATATAATAGGTAATTAAAGCTCATAATATACTCTATCGCTAACATTTGACCATTCTTTAAAAGAATTTTTAAATTTTTGATATGCTTCAAATATTTTTTTACTTTTAGGATCAGTATCTACCATTTCTTTAACTACTTCATCTGATTTTTCTTTGAAAGCTATTAAAACATCTGAAGGAAATTTGCGAAGTATAACCTCTTCTTCCTTTAATAATTTATTCAAATAAATACTATTTTTTGAATCGAACTCACACTGCATCCATATGTTAAGCGATTCTATTCCTTTTGATATTATTTCTTGAATATCTGAAGGCAATTCATAAAACTTTTCCTTATTTATTATCATTTCCAAAACACCTCCAGGTTCGTGCCAACCTGGATAATAATAATATTTTGCTACCTGATAAAATCCCATAAGATAATCATGATATGGCCCAATCCATTCAGTAGCATCAATTACGCCTCGTTCAAGGTTTGTATAAATTTCGCCACCAGCTACTGTTACTGCAGTACCTCCAGCTTTAGATAAAACTTTTCCTCCAAAACCAGGAATTCTCATCTTGAGACCTTTTAAATCATTAAAAGAATTTATTTCTTTATTAAACCATCCTCCCATTTGCATACTAGTATTTCCACCAACAAATGGTATTAAGTTAAATGGTTCATATATTTCTCTATAAAGTTTATATCCTCCACCAGAAATAATCCATGAATTCATTTGTTTAGAATTCATGCCAAATGGAACTGAAGAGAAAAATTGACCTGATGGTATTTTTCCTGCCCAATAATATGCAGCTCCACTACCCATCTCAATTGCTCCATTACTTACTGCATCAAAAGACTCAAGACTAGGTATTAACTCTCCTCCTCCATAAACTTTTATTTCCATCCTACCTCCTGACATTTTTTCAATCCAGTCAGAAAGAAGATTACAACCCTCACCTAATACTGGCATATTAGGTGACCATGTTGTTACCATCTTCCATTTATATTTTTTATTGAAATTAATATTTACATTTTTAAACTTATCATCCTCTTTACTATATGAACAGGACGAGAAAGCTGCAACACTTGCAGCTGAAAGAATTGACTTTTTTATAAATTTTCTTCTATTTGATTTAATTCCCATTTATTTATAAATATTTAATCTAAAGGTAAATTAAGAAATATATTTATTTCAAAAAATTAAATATTAAATTGACATCCTCAAAAATGAAAAAAAATAATTCAAGCCTCTTATTTATATTTATTACAATTTTCATTGATATAACAGGCCTCGGAATCATTATTCCTGTTATACCTGCATTATTAACTGAACTAATTGGTGGTACTCTTAGTGAAGCAGCTATGTATAGCGGTTGGTTAATGTTTTCTTATGCGATACTCCAGTTTTTATTTGCTCCTGTATTAGGGGGTTTAAGTGATCAATTTGGCAGAAGACCGGTAATACTTATTTCATTACTAGGTTTTGGTATTAATTATTTAGTATTAGCTATTGCACCAAATATATTATGGCTTTTTATTGGTAGAATATTCCAAGGAATAATGGGAGCAAGTTTAACAACTGCTTCAGCTTATATTGCAGATATCAGCTCTCCAGAAAAAAAAGCTCAAAATTTTGGTCTAATAGGTGCTGCTTTTGGACTTGGATTTATTCTTGGACCTGTTATAGGTGGATACCTTGGTCAATTCGGATCTAGGGTACCATTTTTTGCAGCAGCATTATTTACTGCAATAAATTTAGTTTATGGATTTTTTATACTTCCTGAATCTTTAAATAAAGATAAAAGAAGAAAATTTGATTTAAGAAGAGCCAATCCCATCGGAACATTATTATCACTTAAAAAATATCCACTAATAACTGGATTATTAGTATGTATAGTATTATTTAATATCGCTCAACACTCAACTCATAGTACTTGGACTTTTTTTACAATTGAAAAATTTGGTTGGACAGAAAAATTAGTAGGATACTCACTTGGTTTCATTGGATTATTGGCTGCAATTGTTCAGGGTGGGCTTATTCGAATTATTATTCCCAAATTTGGTAATATTAATAGCGTATACTTTGGCATGTTCTTTTATATTATCGGTTTATTTCTCTTTTCTATAGCTAGTAAGGGCTGGATGGTATTTGCATTTGCTATACCATTATCACTTGGAGGAATCTCAGGACCTGCACTACAAGGAATAATGACAAATAAAATATCAGACGATGAACAAGGTGAGTTTCAAGGAGGAATGACAAGTCTGGTTAGTTTAACAGCCATAGTAGGCCCAATTCTAATGACAAATCTATTCTCCTACTTTACTTCTAATGAATCTTCTATTTATTTTCCTGGAGCCCCGTTTGCACTTGCAGCAATCTTATCAGTTTTTGGGTTGATAATAGCTATAAAAACTTTATCAGGATCTAAAATTAAATATTGATCCAATAATTAATTTTAAGAGCTATTGATCTATTTTTTAGATCAAATAACTGAGAGTCTTTTGCAAAATAATTGTCAGTATAAACAAGATAAATATCCGAAAGAGGTTTAAAATTCCACTGCAATTTAGTATTTAAATTTATGTTATCAATTTGTTTATTATATTGTAGATAGGTTGTTAAAAAAAGCTTGGTATTAAAACTAACATCTAGTTTTGAACTAAATGATGTAAGGTTTACAGAAGCATATGGCAATTCAATTTTATTATTTTCTATAGATAAATTCATATTAACGTAAGGAACAAACTTATGATTTAGGCTAATATCATACGAGTATATATTTCCATTAAAGAACTCACCCATGACTGTATTCAATCTGACATAAAATCTTCTTTTATAATCACTAACGTAATCAAATCTAATAGTGCCATAGTTATATTCAGTTGAAGCAGGAAGGTTTTCTATGCCCGTCCTTGTAGGATCAAAATCATACAGGAGATAGGTATATTCCTTTTGATATCTGAGGTTAAATCTAGAATTATTAATAAAATTTAATGTGTAATCTAATTCAAACTGTCTATCAGTATCACCATATTCAGGATGATTATAAAATTCATAATCTATTTCAGGACCATGACTATTAATTTTTCCAGACTTTGGATAAAATAGATATCTAAATGATGGACTATAAAAGAATACATTCTTTCTTCTAATGAACCCAACCTCAGGATTATAATTCTCACCAATTTTGCTAAAAAAATTTGTTATTCTAATTTTTGAATCTTGGTAAATTGCGTTTCCACCGAGAGCATAGGAGCCACTTAAATTAATTTTATCAAAAGAACTATTAAAATATAGATCTGAAGAGAATTTTGTGTCTCGACTTAATAATTTTAATTCTACACCTGCAACTCTATTAAAATCATCCGTTTGCAGACCATCTAATTTAAATGGCTGTTTATTTACTAAGAATGTTGATATTCTAGAATTTGCAAAAATTTTTCTTTCAATAACAGCCATACCATAATTTGTACTTGGTATACCTACAGAATTTAATTTAGAAGACTGCATGTTAAGAAGACCAACTCTATAATTATCACCTACCTTTCCACTTAGTTTTACACCAAAAATTATTGGATTTTGTTCATATTGATTAGATGTTGTATCATATGCAATCCCAATTCTTCTAGAGAAAAAAGGTTTTATTCTGTAATCTCCAACATCAGAAAATAAGTCTGAATTTTCAATAAAAAATTCTCTTTTTTCAGGATACATAAGTTCAAATCTTGTCAAATTAGTTCTCTGTTCATCAACTTCAACTTGAGAAAAATCCGGGTTAATAGTTAAATCTAAGTTCAAAGAAGAGGATAATCCAACCTTGATATCAAGACCCAGATCCGGATTAAACTTTTGGTTTTCATTATTAATAAAATCTTTTATGCCTGATCCAGATAAATAAGGAATTAATATAACATTCTGTCCAGGTTTAGGCAACTTTGATTCAAAAATAAGTTCACCAGCTAGAGATAAATTATAATCATTATATCCTTTTGGAATAGCAGTCCAATTTGATTGTTCATTAGAGATTAAATTATGTCTCCAAACGTTGAATCCCCATTTTTGTTGATCTTTACTATACCTTATTGATTTAAATGGTATTGACATCTCAGTAATCCAGTAATCATTATATTTTTTTACAATAGATTTCCACTTCGTATTCCATGATCTATTAAACCAACTAGAGGAGCTACGGCTACTCATTCCCCACATACTTGTTCCACCCTCTGATATCACAGCTTCTCTTTGAACATTATAAGGGGTAATACCAAAGTTATATGCATTCTTTTTATCATAAAATGTATCAAAAGTAAAAGTTACAGATTCATTTCTTAATCCATCAAAATCTCTTTTTAAAGAGTTAACAATATATCTTTCGGGAACAGAATCATACATTTTAGCGGATATATATATATGAGTGTCAGTATACACTATTCTAACTTCTGTTTTTTTATTAGCAAGTACTGAATCATTGGGAAATTGTTGAAAAAAATTATCAATAATATTAGATTCACTCCAAAAAACCTCATCTAATTTTCCATCTAATTCAATTTGATTATTAGTCTTAAAAACATTTACAATCTTTGATTTATCACTATTTGAATATGATAATAAAGGAAGAAAAATAGATATAATTAATAAGTAAATACAATGACTCATAAGCTAACTTACGTAATTAGATGTTAGTAGTTAAATTATCTTTCTTAAAAGATTATTTTTTATAAAAATCAACAAAAACCGGAGTAGCAACAAAAATTGAGGAATAAGTACCAACAATTATTCCAACGAGAAGAGCAAAAGAAAAACCACTAAGTGATGGTCCACCAAATAAAAACAATACCAATACAACAACAAAAGTTGTTAATGATGTTATTAAGGTTCTGCTTATGGTCTTATTTATTGATTCGTTAACAACTGGTATTATTTCACTTCCAGCCTTAATTCCAAGATTCTCTCTAATTCTATCAAATACTACAACAGTATCATTTATAGAATAACCTATTATGGTTAAAAGTGCTGCAATGAACACTTGATCAATTTCATAAGAATATCCTAAAATATTTGCTATTGAAAAAGCAGAAATTACAAATAATGTATCATGAAATAATGCAATTACTGCACCTGTTGAAAACTGCCATTTTCTAAATCTTATTAGTATATAAATAAAAATTGCAATTAGTGCCAATACCCCAGAGTATAAGGACGAGTTTTTAATATCATCAGCAATTGTTGCTCCAACTTTTGAAGAGCTTGATATTGTATAAGTATCATCATCAACCATTGTATCATCCTCTGAAAAATTGAGATTTGTTATATTGTTTAGTCCTAAAATAAGTTGATCTTTTACTTTAATATCAGCATCATCTGAATCATCGTCAATTAAATAAGAAGTTGTAATTTTTAAAATATTATCTGCTCCAAATGTTTTAACTTCAATTCCATCATTATTGAATGATTGTTGAAGTCCTGTTTCAATATTAGTTGGGTTTTGTGTATCAGAAAAAGTTACTACATATGATCTACCTCCCTTAAAATCAACCCCGAGTGTCAAACCTTTAATAATTAGCGAAGTGAGTCCAACTCCAATAAATATAAAAGAGAAATAATATGCAAATTTTCTTCTACCTAAAAAGTTAATCTTTAAAGAGGATAAAAAGTTTTTTGAGAAAGGAAAGGAAAATCTTAGTAAACTTTTATCTCCTTTTCTACTAAACCTTTCAACAACAACTCGAGTAATAAATACTGCAGAGAAAAAAGAACAAATTATACCTATAATCAGGGTGACTGCAAATCCCTTTACAGGTCCTTGACCAAGATTATATAAAATAATACCAACTAATAATGTTGTAAAATTAGCATCAATAATAGAAGTAAAAGCTTTTTCATAACCGTTTGATATAGCTTGTTTTAGTTTTGCTCCATTCCTTAATTCTTCTTTTATTCTTTCAAAAATAAGAACATTAGCATCAATAGACATTCCTATTGTTAATACAATTCCAGCAATTCCAGGTAGAGTTAAAGATGCAGAAAGTTGTGCTAATATTCCAAGAATAAAGAATATATTAAAAAATAGTGCAAGATTAGCAACTAGTCCACCTCCAGAATAATAAAATATCATAAATAAAAGAACTATAACTAGTCCAGAAACTATTGATTTAAAACCTTGAGATTGAGCAACTTTTCCTAATGTTGGACCAATAACAACATCTTCAACAATTGTTGTAGGTGCAGGAAGAGTTCCTGCTTTTAATATATTGGCTAAATCTTGTGCTTCCTCAATTGTAAATTCTCCAGTAATTTGAGAGTTTCCGTTGGGAATTTCATTTTGTACAAATGGTGCTGAATAAACTAAGTTATCTAATACAATCGCAATTCTTTTTCCAATATTATTTGAGGTCAATCTTCTCCAACTTTTTGCTCCATTTGAATTCATTTGCATAGATATAGAAGGTCTTGCACTTTGATCTAAGTCTTGTCTTGCATCGGTTATAACTTCTCCTGTCAAGGGTGCCCTTCCTCCTCTTGATGTTTTAATAACAAAAAGCTCAAGAACCTCATCATTTTCATCTAATTCATTAGTTCTTGGTTTTACAGCCCAAAGAAATTTGATTGAGCTTGGAATTAATTGTTTAATTTTTTCATCATTAAGTATTGAATTTATTTGAAGAGTATCATCAAGATTGTAGAAAAGGCCTCCAAAATCATCTCTTAAATTGCCAAGCAAAGGTGATGTACCGCTTAAAGGATCGGTGTTTTCTATTGAATCATTTTCTAAATTTTCAGTATTCTCCTGATTTTCAGTGAGTAAATCCTCAAGATCATCAGACTGATCACTAGATGTTTCTAAACTTATATCATCAGATTTGCCATTCTCATTTAACTTAATTTGTGCTGCAGCAAACTGATCTATAATTTGTAGTGTTTGAAAAACTTCAGTTTCATTGGCTTCAGCCACTTCCCAAAATTCAAGCTTAGCAACTCCTTGTAAAAGTTTTCTTACTCTCTCTGGATTATCAACACCAGGAAGCTCTATTTGTATTCTTCCCGTACCCTGGAGCCTCTGAATATTAGGTTGTGATGTACCAAATCTATCAATTCTAGTTCTTAAAATATTGAAGGACCTATCAATTGCACTTTCAACTTCATTATTTATTATTTCAATTATTTCGTCATCTGTTGAGTCAAAACCAATTCTACCTCTATTTGAAACTGTTGCAAAAATTAATGATAGTTTCTTTTGAGGAGCTAAATCTTGAAATTCAGTATAAAACTGGTCAACAAAATTTATTTGTGTTCCTTTTACTTTATTTTTTGCATTATCGATTGCTGTTAAAAAGTCTGGATCTTGACTATTGGATGATAATCCCTTAAGAATGTCAACGGGTGATACTTCTAAAGTAACATGCATACCTCCTTGCAAATCTAAACCTAAATTAAGTTCAGACTCTTTCACTTCTTTGTATGTGTAATCGGTAACTAAATTATAAACAGGTTTATTCCATATTGAATCTAAATACTTTTGCTTTTTTTTGAAATCAATATTCCCATTCTCATCTCTTGAAATACTTGTAGCCTCATCTTGAATACTCTGAGATACAAATGTGAACTGCAAATAGTATATCGATAGAAATGATATAATAATTGTCAGAAAATAAATTAAACCTTTGTTTTTCATAAAATATTTAAAAAATGGTTGACAAAAGTATTCAATTAAATGGAAATTAACTAAGAGGCTAATTAATTATTATTCTAGTCGCTAATTAGATTTTTTATAAATTCGAGTGATTTACTTGCACCTGTATTATCATCTTCATTATTATCAATAATAATATCAGCTTCTTTTTTAAAAGGAAGGATAAACTTTTTGTATGATGGTAAAACATGATTTTCATATTTGTACAATACATCTGCTTTATCATAACCTCTTTGCTCACTATCCCTTTTAATTCTTCTTTTTATCATTTTTTTAATTTCACAATCAATAAATATTTTTCTATCAAAATTTTCAGATATTTTCTTATCATTAAAAATGAATAATCCCTCTACAATTATCAAGGGTCTATGTTTAACAGTAATAAATTTTGGTTTAACCAAAGGATTATTAAAATTATATTCTTTTCGTCTTATTGTATTTCCAGCTTTTAAGGATTTTATATCATTAATGAAATCATTATTATGAAAAGATGAAGGTAAATCAAAATTATAATTTTCATTTTTATCTTTGGACTGATCTTCCCTGAGTTTATAATAGTTGTCTTGAAAAATAATTGATACTGTATTTTTTGGTAACTTTTTTTTAATGTAATGAACAATGAATGACTTACCAGAACCACTTGAACCTGAAACCCCTATAATCATGATTATAAACTAAAATT
>Ga0066378_10000485_pt1 | contig 17052 bp, 14 predicted proteins | sample Knorr_S23_td_DCM_FD_70947 | JGI IMG/M metagenome (GOLD analysis project Ga0066378, IMG submission 70947) | Marine microbial communities from Southern Atlantic Ocean transect - Knorr_S23_td_DCM_ad_71m_LV_A | ecosystem: Environmental > Aquatic > Marine > Oceanic | place: Southern Atlantic ocean...
TGCCCAAACAAGCAGACGAGAGTTGACAAGTGAGTCTGGATCTTCAGTCTCCACTCCAAGGAACAGTTTTAATCGTTGATGTAGAGGTCGGAGATAAAATCTCAGAGGGTCAGCGAGTCGCCCTGTTAGAGTCAATGAAAATGGAACATGAAGTCCTGGCGACTTCAGGAGGAGTGATCACAAAGGTTTGCATTGAAGTAGGTCAAATGGTTGCAGAATCTGAAAAGCTATTTTCCTTTGACATACGCGAAGCACCTTCATCTACTGAAGTAACAAGTGATCCAGTTGATCTAACTTACATACGGCCCGATCTTGCCGAAACCATAGAACGGCATGAAATCGGGAGAGACCACCGACGTAAGAGTGCTGTTGAAAAGCGTCACTTAAAAGGACAAAGGACAGCAAGGGAAAATATTGCTGACCTTACTGATTGGGGAGAATTGATCGAATATGGCCCCTTAACCATCGCCCCTCAACGAAAGCGACGATCAGTCGACGATCTTATCTTGAACACACCCGCAGATGGTATGGTCGGCGGCCTTGCTGAAGTAAATTCAGATTTATTTGATGAAAGCAAAACACAATGTGTAGTTATCTCTTATGACTACACAGTCCTGGCAGGGACACAAGGTGGGCAGAACCATCGGAAAAAGGACCGACTATTCGAGATCGCAAAAAAATGGAAACTCCCAGTGATTTTCTTCACGGAAGGCGGTGGAGGTAGACCAGGTGATACGGACGGTCTTCAAGTTGCGGGTCTAGATTGTTTAGCTTTCGGCTTATGGGCTGAACTCTCAGGTGATGTTCCTCTCATTGGTATCACCTCAGGCTACTGTTTCGCTGGGAATGCAGCGATCCTAGGTTGTTGTGATGTAATCATTGCAACCGAAGATGCGAATATTGGCATGGGCGGACCTGCGATGATTGAAGGTGGTGGTTTAGGCACGTATCACCCATCCGAAGTAGGTCCTGTGGAAGTTCAGAAATCAAATGGGGTGGTGGATATCGTTGTCCAAGACGAACGGGAAGCAGTTCAAGTAGCGAAAAAATATCTATCGTATTTTCAAGGGGAAATCAGTGATTGGGGTGTCCAAGATCAGCGAACTCTCCGCCATTTAGTACCTGAAAACAGATTAAGAGCATATGACATCAGGAAAGTGATTGATGTCCTCTTTGATACCGAATCGTTGCTTGAGCTGAGAAAAGATTTTGGTATAGGCATTATCACAATGCTGGCTCGCATTGAGGGGAAACCGATTGGTGTCATTGCAAATAATCCAAATCACCTAGGAGGAGCTATTGATGCTGATGCAGCAGATAAAGCATCGCGATTTATGCAATTATGTGATTCATATGATCTTCCCATAATCAGTTTGTGCGACACCCCAGGCTTTATGGTTGGACCCGAGGCTGAAAAGACAGCTTTAGTGAGGCATGTAAGCAGAATGTTCGTCACTGCTAGATCTGTTTCAGTTCCAACGGGCACCATAGTTTTGCGAAAAGCATACGGGCTTGGGGCACAAGCTATGGCTTCTGGGGGATTCAAATTCCCGATGTTCACTATTTCATGGCCGACAGGTGAGTTTGGTGGTATGGGGTTAGAGGGAGCAGTGAAATTGGGGTATAAGAAGGAACTTGATGCTATTGATGATCTTAAAGAAAGAGAAGAGGCCTACCAAAAACTAGTTGATCGGATGTACCAGGTTGGCAAAGGCCTAAGCATGGCTGATCACTTTGAGATAGATGATGTGATAGATCCGCAGGACTCTCGACAATGGATTATCGCAGCTTTGCGTGCGGCCGGTTCACCACCGAAACGTACTCAAAAGAAACGTCCTATGATTGATACGTGGTAGAGGTAAGGTCTATACCCCGACTGCGTTTCTTGTTTTATTTTCTGAAATAACTAGGCCAATTAGTGCTAAGCATGACGCTAAGGTTAACCAAGTACCAATCCCGATATCAAGCCCACTCCTTTGAAGACAGGAAATGATAATTCCAAGTGGCATAGTTAATGCCAAAACTGCAGCACCAAGTAAACAATGTGAGAGCAAAAGATTAGGCCCAGGTTCAGTTAATCCTTTTGGTCGCAATCTCATTAGGCCAGCAATTACTAGAGTTACCCCAATTGCAAATAACAGGTATCCGAATCTTGGTCCAGAAGTAGGATTACCGTTTCTGCCATCAAAGGCTGACAGTTCAACCGATCCGCTTGTAACCCACGCGAGGAAAGGGAAACATATTAAGCCTACTCCACAAATAATTGTCATTGCAGAGAAAACTTGGCGATTCGTCTCGCTAAGTGATTTTATCCCTTTGCTTGGACTAGGAATTCCTAGTGTAAGAGGGGAGAGCAATAACGGGATTTGTGAGACCGTGAAGTATGCTCCGACGACTCCCCAGCCGGTTCCAGGAACTCCTCGTCGACGACCTTCTCCGTATTCGAATATTGGCAACCAGCCCACGACAAAGCATATGAGGTTTAACCATGCCGCCACGCCGATGACCAAGGTTAGTTGTTCGACTCCTAAACCTGGAAGTACTTCTGACCGTCCTATAATTCTGAGGATTGCAAGCATGACTAAAATTACGGCAAAAATGAATCCTATGATTCCAAAACCTGTCCCTCCGTCACTGCTAAAAACACCATAACTTTCGCCTCTTTTAGCCCACGGTCCTACTACTGTGAAAACAAGATATCCACTTGCCATCACCAAGTGAGCATAGGCAAGTAAACGGTTATGGTTCATGGTGTCTCCTCATCGATTTCTCCACCTAGGTAACTTGCTTCAAGAAGGTCTTGTCTTTCCATGAGTTCTTGTGCTGAACCATCCAGCACAATTTCTCCATGGCTCATTACATAAGCCCTATCTGCTACTTCAAGTGCTAGATGAACATGCTGCTCCACGATAAGGACACCTGCACCTGTTTCGTTGGCTATGTCTCGGACGATGGGCAGAAGTCTTTCAACGATAATAGGAGCTAAACCAAGGCTCATTTCATCAACAAGGAGAACCTTAGGATTTGAGACTAGTGCTCTTGCCATAGCAAGCATCTGCTGCTCGCCACCAGAAAGCAGTCCTGCTCTTCGGTTCATAAGTGGTCTCAAGGCTGGAAGTAGATCCAGTGCGGCTTCATAACCTGCTGCTTGCTCACTGCGCTTCCCGCGAAGTCCCAACCTTAGATTCTCTTGGACTGTTAGGCCAAAAAATAGTGACCGGTCCTCTGGGACATGGGCAAGCCCTAATCTTGCTGTCTTGTGAGGTGCTCCAGAGTTAGCAGATTCACCAAGAACTGTGACCTTACCCTCGAGAGTTTTAAGTAAACCAGAGGTGGTTAGAAGTGTGGTTGTCTTTCCAGCTCCGTTGGGACCTAGAAGCGCTACGACTTCGCCTTTTGCAACAGTGAGATTAACTCCTCTGATTACTGCTACGCCGGCATATCCTGCGGAAAGGTTTTCGATTTCAACTAAGTTATTGGAGTCGTGAGGCATTTCTGGTCTTGATTCAATCGTCGTTTCAGTCATCTATTTCTCTGCTTCCTGGCCTTGTTGTTGAGTTCGCATTCGCTCGCCTTCCTGAGCTTGAATTTCTCCAGCTTGCTCACCAAGGTAAGCGGCTTTCACTGCTGAGCTCTCACGAATTTCTGCTGGAGTTCCTGCAGCTATTATCTTCCCAAAGTCTAGAACATAAATGTAATCGCATACGCTTAAGACAAGTCCCATATCATGATCTATAAGGAAGACGGACATGTCATGATTTAGGAACTCTCTAAGGTGTCCCCCCAAGATTTGGCTCTCAGAGGTATCAAGGCCGGCAGCCGGTTCATCAAGAAGAATTAGTTTCGGTTTCGCTGCTAGTGCTCGTGCAACCCCAACAAGTTTGCGTCGTCCGTGGCTTAAATCTGTTGGCATTGAATCGCTGGCGTCGCTGAGTCCCATAATTTCTAACGCCCAATCAACTCTCTCTTCAATTTCTGAATTTTTACTAGAGAGATGGAACATGTCAGCAAGGAAGGTGTACCATTTCGTAGGGTAAGCAGCGACCAATAGGTTGTCTCTAACACTGAGATCTTCGAATAACTCCAGCGATTGAAATGTACGAACGAGGCCGCTTTGGGCCCGCTCATGCGGTTTTAATTCTCCAATATCTGATCCATCGAATATTGCATTTCCTGCTGAAGTAGGTACATATCCAGTTATGGCATCAATGAAAGTAGTCTTCCCTGCACCATTGGGCCCTATTAGCCCTACAAATTTTCCAGTTGGCACTTCTAAGTCAACGTGGTCACATGCATTGAGTCCACCGAAAGTGACTGTGAGATCCTTGGCTTCTAAAATATTTGTCATACTACTGCCTCTTCGTCATTGCTTGTGTTTGCCGTATCATCAGGGGGCCTTCTTAAGGCAGTGAGAGTATTCTTTACCAAATCTGTTTGTAACAGTGCTATACCCTCACCGTTCGTGACTTTTGCATTTACTATTAGGCCGATTGCCCCGACGGCATTTATTAAGCCTTTGTCAATGGATTCAAAATGCACTCCCAAGAACTCAGGTAATAAGCCCCCTGCCATCAAACATCCACCAACGATCGCACCCCAAATAGTTGTGATGCCCCCGAGATAAACGAACGCTAATAGGGCAAGGCCCCCGAAGACTTCGAACTGGGTTTCTTGCAGTCCAGGTAATTTATAAGCAAGCAAGCAACCTGCGATAGCAGCAATACCAGAAGAAATTCCAAAACCCAACAGCTTCATATTTGCTACGTTGATTCCTGCGGCTGAGGCAGCACGTTCGTTTGCTCTAATTGCGAGAAAACGCCTTCCTATTTGTCCTCTTCTCAAATTAGCAACTGCAATTCCAAGTAAAGCAGCGGTGATTATCAGAAATAGACTAAATTTCCAATAATCATTTCTAGCTGTGTCTGGATTGAACCCTCCAACATATTGACCAAACCAGCTAGGTTTTGGAGTTGGGTTAACCGAGACAGAGCCATCACCCATAAGGGGTGGATTTCGTAATAGAAGATTTTCAATTGCAATGACTGCAGCGATAGTCACCACAGCAAGCTGGACTCCACGTATTCGAAGAGCTGGAAGCCCTATCAAAAGTCCACAGATAACAGCCACGACTATTGCGCCAAAGAAGGCAAGTATCGTAGGCCAGCCCCACCCAGTATTAAGTGCGAAATCAGTATCACGAATTTTAGTCCCGTCAGCCATAAGTCGAATCATGGTGTATGCTGCCAGACCCGAGATGCTCCATTGGACTAGGGATATTTGCCCCAAGAAACCAACTAAAACCGTAAGGCTGTACATAAAGACAATTGCGATCAAGGTAGTAGTGAGTATAGATTCCCATTTCGAAACAAAAATATTGGATAACATAAGGGCAATCCCTACAGCTCCTATTACACCGATTGTAACGTTATTGGTAGAGGGCGCTCGAGGCTGTCGTCCGATACTTATTGAGCCTCGTATGGGTAGTTTGTCTCCACGTAGGTATAAAACCACAATGATGAGTAGTAGAGGCATGAAGTTTCTTACTCCTTCGCCAGGTAGTATTTCAGGCCACCAATCATTTGTGGTTAATTCAACGCCACCTCCGGCTATCATTCCTAGAAATAGCCCTCCTAGAGTTGCGCCAGGAATTGAAGTAAGGTTCCCGAATAGGGCAGCGCCAAGGCCACCAACGACGAACAAGGCGATTTGAGCTGGTTGCGTTTTGTGGAGAAATAAGATGCCAGCAATACCTGCTGTGATTGAGGCTAGAACCCAGTTAGCGCCTGCAAGAAATTGCGGGGAGTATCCAAGTAGCGCAGCTCCCTTTTCGTTTTCTTCGGCGGCTCTTGTGGCTATTCCGAATTTTGTAAATCGGTAAAGGCCCCAAATTATAACTGCCATAAGAATTGCTGCACCGAAAAGGTAGAAATTAGATCTTGGAATTGTGCCTCCAAGGCCCAGGAAATTTCTGACAGGCTCAGCTGTGTTGTTGAATCCTGAGAAACCTTCGTCTCCTCGGTTTTGCCCTCCAAAGTTCACAACAATCATTGAACTTAGATACAGGAATACGCCTATAGAGCCGATTACCTTCCCGAGGATAGGTGAGTTTCGTAATGGGCGAAAGACCAGAAAGTGCATAAGGAGGCCCAGAAAAGCGGACATCACCAAGCAGATGAAGATGGTCAGAGCCAAGTTGGGTTTATTGTCAAAAGCAACGTTGTCAAATATATCTATTCTGACAGGAATGTTATTGAGTTTTAGTGTCTTCAAGAACCCAAATTCAGGAATCGGATCAAACCAGGGGAGATATAAGCTGCCTGTTTCCCTTAGCTCGTCAAATGAGTATGCTGTATACCCGGCAACGGCGCCATGGCCGAAGTTAATAACGCCAGAGCCGCGAAAGGCAATGACGATTCCCGAACCAAGCATCGCATAAAGACCACCGGCTCCTATACCTGCGATTAAAGCTATTAGTAGTGCTTCCACCTAAGTTTTCCCCCTGAGTTCAAATTCCCTACAGAACTGCATATTATTTATAGCCGTAAATGCAACAGCGGCGCAACTAATTGTTGCGCCGCTGAGCATTTTTATTGTCTTTCAGCTAATTATTCTGCAGCTGGTCGAGGATTACCTTCTGCGGCACGGAGTATTAGGTCCGTTGCGTCAAGTAGTTCGTCGGCTAGCGGGCCATATTCAAACTGGCCGCCAGGTCCAGACCATACGTAGTATCCCTGCGACTTTTGGCAAACAGAAACGAACTCGCTACTGTTTGTTGTGCAGTCAAGAGGGATAGCTTCGCCTGGTCGGTTCAGATTGTTAGCTGTCGCTAGGAAGTTTGAGAACCCTGCTGGGTCATTATCAATGTCTCCTCCAGCTTCTACAAAGCGCGTCATATGAATAACGCCAGCTATCAATACATCATGTCCGACTTCCATAAATGCAGACTTCGGAACGGTTGGTCCGTAGCTGTCGATGCTTGCATTTCTCCAGTCGTAGTACTTCGCTGTGTATGGATCCCAAAGGTCTGGCCGATCAGGAATACAGCAAGCTGATCCGAAATGAACTCCAGCTGATGCTGGGTTATTCAACACTGAATCGTCTCTACAGGACCCTGATGCGACAATACCGCCAGTGTATCCGTTTGATGAAAGTGACGAGAGAATTTCGTTACAGTCAGAGGCTTGTATACCGAAGTAAACCCAAGCATTATCTGATCCGTCAACGAACTCTAGCACCTGCTGAACAACGGCATCGTTGTCTGACGGGTCACCAGATACATCCGAGACACCTATCCAGTCTTCTTGAGCGATTGCTCCGTCATCAGTTAGCTGTTGAATCATACGCTCTTGAGTGTCTTGGTAGCACACAAGTCCGGGTCCAGTATCTGAATAGATGATCACGAACTTATCGGCATTGAGTGTCTCCACACTGTATTGCATAGCTGATGGGAATGAAGAAACGCATCCACCTTCCGTTGAAATAATTCCTGGAGTGTTGAAGTCTTCAATGAAGATCGGGACTGTTTGCATAATCGCTAGTCCGGCACCAGTTAATGTTGGCCACAGTACTGGGTTAAAGAAATCAATTCCTTGTATGTGTAATTGTGGTTGAGCATCCGCAACACCGTTGGCGCATGCGACTGCCTCATTGGGGTCTAATCCATGAACACATGAATCCAGTTCAACTGGTCGTCCCATCATTCCACCCATAGTGTTATTTACTGTTTCAACAGCGGCTTCCATACCTTCACGGATCTCAGGGAAAGAACCCACTGGAGTTCCTTCGATATTGATCAAGGTAACGAGAATTGGCTCTAGGCTGTCGTCGGCAGCTACTGCTCCGCCATCAACGATTGATTCCCAAAGTTCCGCTCCGTCGCCGTTCAGGCTATCATCAGCTGTTCCAGCTGGTTCATCTGAATGATCTTCATCGTCTGAATGATCGTGTCCATCATCATCTGAATGGCCTTCTTCTTTATCAGCAGGCTCTGAAGCCGAAGCTTCTTCTTCAGCTGGAGCTTCTTCTTCACCTAAGACGCTGCTATCGCTGCTACTCCCACTATCATCGTCATCGCTACCGCAGGCTGCTGCGATCAAAGCGAATGCGAAGATGATTGAGAGAAGCTTTAATAAATTGCTTTTTCTCAAGGGTCCTCCCCCTCTATTTTCTAAGTCCAACATTTGTTGCACTGATGATTTTTGATCATGTTATGTGACAGGTGTCACCAATCAATAATCGAATCTAAACTATCCGATTAAGCAGCAAATAGGAAATTTTTCGCAAAATGTAATAAATTCGTAAACTTTGATAATGGTCTAATCTTCTTCTCTATAATCGCCGAACTTTCGGTCTCTTTCACTTAGGCTTTCTTTGAGATCCCTGTCGCCTAATTTGTTCATATAATCCTTCGAAGAGTCCTGATGGAACCCGAGCGCCTGAATATCTGCAGTTGCACGAATTCCGTTGCGTATTCCTGCAGCTTCCATAGCTCTATGAGCTGCTCTTTTATTTAATGCAAGCAGGTCGTTTGGTATTTTTGCTATCCGTTCAGCAATTTCAATTACTGCGTTATCGAGATTTTCCTTGGGGAAGGATCTATTTGCCATTCCTGAAGCAACTGCATCGTTGCCAGACATATGGTCTCCTGTCAATAGTGCTTCCATGCCTTTTCTCATTCCCATCATCCATGTTTGCCATTGCATGTCTGGAGGTGACATTAGCCGTACTGGTGGGTATCCAATTTTTGCGTCTTCAGCTACGTAGATGAGATCACATGCGTTTGCTAATTCGGTTCCGCCTGCAAGACACCATCCATGGACCTGTGCGATGACCGGAGTTGACATATCCCAAATCTCAAACCAGTTATTTACGACGTGCCTTGACCACCATCCATCAGTTTTCGCAATTGACCGCTCAACAGCGTGATTGGGTTGAGACAAGTCGTACCCTGCAGAAAATGCTTCACCCGATCCTCGTATGACCATTACAGATATGTCTTGATCTCTATCTCCCTTTCGGAGTTGCTGAAATAATTCTTCACGAATTTCATCGTTGAGAGCATTTCGCTTTTCGGGCCTGTTTAGCGTGAATCTTCGGATTCTCTCTGCTGGTTCGTCTACCAGTACTTTTGCTTCAGTCATTAATATTTATATTCGTTTCGTATCTGTCATAAATCAATTTAGTTCATCATTGAGATATGCATCTCGAAGCTTTCTTTTGTTAATTTTCCCCATCGTGTTTCGGAGTAATGTGGGAACTGCATGGTAGGAGCGAGGGCATTTGTAATGACTAAGCCTGTCTCGCAGCCAATTAGATATTTCCGCCGTGTCGAGTTGCGAAGCAGGGTTTGTTGGAACAATTAATGCAATGAGCTCCTCTCCAAGGTCCTGATGGGGAATCCCAATGCAACCTATATCCGCTACTTCTGGATGATCTATCAAGATTTGCTCTGCTTCGGCAGGGTATATATTGACGCCACCAGAAACAACCATGTCGCTGAAGCGGTCGGTAATGAATACGTACCCATTTTCATTGATATATCCAATTTCGCCTAATGTAAACAGCCCTGGTTCGGGGTTTGCTTGCGCTGTCTTTTGGGGATCGTTGGGGTATATTATGCCTCTTCCTGTTGCATCTCGGAAAAATAGTCTTCCTTCTGTGCCTGTTGGCAATTCATTTAGATCATCATCAAGCACGTAAGCAGTGAAAGGTGGTATTGCCTTTCCTACTGATCCGGGGTTCTCAAGCCATTCTTTGCTTGTTATGGCGCAAACCGTTCCAACTTCGCTTGCGCCGTATGCGTCTCGAAATATTGGTCCCCACCACTCAATCATTTCGTGCATGACGTCAACTGGACATTTCGCTCCAGTGTGAGCTGCAAATTTCATTGAAGAAATATCATATTTTCTTTTCACGTCCTCAGGTAAAGCGAGCATTCTCACAAAATGTGTCGGCACCATTAATGCTGATTCTGTTTTATATTTATCGATTGTCGCGAGTGTGGTTTCTGCGTCGAATCTTCCCAGTATCACAGAAGGTATCCCTAAAGTGAGTAGCCTCATTCCCGATAGTGGTCCGGTGTGATACATAGGACCTACGACAAGGTGAGTACCAAACTCTGCGAAACCACTTTGACTAAGGCCCTCTATGTGTTCGGTCATCGTCGAACCACCTGCAAACATTGTTGGCGGGAGTTCAGTCCCTTTCGGTAGGCCAGTCGTACCTGAGGTGTAAAGCAGATTAGGCCTCGGGACTACCTCATCTGGGCACAGATCAGGTGATCCTGTAAGTAACCAATCGTCCCAATTAGTGACTTCTGTATACTCTTGGCAATCCCACCCTATAACTGATGTAATACCCGCCTCTCGTGAAGCTCGGATTCCACGTTCAGCAGTTTTATCATCAACAAATAGGATATAACTTTCTGAATCTTTGAGGATGTAGCTCGCTTCTTCTGCAGTTAAATGAAAATTCACTGGCACAGAGGAGGCACCCCCAAATAGCCCACCAAGGTGGGCTAAAGCAGTCTCTGATGAATTTTCTGCAAAAACCGCAATTCTTCGCTTTTCGCCTAAATCAGTTGCCAAGATCAGATTTGCTGCTCGGTTTATGATTTCATCAACTTGCTCCCAGGTCAGCGACTTAGAAGGGTCAGTCATCGCTGCTGAGTTGGGCGTTCGGATTGCTTGTTCTCTTGCAAATTTTGGCATGTATTCCCTAATTTCTGGACTGATTGGTTGTGTTTGAATTCTTTCTAGCGAAAGAAGCCCTTGTTTGCTTTACCCTCTTCTTGATTGGACCTGATACCGAGATTAGACCATCTGGCCGGAAAATTGCTATTGCTATCATAAGAGCTCCTGAGGCTGTAGTTCGAAGAATTTGGCCCTCGCTGGAGGTTGTGGACAATATCCCTGCTGGGGAAATTGCAGCACCAATCATTGCGCCTCCGATGTGTCCTACTCCGCCAAGGAAAAGTAAAGAGACATTATTGATTCCTGAGATTGCATCCCAAGTTGAAATTTGAAGGACTGTTTGCTGGTAAGCTGTAAGAACTCCCGCCATTCCAGCTATTGCTGAGGCAATTCCAAATCCCAAGAGCTTTGTATTGGAAACGTTTACTCCTAGGGAACTAGCTGCACTTTCATTCGCTCGTACCGCAAGGAAATTTCTGCCTGTTGTACCGTTTCGAATTCCCACGACAGCTGCAATGGATAGGACCAACCAAGCACAGCAGAAGATAATAAGAGCATACCGATCTCTACTAACTGATGGGTCTACAGTGATGTCAATCCCTAACCACCTTGGTGGGGGAACTGAAAAATTTGATTTTGCGCCTTTTCCCATCAAGGATTCGTTGGCCATAAAGACTTCAGTGATCGCAACAGCCGCAGCAAGTGTGACCACTGCTAGTTGAAGTCCCCTTATTCGAATCGCTGGTACGGCGATTACTATGCCTACAAACACTGCAACAGTGATACCCAATAGCATTGCTAATGGGGATGGAAGTCCCGGACCTTGCAATGCGAATGGACTTAGTCCGTAAATGGATCCATCTGCAGCTAACCTACTTGAGGCATATGCTGCTAGACCTGCGAAAGCTAAATTTGCAAGCGAAAGCTGGCCGAGGTAACCGATAATTATGACTGAGGAAAGCATCAGAATCGCAGCTATGACACTAGTGATAAGGCGTCCCTGAGTAACAGGGGAACCTGTAGCTATTACCCAAGTAGCGTAGGCAATTATCGACGCGCAGAGTGATTTCCATCGTTTGGGATTAGGTGCTCTTGGTTGTCTATCAACGAATCTGGTACCCCGTACGGGTAGTTTATAACCTTTGCTAAATTGAACAGTGATGATTACAAGCAATGGAATAGCTTGTCTTAATCCCTCTCGAGGTAGAAAATCGGGCCACCAAGCTTTAAGTGTTAGACCAGCTGCCCCGGATTGAAACGCTCCTAAAAGTAGTCCGCCAATTGTTGCTAGCCATGGTGAAGATAAATTAGCAAATAGAGCAGCTCCCAAAGCAGGAACCACAAACAATGTGTATCGTGTGGGGGTTAAAGTTATGAAGTCAAGCGCTAGGACTCCAGCCAGCCCAGTGATAGTTGTTGAAATTAACCAGTTCACTGTCGCAATCCTGCTCACAGAATAGCCGAGAAGAGTAGCCCCCTTTTCATTATCTTCAACTGCTCGAGTACAAAGACCAATTTTGCTTCTTTTATAATAGAGAACTAATCCGCTCCCGATTACAACAGCGATTGCTGCCAATAATAACCTACTGTACTCAATGCCAGCACCTAATCCCAAGGGGTTTTCCCACCTGCCTTCCGGGAGGATTCCATTGACAAATCTGGACCTGGAGCCGAATTGATAGGTTGCCAAAGACGTTAAATAGACTAAAGCACCAAGTGATCCAATAATTTTTGAAATGGGGGGTTTGTTTCTGAGCGGTCCAAATATTAAAACTTGTACTGCGATGCCAAGAAAGAAGGACATGAACATTGCTGCGATGAATGAGGGGAATGCCCCCAAACCGCTTGAGGCTAAACTTAACCGGAATGGAATATCTATAGGACCAGGCAGGAAATCAAACCATGGGAAGTACATGTCACCCGTCTCTTTCATGGTGACGAATGTGTATGCGGGGTACATAGCTAGAGCACCTTGGTCAAGATTTATCAGACCGGACCCTTTATGACCAACTACGATTCCTGTAGCAAGGATGGCATAGAAACCACCGATTCCGATGCCTAGTACACATAAAATCAGGATTTCGTTCATTCGTTGACGTTATTGGCTATCTAAAAGGAAACCGCTATTTTGAATAAAAGAAAATTAAACACCCATACCAACGTACGTAAAACCAATCTTTTCCATTTCATTCCTATCGAAAATATTTCGAGTGTCAATAAGATTTGCGTTGCGCATAGATTTCGCAACCGCTTTCATGTCTAATAGTTTGAAATCCTTCCACTCTGTTAAGACTATTAAAGCATCGGCACCGTTTACGCATCCGTAGGGATCGTCCATAATTACTGTGGATGCAAGCTGGGTTAAGTTCTCTTTTACTGTGGGGTCAAAAGCAAGGATCTCGTAGTCGTCCGCTTCCAATCGTTTAAGTACCTCCACAGCTGGTGAATAACGAAGGTCGTCCGTACCTGCTTTAAAGGTAAGCCCCCACGCAGCCACCTTTCTATGAGGGGAACCGGTTGGAACAAGACGCTGTACTTTCTCAGCAGTTCGGTCCAAGTGCTTTTGGTTTAAATCAATTGTGTGCTCAAGAAGGGTGAAATCAAATCCAAACGAACGTGCTACTTGAGCAAGAGAAGCGCTATCTTTCGGGAAACACGAACCACCCCAGCCAGGACCAGCGCTCATGTAGTCGGACCCTATTCTGGGATCATAACCTATTCCATCTGTCACATCCTTTATGTCTGCTCCACTGATTTCGCAAAGTGTAGCTATCTCATTAACAAAGGTGAGTTTCATGGCTAGAAAAGCATTCGCTGTGTGTTTAATTAACTCTGCTGATTCCCAACTGCTCACTAAAATAGGAGCATTCAGTCTCGAGTATAGTTTGGCGACCCTCTCCGAGTGCTCCCTTGAATTGGCTCCGATCACTATTCTGCTTGGTTCAAGGAAATCTCTTATAGCGTTTCCCTCAGAAAGAAATTCGGGATTTGAGACAACATGTACATCCGTTCTTTCTATATCTTCTTGTAACTTTTTAGCTGTTCCCAACGGAACTGTTGACTTGTTAATAACAATTGAATTTGGTTGCAACACTGAAAGTATTTCATTGAGTCCTTCTTCAAAATAAGACAGGTCAGAGCTGCCGTCTGTACGTGCTGGGGTTGGGAGGCACAGGAAATGAAATTCTGCATTCTCTGATGCGTTAGCGGCTCCTAATACAAATGAGAGTTTTTCTGATTCAACAACGTCACTTACCAATTCATCGAGCCCAGGTTCGAAAAAGGGAATGACACCTGCTTTCAAACTTTTGACACGGTTATCGTTATTGTCGGCGACTACTACACGATGTCCAAGGTGAGCTAAACAAGCGCCCGTGGTGAGACCTACATAACCCGCTCCGATTACAGCTATTTTTGCCATTGTTCCTTCTAGAACTTCCCCGTCTGAATTGTACCTATGTAAAGGCTTAAATTGTCAACGAATATTTTATAATGCTCAAGGGTCTTGCATTTGTTTAAAGTATCTAGGGTTAGCAACCTCTAATTTCATTCCGACAATTAAGAGCAGTTTCTCTTGAAGCAATTCAAACCTGTCGTCATAGTCGCCTGCTTTTATTTTCTCAGACAGGTTAGGCATATCGACTGCTCCTAGGTCGGTCAAAATGTTTTGCAAAGCGTCTTGGTGAGAAGCTCTTCCCTCAATTTCCCTAACAGCAATCTTTAATGCGTTAGCTGCGATTCGCAACTTCCATTTTGTGGCCCCATCTGATCCAGGCACGATTTCTTCTGTAATGCATCCTTCAACCGCTTGAATAAGTTCTATCGCCGAGGGTGCATCATATGGGTAGTTAATTCTGGAAGGTAGACCCCAGTCTGACATGTCTACATTGTTCATCCGGTTATCTCCCCGATGGATTGCAAAAGGTCATATTCGTTCTCCGCTACGCGTCTCCCTATGGCTGCTATTTCTAGAGAATTAGTTCGTCCTTTTCGGAAATCTCCACCCATCTGCAAGCAGATAACTCCCCAACGTAACGTTCCGAAGATTTCCCACCATAAAAGTGTTGCCTTCGTGACGTCCCGATCGCTCTCCTGAGAGTAGTTCTCAATCAATTCGTCATATGAACCTAATCCAGCTACTCGTTGATCACTTCCAAATCTCCATGCTCTTACGCACATCCAACCAAGGTCTTGAATCGGGTCACCGAACTGAGCTATCTCCCAATCAAGGACTGCGTTAAGGCCGGAAGTATCTATGAGGAGGTTCCCTAACCTAAAGTCTCCATGGACAAAGGTTGACTCAGATATTTTGGGCTGATTCGCTTTTAGCCACCTGAATGCAAAGTCAAAAGTTGGATGCGGGTCATCCAAGGCCTCGTAGATTGAGTTGAGCGATGACAGGGGGTCTCGGATATCACTAAGTTCTATTCCTTCAAAGTGGCTTCTGTCTATCTTGTGGATCGCTGCTAATGCTTTTGCCATATCGTGAATGAGATTTCCTCTCGCATGTTCCCATTGTGAATCGCGAAGAATTTTCCTAGCTATCGTCTCTCCTTGCATTTTTTCGGTAATGCTAAAACTTCTGCTTCCTAAGCCTTCTGAGAAACCAGAAGCGACCACTGTCGGTACTGGGACGCCATTCAGCTTTGCTATTCGTAGAATGCGCGATTCTCGCTCACAAGTCCCATGGAGTCGATCCATGCCGCTTCGATCTATTTGCATAATCAATGAGCGCTGCTTTTCTTGAGTGTTTGCTTCGAAACTCCAGGTTTCGCGATTTGCCCCGCCAGATAACCTATTCAAATTAGTGACTTCTGTTGCTCCAAAAATTTCATTTAACTGTTCTTCAAGCCAATTGGCTTCGAAAACAGCATCATTGCTCATAATCGGGAACTCCGGTTGGCTTGTCGTCAATTATCTGATCAAGGTATTCGCTCATTCCCATACCTATTTGACCATTACATTCGTATCGTGTCATGGCTTCAGTGATTCGTGTTTGAAGTTCAGTGCCGTCGGGAGATTTTCTACGATTTCGAAGCGGGATTAGTGAAATAACCTCACCTGAGACGTTGTACTCAGTCCCTTCAGTAGTTATAGCCCAGCACTCCATTCCAGTTTGATACCCGTGCTTATCCCATTGAGATTCAACGGTGCAGTCAGTAATAATCTTGTATTCATTTCCTTCTAATACCATCCCTGAAGCCTTTACGTTATCGCTTTGCTCATCTCGGGAGATAATTGACAACATCATTGCGAAATCTTCAGAAAAAATCATTGGTAACCAGCGATACCAATTTATTGACTGCCAGTACCTAGCACCCCAAGATTTATCTCGTAGACCAAGTCCATTTACCGAGAAGGTTTCTGACCCTACTGAAAATGTTCCTTTCATTTCTCCATGCTGTTCATAGTGCGCTTTAGCAAAGCTTTTGGCACTGTCTTGGATTAATTCGGTTCCATCTTCATAAGTTGGTTTACCACCAAACATGGGGGAAACACCAGTCCATGAAAGCTCAACTGCGCATTCAATAATTGGGTTGTTTTTAAAAGCACTTTTTGGGTCTGCCATCTGTTCTGGCTCATCAAGCAAACAAACCTTACCGTCATATGAAACGTTTAAAGACTTAAAGGGTTCGACGACATCTATTCGGAGGCCGCCTGCATTCATCTCGATATTTGTTGTAATTTTCGGTCGGTCGTACATAAAGCCAACTTGCCCGTTGGGGAGATACAGACAGACAGTCATCTCTGCGTAGCCTTCGTTAACCCTATTCCCAAGTCGAAACCAGCCACCTATCTCTTGATCAAGATCAAACGTGTTGAGGTACATAGATTCGTTGTAGTTTGTAACATCATCTGGTTCATGCGGGAATTCGTCTTGTTCCTCCAAGACGGTAATGATCCTCTTTCCCTCCATGGATAAAACCTAGCCTGAAATTCTGTTACTTAGTATTTTCGTGCATTAATTACTGCTCCATGGTTATTGGACCTGATTTTAGATATTTGTGCTTTTGTCCAAAGTGTCGTTGTTTGGTGTAATGGGTTGTACCAAGGGGGCAATATGATGGGACGATTACAGGATAAGGTAACGGTTGTAACTGGAGCTGGAAACGGTATAGGCCGGGCAACAGCATTACGCTTCGCAGAAGAGGGTTCGTCAGTCATAGCGGCTGATATCCAGATAGATAAGGCTGATGAAACCGTGCAGATAATTGAAGATAATGGGGGGAATGCCAAATCAATTTCTGTGGATGTAACCAGTGGTGCTGATAATGACGCTATGGCTGAGCTGGCAGTTTCACATTTCGGCGGTTTAGACTACCTAGTAACTGCGGCTGGAATCAGTCACGCCAATTATGTC
>Ga0066378_10000486_pt1 | contig 17048 bp, 17 predicted proteins | sample Knorr_S23_td_DCM_FD_70947 | JGI IMG/M metagenome (GOLD analysis project Ga0066378, IMG submission 70947) | Marine microbial communities from Southern Atlantic Ocean transect - Knorr_S23_td_DCM_ad_71m_LV_A | ecosystem: Environmental > Aquatic > Marine > Oceanic | place: Southern Atlantic ocean...
CTGTTTCGGATGTCTTATCAGGCACAACCTTCCAATTTAATTCTGGAGAAATATTAACGTCGTAACGCATAATAAAATCTCTATTTCCAGACTCCGATGAGGCAATATTTATTATATTCGGAGTTCCTTTGTAACCCGTCACTTTACAAAATAACTCATACAAAGGAACAGCAGCGAGCGAAAGCCCTCCCATAAACAATATTACAGAGAAACATATTATTAATACTGTTCTATTTTTCTTATGTTCTTTCATGAATATTATACTTCAGGATATGTTTGATGATATTCTGATAACAGTTGTCATAAAGAAAGTAAAGACCATGACAAATAATATTATTGCAATAGCCTTGGACTTTTTTCTACGATTCTCAATGAATTCAGCCTGCTTTTCTTTTTCAATTTTCATCTTTTTACTTTCTTTTGTCAAATTAGCAACTCCCAACTATATTTCATATATAAATAATCTATAAGAAAAAAAGTAAAAACCAGAAATAAATATAATATTGAATAAGCAAAAAGTCTTTTCGAGTAGATCTCAATTTTTTCCTTTGTTTTTGCTTTATAAAGCTGAACAGAAGCCCCGATAAACATAGCGCTTAAAACGCATACTGGAAGCAGATATATTACGCTGACCATACCCAAATAGAATGGTAGTAATGCAGAAGCAGACATAATTACTGAATAAAATAAAATTTGTTTGATGGTGGACTGACTGCCAACAATATTTGGCATCATAGGAATACTAGCTTTTTGATATTCATTAGAAGTAAGTATTGCTAATGCCCAGAAATGTGGTGGAGTCCAAAGGAATATAATTAAAAATAGTAGCACTGGCTCAATTGTCAGTGGCGCGTTTGTTGATAACCAGCCAATCACCGGTGGGAAGGCACCCGCTGCTCCACCTATGACAATATTTTGTGTAGTTCTTCTCTTTAGCCACATTGTATAAACAACAGCATAAAAGAAAATTGTAAATGCAAGGAATATGGCAGCGATCCAGTTTATTAAAACTCCCATAACAAATACTGAACCGAATGACATCATAAGCCCGTATGTTAATGCCTCAGACTTAGCAATATTACCTGAGGGTATGGGTCTGCCAATAGTTCTTTTCATTACACGATCAATATCTGCGTCATACCACATATTTAATACACCCGAAGCACCAGCCCCAATTGCAATACAACAAATAGAAATAACAGCAAGAAATGGATGAATATTAGATGGCGAGAGTATCAAGCCAACAAGACTTGTAAATATTACAAGGGACATAACTCTCGGTTTCATGAGCGCGTAATAATCTTGCACGCTACCTGATGTATATTCCATAATAAAACCTACCGAGGTTTAAAAAACTAATGATCAGCATCCCTAGTAATAGCTGATGCTTTCTGCAGTGGCGAGTCTGGAGCCATGAAAGAACCGAAATCAACTGGTTCAGGTAAATCCTCGAACTGATGAAATGGTGGTGGCGAAGACAAGGTCCACTCCAAGGTTGACACTCCCTCACCCCAGGGGTTATCACCTGCAGGTACCTTCCTTGCAAATGCGAGATAAACTCCAAATAGAAAAACTAAGACTGCAAATGATGAAATGTATGAACCCATTGATGATACAAAATTCCAACCTGCAAATGCATCTGGATAGTCGACATAACGTCTTGGCATACCAGCTAATCCCAAGAAATGTTGTGGGAAAAATATTAAATTGACACCAATAAAAGTCAGCCAAAAATGAGTTTTACCAACAAACTCAGATATCATGTAGCCAGATATTTTTGGAAACCAATAGTACCATGCACCAAAAATTGCAAAAACTGCACCCATTGAGAGAACATAGTGGAAGTGAGCTACAACATAATATGTATCGTGAAAAGATCTATCAACACCAGCATTGGCCAGGACTACACCTGTTACACCTCCAATGGTGAAGAGAAAGATGAAACCTATTGCCCACAACATAGGAGTCTTAAATTCAATTGACCCTCCCCACATTGTTGCAATCCATGAAAAGATTTTAATTCCTGTCGGAACTGCAATAATCATTGTTGCTGCGACAAAGTATGCTTGTGTATTTACACTCAAACCAACCGTATACATATGATGTGCCCATACAATAAATCCTATAAGACCAATTGCAACCATGGCATACGCCATACCCAAATAACCAAATACAGGTTTTTTTGAGAAAGTTGATATAATATGGCTAACCATGCCGAAACCTGGAAGAATAAGAATATAGACCTCAGGATGCCCAAAAAACCAAAAAAGATGCTGGAAAAGAATTGGATCACCTCCACCCGCAGGGTCAAAGAATGTCGTTCCGAAGTTCCTGTCTGTAAGCAACATTGTTATTGCTCCTGCTAAAACGGGAAGGGACAAAAGTAATAAAAAAGCGGTTACTAAAACAGACCATACAAAAAGTGGCATTTTATGCATGGTCATTCCAGGCGTTCTCATATTTAATATCGTGGTTATGAAATTAATAGCGCCAAGTATTGAAGATGCACCAGCAACGTGAAGCGATAATATAGCCAGATCCATCGCAGGACCTGGTTGTCCCATTGTCGAAAGTGGTGGATAAATCGTCCAGCCTCCACCAACACCATTAGCCCCAGGTGGGCCGGGGACAAACATCGATATAACTAATAATGCTAGAGCGGGAGGTAATAACCAAAATGAAATATTATTCATCCGGGGAAATGCCATATCGGGAGCACCGATCATGAGTGGCACAAACCAATTCCCAAACCCACCAATCATAGCGGGCATAACCATAAAAAATATCATTATCAAGCCATGCCCTGTTGTGAAAACATTGTATACATGCGGGTCACCGAAGATTTGCAATCCTGGTTGTTGTAATTCAAGTCTCATGAACAATGATAAAACCCCACCAACTATTCCACTTACAATGGCAAATATTAGATACATTGTACCAATATCTTTATGGTTTGTTGAGTATACCCAACGTTTCCAACCTGATGGATTTGAATGATGACTTATTGCTTCACTTGACATGTTATGATCCCTTAATTAGTTAACTTTACTAGTTGCGTATTTTCATTTTCAACTTCAAATTGAGCATATTCCTGCTCGGCTTTGCTGAGCCAAGCAATGTATTGAGGCTCATCAAGAACATGAACCTCTATCGGCATGTACGCATGACGTACTCCGCAAAGTTCAGAACACATACCATAGTAAATACCGGGTTCATCAACTTTAAACCATGTCTCATTCAGTCTGCCTGGAATAGCATCCATTTTTACTCCAAAGGATGGCACTGCCCAATTGTGTATGACATCAGCTGAGGTTACTTGTACTCTCACAACAGCGCCTGCGGGAACTACAAGGGGATTGTCTACAGATAATAATCTTAATTTACCCTCTGTGAGCTCATCCTCTTCAAGAGGTAGCGAGTCAAAATAAATACCATTGTTATCAGGATACTCGTAGCCCCAATACCATTGGTATGCTGTTGCTTTAATAGTAAGATCTGCATCAACTGGTATTTCTTGTTGAGTGTATAATATGCGAAACGATGGTATCGCTATCGCAATAAGGATTGCAACAGGGATGACGGTCCATAAAACTTCAACTAGGGAATTGTGTGATGTTCGGGATGGTTTAGGATTAGCTTTTGCGTTAAATTTTACCATCACATATATAAGCAGGGCAGTTACGAAAATGGTTATACCTAATATTATTGGAAATAGGAAAGAGTCATGAAACCACGTTATGTCTGCCATATTAGGGGTTGCTGCATTTTGATAGGTCATTTGATAATCCTCAGGTATTCCTAAGTTCTCAATTGCTAAAGCACTGTTTTGAAAAAATGCAAGGAAGGCAACAAAAATGTAAGTTATTTTCGAAGTGGCGTTAGGATATATTTTTATTTTCATTAATTTTCTGTCCTGGACGAAAGATGTGATTGTCTTACCTTTTTCTATATATAGAAATAATATTTTTTGCACAACTAATCAAGATATTAATCCTAATATATTTTCATATAAATAAGTTTTAGTGATAATACGAATATACGTGTATTTTCTATTAAAAAAATTTATTTTTTGTATCATTAAATGATGGATATTAACAAATAAAATTCAGCGAATGACGCTTATGCAAAAAATTACCCTAATATCACTCAAATTCCTCTCCGTTATTATGTTGATGCTGAGTTGCTCAACACGCATGTCATTTGGCTATGAGCTAAACAAAAATATTGTATATTATGATGGTTTTATTGAAGGCTATCTTTATAAAGAAATAGAAGATTGGTCCATAATTTGTGAAGTCAAAAACAATGATAGATGCCTCTTGACACAATTTTTAGAAATACAGATTGATGAGTCTAAACAGACTTTTCTTATATTCATTATCAAAGAGATGAATGACAATTATCTTGTATTGAGATCAAAATTGAATGATGAATCGCAATCATCTAACGGAGATATAACAAAGATAATGGCGCTATCCAATAAGGGCAATCTGAAGTTTCAACTTATGAATACAAAATGTACAACGGATTACTGTGAGTACGCTGGGGTAATACCGGATGATTTCTTGAAAAAGCTTAAAAATAAAGATGATTTCATGATTGGAGTTGGCAATAAAAAAAATAATAAAAATATTGGAATTATGATCGAAATGAATGGCTTTCCAGAGATGTTTCAAGCTCTTAGCAAAAATGAGATAAAAAACTAGATATTTATGTGTTTTTATTAGATAATTAACTAAAGTGTCCAAAATAAATAATTTACAAAGGTAAAATTATGAGGAAAGTATACACATATGTATTTTGTCTAATGCTTATCGGCCTAATAACATCAGGTCAACTTTCATCAAAGGGTCTCTGTGACGGTCCAGGTGGTGGATTTTTATGTGGCGCGGGTATTGGAGGTGGAATTGGTTCTGCAATTGATGGCGACGATGGCGCTAAAGCTGGTGCAATAATTGGTGGGATCATGGGGATTGCCTCTAGTATAAACGAAGCAGAGAATAGAAATACTAATGAAAGCCAAAATTCTTACAATGAAGTTATCTCAGATGACTACTCTGCCCTGCTAGTCTACAACACACAAATCGCACTTATTAGCATTGGTTATTATGTTGGAATGTATGATGGTTCTTATACAAGAAGCACAAGCGATGCAATAAAAAGCTATCAAAAAGATAATAGCTTGATTGTAAATGGCATACCAACTGAGGAGCTATATGAGAGAATTAGGCGTGACGTTATTGAAATATACAGTAAAGAATAGATATCATTAATTAGTTTTAATGGCCTCAGCAAGGTAGAATGTTATCGTACCGATGAGAGCAAGTAAAATTAGTTGTATCGGCATAAAAATCAGCCCAATTCCAGCAAGAACAGCTGCCACATATGAAGATATACCAGCTATTGAATATTGAATACAGCCTGATAAGCCTGATGCGGCACCCGCTAACTGAGGTCTTATACTTACAATATTGGCGATTATATTCGGCATCACAATCCCGTTTGAGTAGGTGATAATCATCATTGTTCCAAAAATTATGTATATATTTATGATACCACTTAGGAATATGATCAACATAAGCACAGAGCCAATTATGGTTCCAAATACAGCGTAACCAATCATTCTTAAAGAACCAATCCTCTCAGAAAGCCGAGCTGTGGTAAAACTACCCGACATAAAGGCAAATGATATCACCATAAATGTGAAACCATATTGGGTCGGTGAATATTCCAACTTTTGGATCACAAGAAGTGGGGCAACGCCAAGAAAAGTGAAAAACATGGAGTTTGCGCATGACATTGTAATTGTGTAAAGAATGAATTGAGGTAATTTCAATAATTGAACAAAACTATTTAATAATGAACCAATATCGCCTTTAATGCGATCTTCTGTTTTCGTCTCTTGGAGGTTATAAAATATATTTAAAAAAAGGATTATGCCTACGATCATCATAAGGTAAAAAATACTTCTCCAACCAAATAGGTCTTGTAATATACCACCAAGTGGTGGCGCTATCATGGGCGCAATAACCATGACTGTAGTCACATAACCTAATGCGCTTGCAGCCTTTTCACGGCTGTATACATCTCGAATAATTGCACGACCAAGAACGACGCCGGCAACCCCTCCGAATGCCTGTATGAAACGACCAATAACAAGTAACTCACTTGATGTTGCAATGCTGCATATTGTTGTTCCAACCAAAAAAATAATAATTCCAAGCATCAATATTGATCTTCTGCCGTAGGCGTCTGATATTGGACCAATAAAAATCTGACCAATGGCCATTGATATAATAAATGAAGATACTGCAACCTGCGCGCTTGAATATGTTATATCGAAATGATCCGAGAGTGCAGGCAGCGATGGTACAATTAAGTTTAACGTTAATGGTGCAAGCCCAGTTACAGCGGCCAAAGACCAAATGGAAGGTTGATAATTTTTAATACTAGTTCCTCTTATAAATAGTGTTTGTTATATATTGGTTTTACTTCACTTGACCATTCATGATGGAATTCGCTTATTAATATATCTGACGATGTTCTTTTTTTTGCGAGAACCTCAAACAGTGGCTCTAAATAGATTTCTTCCGTTGCATCATGCTCATTTCGTATATTCCTCTCAGATAATCCCTGCTTTGACAAAGATACCAACTCCTTGAGTAGATCGAGCATAGCATGACCCATAAAGCGTGTATTCAATCCATCTTTATTTAAGCACTCATCTAAATGCAAAATATCAGAATGTGTCCATTTTGAGATTATTTTGTAAACCTCATCAAGTACTCCGTTATTATACATCAATCCCGTCCAAATGGATGCTAGACTAAGGATTGAACTATGGTTTCCAGAGTCAGCCCCTCTCATTTCGAGAAATTTCTTCAGTCGAACCTGAGGAAAGAGGGTTGATAGATGAGTCTCCCAATCATCCATCGTTGCTGAAAAATTTTCTCCCTTATCGTCCATAAAGCCGTTGGATAAAAAATTTCTAAAAGACATATGGTTCGGTATGACATATCTACCATTTCTATAAATAAAATACATCGGTACATCGAGTGCGTACTGAGCGTAATCCTCAAATTTATTGTGATCATCAAAAGCAAACGGTAAATAACCACATCTATCATTATCGGTATTTGCCCAAACGCGGAGCCTATTCGACAGTAATCCTGTTAGCCTACCATTCAGAAATGGGCTATTAAAAAACATTACTGATATTAGCGGCTGAAGTGCCATCGCAACACGGAACTTTTTTGTGAAATCATTTTCATCACTGTAATCAAGATTAACTTGGGTTGTCGCGGAACAATGCATCATATCTAAGCCATGACTTCCAACTTTTGGCATATATTCCCTCATAATTGTATATCTTGTCTTTGGAACTTTTGCCATGTCCTTAAAGCCCCATTTTGGTGAAAATCCAAGGCCAAGAGCTCCGATATTTAACTCATTACAAACATACTCAATTTGAGAATGATATTGTTTAAATTCTTCATTTGTTTGATGTAAGTTGGAACATTTTGATCCTGACAATTCAATTTGACCACCGGGTTCAAGAGAGATATTTCTATCATTTTGTGCATCAGATAAACCAATAACATTATCCCCATCAAATATTGGACTCCAATGAAACTGATCTATAAGTATTTTGAACACATCAACGATACCCGGACCATCTGAGTATTGAAGTGGACACAACGACTCTTTATGAAATAAAAATTTTTCGTTTTCTGTTCCGATTTTATAATCCTCGGATGATTTTGAACCAGAATGAAAATAATTAATTAAATCCAATTCTGTTGGGATTTGTGAGCTTAGTTCTATATTTTTTTTCATAAATTATACATCTGACATGGCATTTTTACTGCGTTTAACTAAACAGATCTCCATTTGTGGTCTGCAAGAATGATGCGACAACTATTGCCGCTGTATCAGCCCTCAGAATTCTAGACCCAAGAGAGAGTCTCATTAAATTCTTTAACTTTAAAATACTGTACCTCTCTTTATCAGAAAAACCCCCCTCAGGTCCAATCAAAAAGGAAATATTCAATTCTTTTGCCCTACTCAATTCACTTATGGGATTTACTGGGTGCGATTTTTCATCACAAAAGACTAATATTTTTTCGTTAGACCAATCGTTGAGCAACTCATCTAGTGGCATAGCATCATTAATTTTTGGAACGATCATTAATCCACATTGCTCAGCTGCCTCTTTTGCTCGCGTTAGTAGCTTATTTTGATTTACTTTTCGAACATTTGAAAATTCCGTTATGACTGGTGTGAATGTGGATATACCAAGCTCAGTCAGCTTTTCAATTATATAGTTGTGCCTGTTAGCATTTAATGGAGAGAAATAGCAATGCATTTCTTTATATTTGATTTGAGACCGAGCACAACTGATTGCCTCTATTTCAATTTTTTCTTTTTTCACAATTAGAACTTTTGAATACCACTCACCATCCACACCATTAAATATACGCAATTCGTCATTTACTTTTACTCTCATTACATTTCTCAAATAGTGATGATCATCATTTGTGACTTCAATTATTGCATTTTGATACAATTTACAATTTTGATAAAGCCTAATGTTTGTTGAATTGTTTGATTGCATTTTATTATTTTAATCTCAAAAATTTTGTTATAAATAATTTAATAAATTGTCAGAAAAAAATTATACTGCATATTGTTTTGAAAAGTATTAAAAAAAGAATTAATTGCTACATAGCAATAACACGAAACAACAAGCCAATTGGTTGGCTTTTATTGTTCATTCCATGTTTGTTAGGTATCATCTCATCTTCAATTTATTCGGATAGAGTAATTGAATTAGAAATTATAGTACTCTTTTTGCTTGGCTCTATCCTCATGAGATCTGCTGGTTGCATTTTTAATGACATAGTTGATCGTAAGATTGATGCACAAGTTGAACGCACCAAAAATAGACCCTTAGCAAATAAAACCATGTCACTCTTTGAAGCAATTTTATTACTTTTCGTACTATTATTTTTTAGCTTGTGCATACTTATTTCCCTCAACACGATTACAATAATAATAGGACTAATATCAATAATTCTGGTTGTTACATACCCATTTATGAAGAGAATTACCCACTGGCCACAGCTTTTTTTGGGCATAACATTTAACTGGGGTGTAATAATGGGCTGGACATCCGTATCAGAGAGTCTGAGTCCTGTCATATTCATGATTTATCTATCTTGCATATTTTGGACACTGGGTTATGACACTGTTTATGGTTACCAAGATATTGTTGATGATAAAATCATTGGAATTAAGTCAACAGCTGTTCTGTTTGAGAAGAATCCAAAAATAGCGATCTATACTTTTTACATAATAAGTTTTCTACTTATGTTCATGGCAATGATTTGGATTGGATCAAGTTACAAAACATTTTTAGTATTCCTTTGTGCAGTTATGCTTGGTATAGTATTGCTTGGAAAACTCAATTTAAGAGAAGTACAATCTTGCGCCAGTTTTTTCTTGGCAAATAAATATATAGGTTTTCTGGCAGTATTAGCATTAGCATTATCCATTTAGTCTATTAAAAAAATGAAAAAAATATTTCAAAATTTTGCAATTTTAATATATGTGTTTTTGACAAACCTATTTCTAATCTTTGGATACGTATACATGACAATACGTAGGGCTAATTCTAAAGAGACCCATGAAAGCCTAAAACAAAAATTCGCCCAAAAATTTTCATCATCAAGTCATAACGATAAAAAAATCATATGGATACATGCAGCTAGTATTGGTGAGACTTACTCTGGACTAAGTGTAGCTAAGTTTATTTTGAAACATAACACAAAAATCTGTATTTTATTTACCACAACAACACTATCATCTGCAAAAATTTTGAAGAATAACGCAAATGAAAGAGTCATTCATCAGTTCCTGCCTTTAGATGTGAAAATATTTGTAAAAAGATTTTTAAATCACTGGTCACCGGTACTATCTATTTTTATGGAGTCAGAAATATGGCCTAATTTCTATCTTGAGCTTGAGCGTAGGCACATACCACTATATTTACTGAATGCGCGGCTGTCTGATAAAAGCTTTAATAGGTGGTATAAGCTAAAAATATTAGCAGATAGAATATTTTCAATACCAAAATTAATTTCGTGTCAGGATAATGACACCTATCAAAGATATAAGCAACTAGGTCAGTCAAATATAAGATTGTCGGAGAATATAAAATACGCAAATACTCCATTAAAGACAAATAAAACGGAATATGAATATCTCAAAAAAATATTAGAAAAGAAATTTATATACATTGCTGCGTCACTGCACGAGAAAGAGACTGAGTTAGTCTTAAATCTACACAAAAAAATTCTCGAAAAACATCCAAATACAGTATGTATATTTGCACCTAGACACACTGAAACGTGCTCCAAAATGATTTCTCTATTGGACGCACACGCTCACAGCTGGTCATATTTACCAAATAATAAGCTGAAACCTGATAATAAATTTTTAATTGTCAATGAAGTTGGAATTTTGGGTACTTATTTTGAATTATCCCAATTAGCAGTAATAGGTGGCTCCTTTGATAAAATTGGAGGTCATAATCCAATTGAAGCGATACAAAAAAATTGCATAGTATTGCATGGAGAAAATATTCAAAATTTTAGTGATATATATGAATCCTTAGACAAACTCAAATGCTCGTTTTTAACTAATGACGCAGACTCAATTATGCAAAAAATTGAAGATTTCATTGGCCAACCGGGTAAAACACGCGATACCCTAAAAAATATAAACACAATAATAAGCAAGAAAAAGGTGCTTGTTGAGAATGAAATACTTGATATTCTAAATTTAGAACTTGGAAAAATCCAATGAGAAGACCCAGATTCTGGAATGATACTTCACTCCTCACAAATGTTCTGACCCCAATTGGGCTTATTCATAATTTTATTTCAAAGCAAAGCTACAAAGTAAAAAAACCATACTACTCAAAAGCCCCCGTAATTTGCATTGGTAGCCTTATAATAGGTGGTGGAGCCAAGACCCCGGTCGTGATAGCAATACAAAAATTATTGTTAAAAAAAAATAAGAAAGTATCGGCTGCCTCAAAGTGCTACAAGGGAAAGATTAAACATCCAGTGCTTATTGATAAGACTCACACATCGATTGATGTTGGGGATGAACCTCTGCTCTTATCTCAGTTTTGTGAGACATTTGTATCGAAAAATAGAAAGGCGGCCTTGGAAATGGCGAATAACTATAGCGAGTATGATTACATTGTTTCCGATGATGGATATCGGGATATCTCTATCAAAAATAAGATTAATGTGCTAGTAATCGACGGCAATATACCAAAAATAAATCTAAAACAATTTCCAGCAGGTGATTTGCGAGGCTCAATAGATGACGCGCTCAGCATAGCTGATATACTAATTCTCATCGACGAAGAAAAAACTGATAAAAAGATAGTTGAAAAGATAAAAAATTATAAAAAACATTGCATATCAGCTAGATCAGAATACCAGATAAGAAATGATGATAAATCAGAAAAAATAACGTTTACAGGAATTGGTATGCCTAAAAAATTTTATAATACCTTGGATAAATTAAAGATAAAAAGTATTCAAAATTTGACCTATCCAAATCACTTCCAGTATGGCAGACACGACGTAAAACACTTACTCAAAATTGCATCAGAGCACGGTAAATACTCCTTATTAACGACCTCAAAAGACTTTGTTCGATTTAATGATAAGAATGATCCAAACAGGCAGCTTCGAGACTTAGTAGATGTTCTGGATATCTCCGTTAAAATAGATCAACCAGATGATCTGATGAGATATATTTCGCAAAAATCCATGAATTAATCTAACTATTCTCTTTATAACCAGCTAATGCTGCCTCCGCACTTTCATAAGGCTCTTGCCTTTCAACTGACCAGTACTTTAGATCACTAACGCTAATCTTATTACCAGTGACGGCGCACACAACATATTGCCCATCAACCAATACATCAAATTCACCGTCTGAGTATTTTAACTTGGCCTCCTGATTATCTGTTATATTTTTGGCTTTTCCTATCATTACACATTAGTTATTTATCGTTTTGATTTCTTACAGTAATTTCTCCATCTGAAAACATAATGTTTACTAATTTATGTTGATTTGCAACTTTTTTACTTTCAATAATTGATTTATCTTGATCTTTTATTATGGCATAGCCCCTGTTTAGGGTTTTTTTATAATTTAAGCTATCTAATAATCTATTATTTGAGGATAATAAATAGGATTTATCTCGAATTCCACCTTTTGTACTTGATAGTAATTCTGAATTAATTTTTTCCTGTTTTATTGCATAGTTATTTAGTTTCTGCTCAAGCAATCTGATGATTTTTTCAGTTAGGTTATTTTGTTTCAATTTCTTATTTCGGATATTACTAACAAGAGCCTGCTTTGATATCTTGGAGCTTAGCCTTTCAAAATTGATAAGTTTTCCATTTTGATATTGTATTCCCCGAGAGATTAATTTCTGCTGTGCAAGGTTGTATCTGAGTGCGAAATTAGCTAACTTATCAAAAATAAACTTCTTAAGTATTTCTATATCCTGATTAATCTTATACTTAACCTCTCTAATATCCGGGAATAGTTTGCCGGCTGCAGCAGTAGGTGTAGGGGCTCTGTAGTCAGAAGCAAGATCAATTAGGCATGTATCTGTTTCATGACCAATCGCAGTAATAACTGGAATATCCGATGAATATACTGCTCTGACAAGGATTTCATCATTAAAACCCCATAAATCCTCGAGTGATCCACCACCTCTTGCGATTAATATAACATCTGGTCTTTTGGTGGACGCAGTCATCCTGTTGGCCCCAATTACTGCTTCACTAATTTCCTTTGGACAATTTTGCCCTTGAACAGAAACATCCATAATATCAATATTTATTGGATATCCTCGATCTCTATTTATTCTTAAAATATCGCGTATTACTGCTCCATTAATAGAGGTTAAAATTAGCAAATTTTTTGGATATTTTGGAATTAATTTTTTCTTCGAAACATCAAATAGTCCCTCCGCTTGCAGACTTTTCTTTAATTTCTCGTAGAGGGCCAATAGCGCGCCTTCACCTGCAACCTCAATATTATCAATCATTATTTGATATTTTGAGTTACTACCTCTTGAGTATGTCGTTATTTTTCCAGATGCAATTACTTCCATTCCATCTTGTGGCTTGATGTTTAATTTTTGAAATTTGTCAGGCCAAATAATTGCTTCTATGAGATCATTTTGTTCTTTTAATGATAAAAATACATGACCTGCCTTACTCACACTGAGACCAGATACCTCTCCTCTAAGCCTTATATAACCAAAGTTTTCTTCGAGGCTCTTCTTTATTTCTTGAGAGAGCTCGATAACACCATATTCTCGAATATTTTGATTAACAAAAATCATTTAAAACCATTATTTATGAATTAACATTATAATTCTTTACGTTAATATTATGAGTAAAATTATTTTGATGTAACTAAAATTGTGGGTAAATGAATATCTTAATCATTGGCAGTGGTGGAAGAGAGCATGCCATGGCAATGGCTTTGTTTAATAGTCCAAGTAAGAACCAGTTATTTGCTCTTCCAGGTAATCCCGGTATTAGCGAATATTGTGAGTGTATCAATATTGACCCATCTAACTTTAGAGAGATTAAGAATTTTTCCAAAAATAATAATATTGACCTTGTAATCGTTGGGCCCGAAGTCCCAATATGTGAAGGGATTGCAGATTACTTGAATGAATATAAAATCGATGTTTTTGCACCCAGTTTGGAGGCATCAAAGCTGGAGTCGTCAAAAAAATTTACAAAAGAAATTGCATTTGAAAATAATATCCCAACAGGTGAAGCAAAGTGGTTTGATAATTATGCCGATGCTTGTTTGTATTTAGACAAACTTGAGGCACCATATGTCATAAAAGCTGATGGATTAGCAGCAGGTAAAGGTGTTGCAATTTGTGAAGATCTCAATGGCGCAAAAAATTCATTAGAAGATGTTTTTAATGGAAAATTTGGAAGTGGGCAATCCGTATTAATTGAAGAATTTTTACATGGTGAAGAGCTGAGCTACTTTGCGATTACAGATGGTAAGGAAATTCTACCCCTCATGGGAGCTCAAGATCACAAACGGCTACTAGATAAAGATGAGGGTCCAAATACAGGTGGTATGGGTGCCTACTGCCCCCCACCAATGTTATCTACTGAACTCGAAAATAAAATCATGAAGCAAATTTTAGAACCAACAATATACGGCCTTAGAAAGAGAGGGATTGAATATAAAGGAGTTCTTTTTGCGGGTCTGATGGTTAAAGAAAATCAACCAAGCTTAATTGAATATAATATTAGATTTGGGGATCCTGAAACCCAGGCATTATTGATGCTCATGAAGTCAGACTTTGCAGAGTTACTGTTTGAAACTGTAAATGGAAATATTAATAATTATAATCTTGAGTGGGAAAAAAAGAAAGCAATAACAGTAGTATTAGCTAATGATGGGTATCCGTCTCAATATAATAAAAATGCAGAAATATATGGTATTGAGGATGCAGAAAAAAATCCAAATGTGAAAGTTTTTCATGCCGGTACTTCAATCATTGATGGTTCTTTGATAGCCACGGGCGGCAGAGTACTAAATGTTACATCAATTGCAGACACACTAGAACTTGCAAGAGAACATGCCTATTCAGCAATTGAAAAAATAAGCTACAAAGGTAAAATATATCGAAATGATATAGCTTGGAGAGCCCTTAGCAAAATTACTTAAGCCCTCTCTTCGATTGAAAGAATGTCCTAATTAACTCAATATTTTTTTTCTCTAGAATACCTCCATATATTTCAGGACGGTGGTTGCATTCTCTTGATGACAAGTATCTCGAGGACTCCTTTGAGGAAAATTCATTCATTTGGCTTGCATAAGCGCCAAAGTAAATCCTCCGTATGCGAGCATTTGAAATTGCGACCATACACATCAAACAAGGCTCAAGAGTAACAAACAAATCAAAATCCGTGAGGACATTATTTTTTACCTTTTCTGTGGCAATTCTGAGAGCATTGATCTCAGCGTGTGCGGATGGATCATAGGTTGATTTGGTCAAATTATGAGCTCTTGAAATTATTTCTCCATCCCTATGTACAATCAATGCTCCGACGGGAACCTCACCCGCTACCTTCGCTGCAACTGCTTCTTCAATCGCGAGCTCCATAAACCTCATAAACGCCTCTCATAAAAAGATATAAAATAAATTCATTACATCATATAATCGTAGCATGCCAAATAATATCAATAAAGATACAAAAAATATTAGAATAGCAAAATTTATCTCAAAAGCTGGGGCATATTCACGCCGAGATGCAGAAAAGCTTATCTTTGAAGGAAAAGTTGAAATAAATGGCAGAACTATTGACTCACCTGCAACATTTGCTAATCAAAAAGATAAAATCTTGGTGGATGGCAAAATTATAAAACCTAATGAAATTACTCGAATATGGCTCTTAAACAAGCCAAAAGGCTACATTACAACATCAAAAGATCCACAAAAAAGAAAAGAGGTATTTGATCTTTTGCCATCTAATATTGATCACTTAATTCCAATTGGCAGACTTGACTTGAATACTGAAGGTCTACTTCTATTTACAAATAATGGTGATTTTTCACGATATATGGAACATCCAAAAAATAAAATAATCAGAAAATACAAGATTAAGGTCAGGGGAAAGGTTAAAAAAGAAAAGATTAACGAGATTAACGGTGAAATGATTATTAATAATATTAAGTACAAAATAATAAATGCAGAATTAATGTCATACAGCCAATCTAATTCATGGTTAACGATTGAAATTGCTGAAGGTAAGAATCGTGAAGTTAGAAAAATTTTTGAACATCTAGATATTCAAATAAACAGACTTATTAGAATTAAATTTGGGCCATTTGAACTTGGACAAATAAAGAAAGGTGAATTTATTGAACTTAACAAGAAAGAGGTTCCACCAAAATTAAAAAAAATAGGTTTTAAGGGATAGAAAATGCGAGTCATATCAGGATCTGCAAAGGGTAAAAAATTAGCTACCGTTAAAGGCACGGGTATCAGACCGACCGCGGATAAAGTAAAAATGGCATTATTTAATGTTCTTCAGCATGGTGTCATTAATTTTAATTTTGAAGGGTGCAGCACACTAGATATGTTTTCAGGATCAGGCTCACTCGGAATTGAGTCTTTATCCAGAGGTTCCCAATTTTGTTTTTTTTTAGATGTTAGTCGCGAGTCACATCTGGTTTGCAAAAAAAATCTTCAAAACTGCGGCTTTTCAGATCTCTCCGAACATGTACTAATGGATATTAGAAGAAAAAAACCTTTTTTTATTGAAAAAAAATTTGATCTAATTCTAGCCGATCCACCATATGGTAAAGAATACTTAGTAAATATTTTAGAGTTTGTTACAAGGAACGATCTTCTTAAATCTGATGGTATCTTGGTCATTGAGGATGATGTAAGGTCTGAGCTTGAGCTCAACAATAACTTTAAATTAATTGAAAAAAAAAATTATGGTAAAACGCAGTTAATTTTTTTAATTCCAAACTGAGTTTACTAAGTAGATAGATTAATAGAACGAACGTTCGTATTATTAAAATAATCCAAAGCCACTACTTAATCCACCGAGTAAACCTTTAAATACAGTCGGCATTCTATCGACGGGTGGTATTTCCTTGGCTTTATCGTCTTCTATAATGTCAGTCCCTGAGTCTTCAACAGTAGGTTCATTATCTGAGGGCCCTATATCAATAATATCTTCTATACTCATGTCATAGTTTATGTTTTCATTATTTCCAGATTGACCGGGTTCTGTTAAGTTCTGGAGAGTGAACTGATTCATGCTCAAACTTTCAACCACCACATTATTTTTTTTGGCTGTATTCTCGAATTTATCAGTTTTTATCTCATCCTTCTTTATATTTTCGTTATCCAGTCGTTGGATTTCAGCTTCCACATCCAAAACTTGACTATTCTC
>Ga0066378_10000488_pt1 | contig 16996 bp, 15 predicted proteins | sample Knorr_S23_td_DCM_FD_70947 | JGI IMG/M metagenome (GOLD analysis project Ga0066378, IMG submission 70947) | Marine microbial communities from Southern Atlantic Ocean transect - Knorr_S23_td_DCM_ad_71m_LV_A | ecosystem: Environmental > Aquatic > Marine > Oceanic | place: Southern Atlantic ocean...
GCACTCTTACATATGTAATGGAAGCATGTGCTGAAATTGGTTTACCACTATATGTATTAGATAGACCTAATCCCATTGGGCAAAACATAGATGGTCCAATTTTAGATAAAGAATTTAGTTCATTTGTAGGTTTACATCCCATTCCAATCTCACATGGTATGACTATTGGTGAAATAGCATTTATGATTAATGAGTTGGGTTGGATTAATAATAACTTAGATTTAAATATTTTAAAAATGGAAGGTTGGAAAAGAGAAGTTTATTTTGAAAGTACAGGTAAAAAATGGATTCCGCCATCTCCTAATATACCTGATAATGAAACGGCATTTATCTATCAAGGTACATGTCTTATAGAAGGCACAAATTTATCTGAAGGCAGAGGTACAGATAGACCCTTTTCTTATATTGGTGCTCCATGGTTAAATTCTAAAGAAGTTATAGATAAAATTTCTAGTATGGATTTTAAAGGTGTTGAATTTAATGAAGTAGAATTTACACCTAGATTTATTCCAAGTAAAGCAACTTATCCAAAATATAAAGATGAAAAATGTTATGGGATTGAGGTAAGAATTATTGATAGAGAAAAAGTTTCGCCTTTAAAAATAATTGTTTCTCTTATTGATGTTATTTATGAAATGCATCCTAATGATTTTAAATTTAAAACAAACAATTTCATTGATAAATTATATGGATCTGATAAGTTAAGAAATACTATAATATTTGATTTAGATTTAAATATTTTATTTGAAGACTGGAGAATAGATAAAATTAATTTTTCAAAGTTAAGGCAACCGTTTTTAATTTATTAGAGTAAGGTGTATTAATGAATTTATTTGATATAAGTATAATATTAATCTATCTATCAATTATTTTTATTTTAGGGATTTATTCAAGGAAATATATTGATAATTTTTCTGATTTTATGATAGCTGGCAGAAACGTCAATTTATCACTTTCTATAGTTACTTTACTTGGTACTGAATTAGGCTTGATTACTGTGATGTATACTGCTCAAACAGGAGTAAACGGTTTATTCTCATCATTTCATATAGGCTTAGCAGCATTTTTAGTTACTTTAGTAATTGGATTATCAGGTTTTGTAATTGTAAAGCTAAGGCAATTAAAAGTAAAAAGTATTCCAGAATTTTATGATTTAAGATTTGGAAAAAAGACAAGAGTATTAGGTGCTATTATTTTAGTTACAGGTGGAATACTTAATATGGGTTTATTTTTGAAAGTTGGAGCAATTTTTATTCAAACAATTTTTGGATTAGATCCTGATTCAACACTTGTGTTTGTAATGTTTATTTTGATTACTTTAGTATTAATTTATACGATTAGTGGAGGGATGATATCGGTCTTAATAACCGATTATATACAATACATTATTTTATCTGTAGGATTACTTTTAGCAGTATTTTATTCAATTCTAAATTTAGGATGGACAAGTTTATTTACTAGTTTGGAAGAAATTATAAGCATTTCAGGTTCATCGAGGGATATTTACAATCCCATCGATAGTATGGGAGCAGCTTATATATCATGGCAGATGATTTTGGGGTTTGTTAGTGCAGTAATTTGGCCAACAGCAATAACTAGAGCATTATCAATTAAGAATTCAGAAATGGTTAGAAAACAGTATATTTGGTCTTCTATATCATTTTTGTTTCGGTTTATAATTCCATGTTTTCTGGGTATTTGTGCATTTATTTATTTTGATGGTAATTTAGTTGCAAATGAATCATTATCTTTAATGCCTAAATATTTAAAAGAAATTCTTCCTTTTGGATTTTTAGGTTTAGTAGTTGCAGGAATGTTGGCTGCTTTTATGAGTACTCATGACAGTTATTTATTGTGTTGGAGTACGATAATAACAAATGATATTATTGAGCCTTTATATGGAAAAAGTATAACCTCTGATATTAAAATTAAATTAACCAGAATGATAATTATATTTTTGGGTATTTATATATTTTATTGGGGAATGTTTTATGAAGGAAGTGATGCGATTTGGGATTATTTAGGAATTACAGGAGCAATTTATTTTACTGGTGCAATATCTGTTGTTGTAATTGGTTTATATTGGGAAAGAGCGAGCTCAGTAGGAGCAATTTTATCATTGATTGGTGGATTATCCTCAATAATTGGATTAGAACCAGTAAGAAATTTTTTCGGAATAAATATGGTTAATCCAGCAGTAATTGGATTGTTATGTTTGGGAATTAGTTTTTCATTAATGATAATTGGTTCTATTTTATTTCCTGATAAAGAAAATAAATTTTTGGATCATAAAAAGAAGTTCAAAAAACAAACTAATCTTTTCAAAAAGTTTCATTTTTTAGAAATAAGTCTATTTGTTCTGTTTGTTCTTTTACCTATATTCCTTGGCCCTGCAAAGTCTTATTTGAGCATGTTTTTCTCATGGAAAATCTTATGGCAATCAGTATTTATATTTTCTGTTATAGCATATTTAATCGTATTTTTAAGATTTACATTTAAAGGTTTCTTAGGCCTCAAGGAAATTCTTAAAAAATAAACATGCAAAATTATAATTATAAAAAAACAATTTTTTCCTGGTCAATTTATGACTTTGCAAATCAACCTTTTACAACTATTATTGTAACTTTTATTTATTCTACTTTTTTTGCAACAGCTATTTTCCAAGGTTCTGAAGAGGCAGGTGTCGCAGCATGGGGGAAAGCAGTTACAGTTTCATCTTTGATTATAGCTTTTATATCTCCAATTATGGGAGCCATTGCCGATAAGGGGGGGTATAGAAAACTTTTTTTGATTTTTTGGACGTGGATTTGTATAATATTTTCTTTTTTATTGTATTTTCCAAAGCCGGGTGATGTATTTAATGCATTATTATTTTTTTGTATAGCAAATATAGGTTTTGAAATGGGTGGTGTTTTTCTAAATGCTTATTTGCCTGAAATAGCTCCAAAGAAAAAAATTGGAAGAGTATCTGGTTATGGTTGGTCCTTTGGATATGTTGGTGGTTTAATTGCATTAGGATTTTGTTTTATATTTTTTGTTTTACCTGATAATCCTGTAAATATTCTAACTGGAAATCCTCTAGATAAAGAGACTTATGAACATATTAGAATAATTAATATTTTCATTGCAATTTGGTTTGCCTTTTTTTCTATACCAACTTTTTTATTTCTCAATAGTGGTAAAAATTATAATAAGAAATCCATATTTAAGGATAAAATTATATATAACTCAATTAATTCTTTGAGAAAAACTTTTGGTGAAATTAAAAAATATAAACAAATATTAAGATTTTTATTTGCTAGAATTATCTATAATGATGCAATCATCACTGTCATTGCATTTGGAGGTCCCTATGCATATACACAGTTTGATTTTGATATGGATACAAACGGAAAATTAATGATTTTTGGTATAGTATTAAATGTCTTTGCAGGTTTGGGAGCATTTTTACTTGGATTCTTAGATGATTTTATTGGAGGGAAGAAAACAATTCAGTTGACAAATATAGGTTTTGTTGTTGCTTTAATATTGGCCTATATTGCTCCAGATTTAAAAAATGAATTTGGTTTTATTAATAAAGTTAATGATATCTTTGGAACTTCTTTGATAATTGATAATGGAGAAGCCATTTTTTGGTTTGCTGGCATACTGATAGGAGTTTTTATGGGACCAAATCAGGCAGCAAGTAGATCTTTTATGGGTAGAATTATTCCTAAAAATAAAGAAAATGAATTCTATGGTTTTTTTGCTTTTTCTGGAAAAGCGACTGCTTTTTTAGGGCCAATGTTATTTACTTTGGTTATTGAGTTAACAAATAGTATGAGATTATCTTTGCTTATGTTGGCTTTTCTATTTTTAATCGGAATAATTTTATTAAATCCTGTAAAATCCCCACCATTAGACATAGCTGAAAATTAACTCTTAATAAATTACTTTAAGTAAATGTTGTTTATTATATAAAATTATACTTATAATATTTAAACATATTATAGGATAATTTTGAAAAATATATTTTTAATATCTTTATTTCTATTAGCTTGTATAGCTATTTTTTTTAATTCCACCCCTGATAATAAGGCTGAAGTAATTATTAGCGTAAAAAATCTAAATAGTCCAAAAGTTATGAATTATCTTGAACAAGATTTCAATAAGCAGTCAGGTGTAAAATTTATTGATGGCTCAATTATGGCTAACACAATAGTTTTAGAGGTTGAAGATAATGATATACAAATTTCAACCTTGAGTCAATTACTTGAAAATTGGGGCTGTGCAATAGAGTCTATAAGCTATAGAATATTAAGTAGTGTTAAATAATCTTTAAATTGATTTATGTCTTACATCTATAATATCAGCATTTTTTCTGCAGTACTGTATCCAATTATTAAAAATAGAATTAGACATACTATTTAGTAATTTTTTTCTTATTGATTTAAATTTTTCTTCATCAATCATTTCACTTGGCTCAGAAATATTATTTAACTTGATTTGATAAATTTTATTGTTACTTTCTATGATATTAGATACATCGCCATCTTTCATTACTGATAAGTAACCCATCAGTTGATAGTTTTTCCCAATTGATTTAAAACTTTCATTAATTGATGCTTCTTCAGACTTAAATACATTTGCTAGCTTAGTTTTATTATATTTTTCTAATTCAGTTTCTTCATATTTCTTTTGTGATACTGGACCCCATTTACCATCCGATTCTAGCCCATTATTAGTTTGAAATTCTTTTATTTTATCAGTTTCTCCTTCAAATGGATTATTTGCTATTATTGGAAGTGATGGATTCAATGATTTCTCAATTTCTGACCAAGAAAGATTCTCTTCATTTATTAGTTTAATAATATAATCTTTTTTAAGTTCTTCAGATATTATTTTAGATATTTCAGCTCTCGAATCTTCATAACTTTTAAATGATGCTGCTTTCTTATCACTTATTTTGAAAACTGCAAGGCCTTCTTTAGTATTAATTTTATCAGAAACAGTGTTTACTCTATTATCAAATGCAAATCTTATTATTGATCTATTGTAACCCATACTTATTGGCAGGCCAGAATTACTATCAAATTTCTCGGTTAATTCTAGAGTACCCGTTATTGATAAAGAATCGACTTCTAATGCTGCTTCAAAGCCAAGCATATCTTCTCTAGCATTGAATGCAAAATCATCTGCTTTTTCTCTTATTTCTTCATTTAGTAATACCTCTAAAGAATCGTCATCATTCGTTATGTTTTTGAATAATACATAATCAACAATAACAGTTTCGGGAGTACTGAATTTTTCTTCAAGATGCTTTTCGTAATAATTCCTTAATTCATTGTCATTAATTTCAATCAATTCATCTGGAATCTTTTTATAATCAATAGATAAAATGTCTAAATTACATTTAGAATTTGATTGATTGTATTCTTCATATACTTTATTATCTGTAACAGTTGACAACATGCTGTATAGATGTTGTAGCTTTGATCTAGGTATTTCATTTGTTTTTAGTCTGAATTCATAATTTGTAAAAACATTTATTAAAGAGTCAGGTACCCAGGAAATATTATTATTAATTGCATTTTGATAACTAGCTAGGTCAAAAATATTATCTTCAGTTTTAAAGATATTGTTTTGAACTAAAAAATCCTGTAATGGCTTGGGAGGTGTATTTAAAAGATATGATTTCAACTCTTCATCTTGAGTGGTAAGGTTTAATTCTTCGATTTTATTTTTTGTAATGGTATTTTGAATCAATGCTTCCCAAGCTCTTCCAATATAATACTGTTCGCTGGTACTAATTTGAAATTGATTTTGAGAATTCCTTTGATTCTGTAGCTCAATTGAGAAAGCTCTTCTACTAATATTTTTATCATTTACCTTTCCAACGTAGAGATCTGAATTAACATTATTTGAAAACATTGATGTTAAACTTGCACCTCCTAAAAAACCGCCTCCATTTGCAGTTCCCATAACTCCTACTAATGATAAAATGAAACCTATTAAACATATCCATAGAAAAATTTTAGATTTTTCTCTTATTGTCGTCATATTCATATCAAATTCTCCTTAAAACTTATTTTTTTATTGTGGAGATAAGCGGGGTCGAACCGCTGACCTCTTGAATGCCATTCAAGCGCTCTCCCAACTGAGCTATATCCCCTATAAAGTAAAGAAACAATAATATAATTTATTTTTTATTATTAATTTCTCAAACAAAAACATTTTAATTATTAGGAAAAAATAAATTTCATATTTTTTAAAAAAAAACAAAATATTACGTTAAATTATTAATATGGTTAAAATATTAAAAGAATCTCTATATATAGTTGCTTTGTCATTAATTTTAGGTTTCATAAGCTATATTATGATTGATGATTACAGCTTATTTGAAAATAATAATGCAAATAATATAGTTTCAGATGAATATAGTAATTTAGAACCTGGTGTCCATTTAATAAATATTGATTATGCTAAAAGCTTATATGATAGCAATTTAGGAATTTTTATTGATGCAAGAGAAATTAGTGATTTTAAAGAAGGCCATATTGAAAAATCTTTATCTATTCCATTTGGTTATGAATTAAATTCATCTTTAGTAGATTCAATTGAAAATGTATTTGCTGTGTTTGATTATGAATCTACAAACAAAGTATTGGTTACTTATTGTAGCGGAGAGGGTTGCTCTTTAAGTGAAGACTTAGCATACGAACTTTCAGATCTATTTCCAGAGCAATTAATTTATTATTTTGAGGAAGGTTATCCAGTATGGAAAAACCTTAACTATCCTGTAAAAGCTTACGAGTCAGTAAATAAAGAAATTAATAAACCCATTAAAAAATCTTTTTTTGATTTTATAGATTATTTGATAATTGGTTCAATAGTTTTAATATTTTCATTGTATCAAACTAAAAATTATATTTTTCTTATACCCATTATCTCTAGGCTTATATTGGGTTTCATTTTTGTCTATTTTAGCTGGGATAAAATTTTAGATCCAGCCAAATTTGCAGATATAATTAAAAATTATGATATAACGCCTTTTAACTTGGAAAAAATTATTGCACTAGTTCTTCCATATTTAGAATTTATAATAGGTTCATTTTTAATATTAGGTATTTTTGTTGAAGCAAGTACGTTTATATCTTTATCTTTATTGACTTTTTTTATTATCATGATTGGTCAGGCATATTTGCGTGGTAAAAGTATTGATTGTGGATGTCTCTTAACTGATTTGAGTGATAGTTCATCATCTGAAAAAAGAATTTATATGTTAAAACGTATTGTTCAAGATATTTGTTTTATTGTGTATGGAGTAATTGTAAAATATAGGATGAAATTTTACAATAAAAATGATTAAATATTTAATATCAACTATAGTTTTACTATTTCAGTTTACTTTTGCTGAAAATTCGATTAGTATCATTGCAACTGCAAATGTGCATGGTGAAATTGATCCCTGCGGCTGAAAGAAAAAACCATTGGGCGGTCTTGCTCGAAAATCAACTGTTTTATCTGATTATATAAATGAAAATATTTATGTTGTTGATGCTGGTAATCTTTTTTTCAGTAAAGAACTAGTAGATAAAGGTATTTCAACAGATGCTGCTGATGTAAATGCAAACATCATTTTAGATTCATTTAATAAAATGGGCTGTGACATATTTTCACCGGGCTCAAAAGATTTTGCACTTGGAAAGAATTTTCTAGTTGATTTTTCCAAGAAATCAAAATTTCCTTTCATATCTTCAAATATTTACGATGATAATGATAAATTGCTTTTTGAACCTTATGTTATCGATGAAAAGTTTGGCTACAAGGTAGCTTTCATTGGCTTGTCATCAATTTTTGAAAGTGATGGTTTGGTTGTAAAAGATCCTTTAATCTCATTAGATAAGATATTAGATGAAGTAGTTCCCAAATCTGATATTAGGATTCTTTTATTTAGTTCAAATGATCTAGATATGAAAAAGTTAAAAGCTAATAATCCTGATTTAACAATGATTATTAGAAGTCGAAATAAACAAAGAGCATCAGATGGAGGAGCAGGGATACCTACTTATACTCTAGGTGATAAAGGAAAAATACTTTATAAGTTTGATATAGAAATAAATGATTTAAACAAAGACTTTACCGATATAGCATGGTGTGAAAGAACTGTAAAGGATTCAAAAAATAGATTAGACAAAATGAAAAAAGGTGATATGATGGCTGATTTGAAAAAAATTTTCAAAGATAATCCAGCTACATTAAATCGAATTATTAGATATGAAAATCGAATATTGGATGCAAATAAAAAATTAGAAAGTGCTGTAAACAAAATTTTTATTAATAAAATTGAGTTAAATAAAAAAATTAATGGCGATGTAGATATTTTAAAAATCGTTGATAAAGGTAAAGTGAAATTAAAGGAAATAGGCGCTCCTGACCTTCATTTACACGATCATAAACATAGTCATCATTAAATAATAGTTGTAAAAAATAGTTAAATTAACATAAAATTTAACCCCTAATAGTAGTCTATTAGTTAAATTTGCGAAAGTAGCTCAGCTGGTAGAGCATCACGTTGCCAACGTGAGGGTCGTGGGTTCGAATCCCATCTTTCGCTCAAAAGGCCTCTTTATGAGGCCTCGCTTTTTTAAATGTTGGCGTCGTACCCAAGTGGTAAGGGAGCAGTCTGCAAAACTGTCATTCACCAGTTCGATTCTGGTCGACGCCTCAATAGTGCCGAGGTGGTGAAATTGGTAGACACAAGGGACTTAAAATCCCTCGGACCTTATACGTCCGTGCCGGTTCGATTCCGGCCCTCGGTACAACATTTTCTGACTTTTCATTTATGCAAATCTTAGATAATAATCAATTTTTTTTCGTAGCTTTTGCCCATTTTCTTGCTGTGGTTAGTCCTGGGCCAGATTTCATTTTAATTAATAGACAGAGTTTTTTATATGGTAGAAGTATTGCAATATTTACTTCATTGGGGATTGGCTTTGGGATTATAATTCATTCCTTGTATTGCATAGTCGGTTTAAATTTTCTTTCACAGAATCAAATTATTATAAACTTTTTAAGTTCAATTTGTGGTTTTTATCTAATATACTTAGGTTATTATTCCCTTATTTCATCTTCTTCAATTAAATCCAAAAAAGAGTTTAACGATGAAAAACAAACTTTAAGTTTTTTTAATGCTTTTAAAATTGGATTTATAACAAATGTTTTAAATGTAAAAGCTACTTTTTTCTTTTTATCAATTTATGTTTTTATTGGTTCATCTTCTACAATAGTTAAATTGTTTTATGGTATCTGGATGTCGCTAATTACTTCTCTTTGGTTTATTTTTTTATCAATCATTCTTACATCAAAATTCGTTAAAGAAAAAACTTATCAATATCAAGTTTATATTAATAAATTAATGGGAGTTATTCTTATATATTTAGGTTTAAATATTATATATAATTTATTTAATGAAATTTTTTGATGAATAAGAAAAAATATAACAGTCCCAATATAAGTATTAGTAAAGTTTACACTAAAACTGGTGATCGTGGTCATACGCAGCTTGTAGGTGGAAAGAAAATTTCTAAAAGTGACTTGAGAATCTGCTCATATGGAGAAATTGATGAATTAAATTCTTATGTTGGAGGATGTAGGCAAATGATTATTGATTCAAAAGTTGAAAATGATGATTTGCATAGAATTTCAGATATACTTTATAGAGTTCAAAACGAGTTATTTAATGTAGGTAATATGCTAGCCACTTTAGATGAGGATATTAAAAAAGGTATGCCCCAGGTGGAAAATAGCCATATTGATAATCTTGAAAAAGATATTGATTATTTTAACTCTAATTTACCAGCATTAAAATCTTTTGTTTTGCCTGGTGGTTCACTAACCAACGTTTGGTTTCACATTACTAGAACTTTGTGCAGAAAATGCGAAAGAACAGTTGTAGCTTTATCTAAAAAAGAAAAAATTGATGTTGTTATTATTAAATATCTTAATAGGTTGTCTGATGCGCTCTTTGTATGGAGCAGATGGATAAATTTTATTAATTCTAAAGATGAAGTTTTATGGAATCCAAATGAAAAATAGGTATTAAAATAATGGAATTTAATTTAGATTGGTTACTTAAGTTTTTTACTTACTCCTCTATTCAAGTAAAATTTATATCTTCGTTCATTGCAGTTTTGGTCTTTATTGTAATAAGAAGGGTACTTGTTGGTATTATTTCGAATAAGATTGAAGATTCCTTTATGAGGTATAGATGGCAGAAAACTACAACTTATGTAGTTTTTCTTTTAGCTGTTATAACTGTTGGAAGAGTTTGGTTTAAAGGAATTGAATCTATTGCTACTTATTTTGGTTTACTTTCAGCTGGTATCGCAATTGCATTAAGAGACCCTATTACAAATATAACTGGATGGATGTTTATTCTTTGGAGAGCTCCTTTCACTGTTGGTGATAGAATAGAAGTTGGCCAAAATGCAGGAGATGTTATAGATATAAATTTTTTTAAATTTACTTTGATGGAAATTGGTAATTGGATTGATGGAGAATCAAATACTGGAAGAATTATACATGTACCAAATGGAAAAGTTTTTACAGAAAATGTAGCTAATTATGGACGAGGCTTTAAATACATATGGAATGAGCTCCCTATTTTAGTAACTTTTGAGAGTGATTGGAAAAAAGCTAAAGAAATATTGCAGAAACTTAGTAATGAACATACGAGTCAAGTCAATAAAGCTGCTGCAAAAAAATTCAGAGAAGTTTCTAAATTATTTATGATGCATCAGCCTAATTTTAAACCAAAAGTTTATACTAAAATTGAAGATAGTGGTATTTTACTTACAGTTAGATATTTGTGTAATCCAAGGAAAAGAAGGGCATCCTCACAAGCTATATGGGAAGGTGCATTAGAAAAATTTGCTAACGAGTCTGATATAGAATTTGCATATCCAACTATAAGATATTTTGATATAAACGAGTCGAAACCGAAGAATATATCTTGAAGCTTGTTTCTTTCCAGTATAAAGAAAGTAAAAAGAGTTCTTCAGGTATTTTACTTGAAGACAATATTTTGGATTTAGGAAAAACTTTTAATTTTGATTCTATAAATGAAATAATTAATCAAATTGATTTAAATTGTTTAAATAAAATTTCTATTGAATCAGTTACTTTTATATCGCCAATCATAAATCCTACCTCATTAAGAGATGCATATGCATTTAGGCAACACGTAGAAGCTGGAAGAAAGAGTAGAGGACTTGAAATGATTCCTGAATATGATAAATTCCCTGTTTTTTATTATGGTAATCATAATGCAATCGGAGGTTCTGGGCAGGTTTTAATTAACAAAAATCAATCTAAAAAGCTTGATTATGAATTAGAAGTTGCCGCTATAATTGGTAAAAGAGGTAAAAATATTTCAGTCAGTGATGCAGATGATTATATTATGGGATACACGATCATGAATGATTTTAGTGCTCGTCATCTACAAAAAGAAGAAATGAAATTAAGTTTAGGTCCTGCAAAAGGAAAAGATTTTTTGACAACACTTGGTCCATATATTGTTACAAAGGATGAATTAGATGACAAATGTATTACAAGTGAGTTTGGTAATAGATATGATTTGAATATGTATGCTTATTTAAATGGTGAGTTACTTTCAAAGGACAATTTCAAAAATATTTCATGGACATTTGCTCAGATAATTTCTCGTATATCAGATGGAACCGAAATATACCCAGGTGATGTAATTGGATCGGGTACTTGTGCAACTGGATGTTTGTTAGAATTAAATCAAACAAATAAAACAAATATTTGGATGAATGATGGAGATGAAATTAAACTTGTTATTGATAGAATGGGATCTTTAGTTAATACTATAAAATTTGTTTAATAATGTTATCAGAAAAAAAATCAAAAGAGTTATTATACTATTTAAAACTTCCAAGATATATTGAAGAGAGAATGTTGCTTTTGTTAAGGCAAGGTAAAATATCTAAATGGTTTTCTGGTATTGGACAAGAAGCAATTTCTGTTGGTACAACTTATGCATTAAAGGAAAATGATTATGTTTTACCTATGCATAGAAATCTAGGTGTTTTTACTACAAGAAAAATGAATCTAGGAAAGCTTTTTTGTCAATTATTTGGCAAGCAAGAAGGATTTACTAATGGTAGAGATAGAACATTCCATTTTGGTAGCAGAGATGATAAAATTATTGGGATGATTTCACATTTAGCTGCAATGTTGCCGGTTGCTAATGGATTAGGATTAGCTTTTAAATTAAGAAAAGAAAAAAATATTGCTGTCGCTTTTACTGGAGATGGTGCAACAAGTGAGGGAGATTTTCATGAGGCATTAAATATTGCGGCTGTTTGGAATTTACCTGTTATATTTATAATAGAAAATAATGGATATGGCTTATCAACTCCAACTGCCGAACAATATAAATGCCAAGATTTAGTTGATAAGGCTTTAGGGTATGGAATTAGGGGAATTAAGATTGATGGAAACAATATTATTGAAGTATATGATACAATAAGTAAAGAGAGAAAAAAAATAGTTGCTGGTTCTGGACCAGTTTTAGTAGAAGCAGTTACATTTAGAGTTCGTGGCCATGAAGAAGCCTCAGGTGTTAAATATGTTCCAAAGAGTTTAATTGAAAAATGGAAAAAGAAAGATCCTATTTTATCTTATGAAAAATTTTTAATAAAAAATGAAATTATTGATAGTGATTACATTGAAAATATTGAATCTGATTTTGAAAAAAATATTCTACCAATTATTGATAAGTCTTTAATTTCAGACAATCCAAGTAGCACAGTTGAAAAGGAATTAAAAGACGTTTACAGTCCAAATAATTATATTGAATTAGAATATGATGAAATAAATGTTAAAAAGACTAGATTTATTGATGCTATAAGTGATTGTATTTATAATAAAATGAGAACTGATACATCAGTTTTAATCATGGGGCAAGATATTGCTGAATATGGTGGTGTATTTAAGATAACAGAAGGTTTTGTTGATGAATTTGGTAAAGATAGAATAAGGAATACTCCGATTATTGAATCAGGGATTATTGGAACTGCAATGGGTTTAGCAATTGAAGGTTTCAAGCCTATTGTTGAAATGCAATTTGCAGATTTTGTTAGTGTAGGATTTAATCAGATTGTTAACAATTTAGCTAAAACATATTATAGATGGAATCAACCTATTAATGTCACGCTAAGGCTTCCAACAGGAGGCTGTATTGGAGCAGGACCATTTCATTCTCAGAGTAATGAATCTTGGTTTTTTCACGTCCCTGGATTAAAGCTTGTTTACCCATCTACTCCTAAAGATGCAAAGGGTTTATTGCTTAGTTCAATTGATGATAATAATCCTGTTTTATTTTTTGAGCATAAGGCGCTCTATAGAAGTGTTTCAGAAGATTTAACTGAATCTAATTATCACATTTCAATTGGTAAGGGTAAAATAGTAAAAGATGGTACAGCATTATCTGTAATTACATATGGAATGGGTGTGCATTGGATGAAAGAATTTTTAAATAGCAATCAAGAGTATGAAAATTTAATTGAAATTATTGATTTAAGAACACTTTTGCCATGGGATAAAGATTTGGTTTATAAAAGTGTAAAAAAAACAAATAAGGTTATGATTTTAACTGAAGATAATATTACCGGTTCAATAGCATCTGAAATTAGTGCTGATTTAACTCAAAATATGTTTGAATATTTGGATGCTCCAATAGTCAGATTAGGCTCTCTCGATACTCCGATACCATTTTCTCCTAATATTGAAAAAAATATCTATATGCCTATTTTAAGAATTAAAGAAAATATTGAAAAAATTTTAGAATATTAAATAGTATTTATTTCTTAAATTATAGACATAAAATTAAGGTAAAAAAGTATGAAATTAAATGCGTTAGATTATTTGGGTATTTCAGAATATTTTTCTGATGAGGAGTTGATGGTACAAAATACGGCAAGAACTTTTGTTGAAAAAGAGGTTATGCCAATTATAGAAGAATATTATGAAAAAGGTGAATTCCCTAAACATTTAATTTCAAAATTTGCTGAGCTTGGATTTTTCGGTGTAAACATCCCTACAGAGTATGGCTGTAGCGGAATGTCAAATATTGCTTATGGTTTAATTTGTCAAGAGTTAGAAAGAGCTGATTCAGGAATACGTTCTTTTGCATCTGTTCAAGGTTCACTTGTGATGTATCCCATCTACGCATATGGAACTGAAGAACAAAAAAAATATTGGCTTCCACTGCTTGCTAGAGGCGAAAAAATTGGCTGTTTTGGATTAACAGAACCTAATTTTGGATCTAATCCATCTGGAATGCTAACGAATGCAAAAAAAACAGATGGGGGATATATTTTAAATGGTTCAAAAATGTGGATTACTAATGGTTCTATAGCAGATTTAGCAATTGTGTGGGCAAAAGATGAAACTGGAACTGTAAGAGGCTTTATTGTTGAATCTGATTCCAAAGGATTTTCTGCTCCAATTATGCATGGTAAATGGTCTTTAAGGGCTTCTGTGACATCAGAACTAGTTTTGGAAGATGTTTTTGTTCCTGATTCACATTTACTTCCTAATGTTAAAGGTTTAAAAGGGCCACTAGGTTGTTTAACACAAGCTAGGTTTGGAATAGGATGGGGGGCCATAGGTGCTGCAATGAATCTTTATGATGTTGCCCTTCAATATTCAAAAGATAGAGTCCAATTTGATAAACCTATTGCTTCATATCAAATGATTCAGCAACAATTAGTGTGGATGCTAAATGAAATTACAAAAGGTCAATTATTAGCTCTCCATGTTGGCAAGAATAAAGATAATGGAACATTAAAGCATACTCAAGTTTCAATGATAAAAAGAAATAATGTTGAAGTTGCAAGAGAATGTGCAAAATTAGCAAGATCTATTTTAGGTGGAAATGGAATCACGGCAGATTACCCAATAATGCGTCATATGATGAATATTGAAAGTGTTTATACTTACGAAGGTACTCATGAAATGCATACTTTAATTCTTGGCCATGATATTACAGGAATACCTGCATTTAAATAGTCTGTGAATCAAAATAGTCCAAATAATCTTCCGTGGATTAAGATAGTTTTTAAATCATTAATTTTTGGACTTCCAATCTGGTTTTTAATATCAATGTTTGCTTCAGTTGGTCTATATGCTCTAAAAGGTGCACACAACTTAAATTTCCCCATAATAATGATTGGAGGATTTGGATTTACAACTTATTTAATTTATACTATAATCAAGAATTAAATCTAATTTAATTAAAATAGGATAAAAACGACGAAATGAATAAAGAAAAAATAATAAAAAAGTTAAGTGATATTTTTATATTAGAATTATCTGGAGTAATAAGGTATACGCATTACTCCTTAATGATTTTTGGTTATAATAGACTACCTTTAATTGAATTTTTTAAAGCACAGGCTACAGAATCATTAGACCATGCAAATCTTGCTGGAGAGCATATAACAGGATTAGGTGGACATCCTCCTTTGAATTTAGAGGAAATGCACGAAACATTTAATCATGATATAAAAGATTTATTAAACGAAACTCTTGAGCATGAGAAGAAAGCAATAGAAATGTATTACGAACTTCTCGAAGTTATTGATAATAAATCCGTATACTTAGAAGAATATGCAAGAACAATGATAGGTGAAGAAGAACTGCATGTCCTTGAAGTTCAAAAAATGTTAAGAGATAGTTAATTTAAACTTTACTTGAAATCATCAATGATGTCCTCAAGCCACATGACCATCATATCTTCGCATGTTTCTTCGTCATCATTATCGTAGTCAAGACCTAATCCCATTAACTTGTCATCTGAATCAAGAGCTCTTGAACCTGTAAAATTGTAAGGGTCTCTTGAACATTTTCCTATTAATGAACCACCATTTTTAGTGAATGGCTCTGCCAGCATTCCAATTGCATCTAGAAAATTAGCAGGATAACCTACTTGATCACCACAGCCAAAGAAGGCAGCAGTTTTACCATTAAAATCAAGACCTTCATAATCACCGAAAACTGAATCCCAATCTTCTTGTAACTCACCAATGTGCCATGTAGGACATCCAATGATAATGTTATCATATTCAAGTATTTTTTCAGGATCTGTTTCTTCAATATTGTGAGCCTCCACAACATGATCATTCATTTCTAAATACTCTTTCATGAAAAGTGCAGCTGTAGTTGTGTTATCAGTTGAGCTGCCCCAAAAAATTCCTATTTTTTTCATTAATTTTTTACCTCTTTATATGTTATTTAATTGGGAAATAATCCGATACTATAAATTAATATATTTGTTTGTTACAATGCAATTAAATCCGGCATGATTTTTTTATTATTTTTTCGTATATAAAAAAAGCCCCAACAAGTGGGGCTTTTTCTATAAAACTCGTTTTGCTTTTGTTTACTATTTTAAAAGCATCAACTTCTGAGTTGAGATTTGACCTGCACCCTCAGCTCTTACCAAGTAAACACCACTTGATAATGAACCTGCATTCCACTGGAATGTATAACTTGGGTTCGCATCCATCATACCATCAACAAGTGTTGCAACTTCCTGTCCAACTAAGTTATATACCTTAACAGATACATAACCAGCCTCTGGAATTGCAAGTTCTAAGTTTGTTGTTGGGTTAAATGGATTTGGATACGCTTTACCCAATCTAAAGTCAACAATCTCTGTTGCTGTTGTTGTTAATACTTCAACAACTTCACCTCTATTAGTTGCAACTACTACGTGATCAACTATTTCATAATCACCTGTTGTTGTACCAATATGTGTTAGGTCTTTCTTAGCAACAAGAACGATTGTAGTGTTCTCATCGATTGATCTTTGCGCAGCAACTTCAATACCACTTGTTTCAACAAGGTCAATGCTAAAATCAGCACCGTGGCTTAGTGTTAATTGAACACCATCAACAGTACCGTTAACACCTCTTACTGATAGCTC
>Ga0066378_10000493_pt1 | contig 16897 bp, 13 predicted proteins | sample Knorr_S23_td_DCM_FD_70947 | JGI IMG/M metagenome (GOLD analysis project Ga0066378, IMG submission 70947) | Marine microbial communities from Southern Atlantic Ocean transect - Knorr_S23_td_DCM_ad_71m_LV_A | ecosystem: Environmental > Aquatic > Marine > Oceanic | place: Southern Atlantic ocean...
AATGCCTTGAAACTAGACAGCGGGATGTACACGTTGGCGGCAATCGTTTGCCCCACAGAATCCGGTAACTGCGCCAATTTTTCGATCGAGGCACGTTCCTGCAGCACGCCTTTCACCTGAAATACCTGCGAGGATTCGTAACCACTCACCACAATGCGTTCCATCAATGGGTTGTGTCCCGCAAATAAGCGCTGCGCCAGCTCCAGTGAGATTACACAAGAGGACACCTTGCTGTTCTCTTCTGCCTCATTCAGGAATTGCCCGGCCACCAGCTGAGCTTGAGTAAACTCCGGGTAGTAAGGATAAGTGCCAATCAACTGACACCCAATCTCTCGAGGGCCATGTATCGCCGTCATACGCTTAGTCATCAATGGCAACACCCGCGTAACACCCGGTACCGTGTCTTTAATACGAGAAGCGTCCGTGCGTTTCAGGCCATAGATAGCCATCCAACGGCGAAAGAAACTTTCCCAATCACCCTGCATCTGCTCGCGCATAGATGGCGGCTTTATGCTTCGAATGATAACATTCCGAGCGCCTAGACTTTTAATCTCCTCCTGAGCATCGTGGCTAGCTCCTTCACCGATCGCAACAAGGGTAATTACCGCCCAGACCCCAATCACCATACCGAGCATCGTAAGTGCAGTCCGCAATTTATGGAGTCGCAGGCTTTTGATGCCTACGCCAATAATTCGGATGAATGATATGCCCTGCATAATTATGCATGCCGTAAGGCTTCAATTGGATCAAGTAGCGCCGCCCGTCGCGCCGGATAAAGTCCGAACACCAACCCCACGGTCACCGACAGCCCAAAGGCTGCCAACACGGACCATTCAGTCACGATCGTAGTGGTGTGCAACAGATGATGACGTACCCAAGCAAATCCCCAGCCACCGCACACCCCGATACTGCCGCCCAGCAGGCACAGGATCAGGGTTTCGATCAAAAACTGTACGGTGATGTCCTTCTGTGTAGCTCCCATCGCGCGGCGCACTCCGATCTCCTGCGTGCGCTCGGTTACTGTTGCGAGCATGATGTTCATGATGCCAATGCCACCCACGAGCAATGAGATGCACGCGATATACATTAGCATGCGCGTGTCGCGCGCTTTCTGGGCCTTGAGCGCGTTCAGCTCGTTGATGGGTACTTGGATCTCATAATCCACCTTGCCGCGCCGGGTTTTATCAAGCGCCTCGCGCAACAACGGCAGTGCCTCCATCACTTCGTCCGCTGAGCCAAACTCCACACGTATCTCCGATAGCTCCACGCGCTCGACGGATAAACTGCCCACGCTACGGTCGATGTTTTTAATGCCAAACAACGCCTTAAACGTGGAAAGTGGGATAAACACATTTGCGGAAATCGTACGACCAAGTGCATCCTTTTGTTGCGGCAGCTTGGCGCCCTCCACGCGTTCCTGAATAATGCCTTTCACTCGGAACACTTGGGCGGATTCAAAACCGCGGATCACCACTTTTTCCATCAACGGGTTATGACCGGCAAAAAGTTTCTCCGCCAATTCCAGCGTGAGTACGCAAGAGTTTTCCTTTCGAGCCTCCTCAATCTCATTGAGGAAAGTGCCCGCTACCATTTTGCTCTGGGTGAATTGTGGGTAATACGGATAGGTGCCAATCAACTGGCAATCTACATCTCGTTTGCCGTGAGTAATGTTTTTGCGTTGGGTAAGCACAGGCAACACTTTGATCACGCCAGGTACCGTTTTAGATATTCGCGATGCATCAGAGTTCTTGAGGCCATAAATTGTTTCCCATTCCATGTCACTGCCCTGCAGTTGCACCTTGTCTGACATCGGTTTCACACTACGGATGATAACGTTTTGAGCTCCCAGTGCTTTGATGGCTTCCTGCGCATCGTGACTTGCCCCTTCACCTATTGCGACTAGCACGATGACTGCCCATACTCCGATGATCATACCCAGCATGGTGAGTCCGCTGCGCAGTTTGTGAAGGCGAAGGCTTTTAAAGCCTACCTGTACAATCTGGATGAGAGACGAGCCACGCATGCCAGGGAAGCGGACTAATTGGCGACTGCCTTCGCAGCGCCTTTGCGGATGTCCTGGTCCACCAGCCCATCCTTGAGGTGAATGACGCGCTCAGCGCGCTCGGCCACAGCATCATCGTGGGTCACGATCACCAGTGTGCGGCCTTCACCATGAAGTTCATCGAGGATATCCAAAATCTCCTGCTCGGTGGAGGAATCCAAATTGCCGGTTGGCTCGTCGGCCAACAGCATGAGAGGCTCATTGACCAAGGATCGCGCCACGGCCACCCGTTGCTGCTGCCCGCCGGAAAGCTGCATAGGCCGATGGTCGAGTCGGTCGGCAAGCCCCACTTTTTCAGCCAACTTCACGCAGTGGTCGTAGTGGTCGCTGATATCTTTACCTTGGTAAAAAAGCGGCACATGAATATTTTCCACCACGTTCAACTGCTGGATTAGATTGTAGGACTGAAAGATGAATCCAATCCTTGAACCGCGCACGCCGGATAACTCCTTGTCATCCATGTGCGCCACATCGTCATCACCAAGAATATAGGCCCCGCTGGAAGGGCGATCAAGGCAACCTAGAATGTTGAGCAAGGTAGATTTACCCGAGCCCGAGGGGCCCATAATCGCAGTATAAGATCCCTCTTCTATATCGAAATTTAGGCCTTTCAGAGCCTGCACCTTAAATGCCCCTAAGTCGTAAACTTTCTTAAGGTCCTTAATTTGAATGATGCTGCGCTTAGCCATTTTCTCTTACTCAGAATTCTTACCCTCATCCTCTGTCTTGGTATTTTCATCGGCAGCCTCCCCATTGGTTTCGGATCCTTCCTCCGAAGCCTCTTTTTCGGCCTTGGCGGCGACTTCTTTAGTGCCTTTATCCTTTGCGGATACGTCAGCTGCTCCCTCAGCCTTTTCGGTCTCCTCCAATTCGAGAGGTTTAGAGGGAATCTTTTCAAAATCAATTTCGCCTTTGCCCATCACGGCTTCCTCGAGATTTAGATTTTCCGCTTCAGTCAGCGGAGATAAGTGCACCAACTCGTTTTCCCGCAAGCCTCGGCCAGGATCATTCTCAGGCTTGACTGCAATAAAATTCTCATCGCTGTACTCAATCGTTACAGGACGCCAAGTGTGCTGGCCAGTATCGGGGTCTAAAACCCAACAACCAGTTTGTGGGGTGTCTTCTGTGATCATACGTGTGGTCACGCATTGGTTGGGGACCTTAATTCGCTGATTTTCCCCCTCAAGGTTGATCACCAGCATTTCAACCGTGACGGCCATGCCTTCCGAAACAGAATCTGGGAAACTACTGCTATCGATACTCACTTCTGCCTTGAAGTAGGATTTTTCGGTATGACCACGGCGATTGGTATCCACCGTAGCACTTAAGAAGGAGAGTGTGCCGGGCAGTTTTACATCCTCAACCTCCACATACACGCGCATGCCCACACGGAGTTGTTTGCGTTTGGCCTGCGGCACGCTTAAATCCACCTTCAGCGAATTTGTTCGGGGTAACTTGATAAGATTTTGGCCCTTATATACCTTGGAACCTTCCATGATAGGTTCTCCACGCTTCCACCGGTCTGACCAATACAAGACAGTGCCATCCTGGGGCGCGTAAATTTTGGTATTGGCCATTTGTTCATTAAGATCGACGAGTTTTTCCTTTTCCAACTCGAGGGTCCTTTCATTAGTCATCACATTCGAAAGAGCATCGCGCATATTGGCCTCATTCAGAACTTTTTGCTTTTCGATTTGAACCCGAGATTCATCAACCGTCAGCTCCCTCTTGCTCAACAAAGCAATTTGGTCATATTTTATGTAAGCCTCCAACTCGGCTTTGAGAACTTTGATCTGGTGTAGAGCTTTGTCTCTTGAGGATTCTTGACGTAGCACTTCAAGATCGGAAACAAACCCTAGCTCTTTAAGCTTTGTGTAAGCCGTAAGATTCTTTTCGGCTAGTTCCACATCAGTCTCCAGATTGGCAATCGCTCCGCGGGTTTTAACAATCTCATTTGAAATGGTGTTATTCTTAAGTTTATCTAAGTCCATCAGGGCGTTGGTGTAGGTGTTCTCAGCCATTTTTTGGGCGAGTTCCGAGGAAAGCTTGAGTGTCTCCACATTACCCTGAGAACGGAGCAACAAATTTTCAGCACGTTGGACAGCAATTTCCTGGGAATTAATGCGTTCCTTAAAACTGAGTGGATCTAATTCTATAAGAAGGTCTCCGGGAATCTGAATTTCGGTACCAATTGTGAGATTCGCCCAATCCAATTCTAGCTCGGCGTTTAACCTTTTGATATTGAGCACCGCTTTTCGGTGTTTCTCAGCTATGGACTCCAAGGTGTCTCCCTCGGCGATAGTGTAGTTAGTAGGCCCGTTAACCTGGGTGCCTTCTTCCACGATAGTTTCAATAGTGGTCTGACCTTCAAGGTTGGATTTTAAAATCTCTACATCGGTTGAAACCAATTGACCGGTGAGCTTCACCGTCACCAGAAAATCAGATTTCTTGGCCACATAGTATTGCTCTTTACGAATTTTCTCTTCTTCCTTGGTGAGCAAATGTTTGCCTCCGAAAAGGCCGCCACCTAGGACTCCCGCAGCTACCAGCCCCGCCAATAATTTCCCGAATGCAAAACCACCGGAAGCATTGCTTCGGGAAGGGGTGAGCTGGTTTGGTTTCTCAGAATCGAGTTTGTTATTCTCTTTCATTTTACTCTCCCAAAATAATGTTTGGCGGCACGACATCCTCACTGGCGCCGAAAGTATTTCCTCCTATGAGAACAGCGGATGCCGGGTCGGTTTTTAGCCAAAATGTTTCTTGTGTAGTATCCAGCAATCCCACGTCTTTCAGGAGCTTCAGCCTTGTCTTATGGTAATCTACCATGGCTCGGGACAGTGCCTGCTGAGCTGCCAATAATCCGTCCTGAGCCGTGATGATATCACGCGTACGAACACCGACAAACCCCAACCTCAATCGTTCGCGGGTGGCCAACAGCTCTTCCTCAGCATTTTTTAGCGCATCCAATTGGGTAGAATAATTCTGCCGTTGCCGCTCCAAATTACGGACATCAGCCCGGATACCATCGCGCAACTTATCCAACTGCGTGGCCAGCGTGCGAATTTGTCTTTCGAAATTAATCAGGCTAGTGCGGTAGGCATTACGTTCGGTGAGCTGGTCTAGGGGTAAGTTCAGCCTCACCTTGGCCGTCGCCGTAAAATCCTCCGGCTGAAACGAGGAATAAAACTCGTCTTTCAACGACGCATCGGCAATCAGCGACAGGCTCGGCAATAAATCCTGGCTTGCCACTTTGACCTTGCGTTTCGAATCTTCAAAGCGATCGATCACATTCAGAAAATCCAACCGGTTGGTGATGGCCAAATAATACCCCACCTCATCACTTACAGCAACCGGTGGAAGGCCAATCTCGGCCAGCTGCTCCAGCACGTTGAAATCTAGGCGAAGATCAGTGCCCAACGGCAACGAGAGTTTTTGCTTAAAGTCATCCAACGAATTCTGGAAGGCGTTGGTTGCGCTGATGTAGCTAATCTTGGCCGTGTATACACTCTGCTGCGCCTGCTTAGCGTTAAACTCCGCCTGCAACCCACCGCCCACACGAGCATTGACTTCCGTTTGAAAAAACAACCGATTGGTATAGTTGTTGTAGGAAAGGCGCATGCTGTCGCCCTGCTGCAGGAGATCGAGGTAATCATTCACCACCTCCAACGCAAAGGTCTTCTGGTAATGACTGAAATCACGCACCTCATACACCACATCGCGTTCAGCCTGCGTAAGCACTTCGGTGGCAATATCCGCACCGGCTCCGCGCAGCAACGGCTGGGTCAGGTTTAAGGTGAGAGAAGGCACCTTCGGTTTGCCGTCAAAATACAAAACCAAATCGTTCGCTAGTGACGCGGTCAACGTGCCGCCGGTTTTCATCAGCTTGCTCAAGGTCACACTCGCGTCTGACGAGCCATCCAAGCCCTTGTCCGTGCCACGGGTCACGCCAAGATCCGTTTCCGCCTTGGTAAACTTCAGCGCAAATCGATGCCGAGTTCCTGTCAGCGATAGGGCGGACAAATAAAGTTTCTCACGGTTGAATTGATACGTGCGGTTACCTTGCACCGCCAACTCCAATGCATCGGGCAACGTAAGCACACGATTAGTCTGCCTCGAAAATCGATCGAGGATTATCGACGTACCATTCACGTCGGTCGGCTTGCGCGTGGCAAATTTCGCCTCCATCGGTGCCGATGAGCCCAGCACCTCCTCCTGACGTTGCTTGAGAATATCGAACACCTCCTCATCCGCCGCCCGGCGATATTTGGCCGCCTCACAGCCCAACCAGAAGACGATAGCCACGGCCATCATCCCGGCTGAACCCCAGAATCTGATCCTTTCCTCCTTCAAGCTTTGCCTATGAATAGCAATTCAGGGGCCAAAGTTACGCAAAATCAACTCGTTTTGCTAAAATGTTTCAATTCGGAGCCTTATTCACAAAAACGGGGAGTTATGCACATAAGGCCCCATTTTTTGTTTTTTAAGGTATCGTGCCGGCCGTTTTCGCCACAATTCTTATTTCTTAAAGGTATGAGAAGTAATAATTGGCGGCTTACCCACAAATTATTATAGAGTTTCTTTAGAGGCATAACGCCCATATGGCCAAACGATTTGGAAAATATTTGCTCCACGAATGCGTGGCGCAAGGCGGTATCACCGAGATCTGGATGGCCACCGACGAATTTGAAAACGTCGTGGCCGTGCGGAAGCTCCGTGGTAGCGGTCTCTCCAGCTCCAGCGCGCCCAAGATGTTCAAGGTCGGCCTCAAGGTGCACCGCAAACTTTCGCCGCACCCCAACATCATCCGCTACATCAATCACGGCAAGGCCGACGGCACGCCCTACATGGTGTTGGAATACATTCAAGGTGCCGACCTCAAGGCCCTAATGTCCCGCGAACACGACATGATTGATAATGTGGCCGATGTACTCGTACAAATGGCCGATGGCCTCGAGCACCTGCACGACCGAGGCTGGATGCATCTCGATTACAAACCGGAAAACATCATGGTCTCACTCAACAGCCACGTGAGCCTGATCGATTTCGATACCGCTCAGGAAATACCCCGCAAACCCAAGAAGTACCCCAAGGTCACCGGCACACCCGCCTACATGCCGCCCGAACAACTCAAAGGCGAAGCCATGGATCAACGGGCCGACATCTACGCTTGGGGCGTGACCGCCTACGAACTCCTCACCCACCTACGGCCCTTCGGCGGACGTACCCCCGAGGAAACCCGCCGCAATCAATTGGATGAATCCTACTTCGTGAAGCCCGTCCACCAGCACAACCCGCAAGTGCCCATTGCCCTAAGCCAGCTCATCCAGAGCTGCTTCGCACACCAACCGGAAGCACGCTTCCCCAGCATGACCATCCTCAACGCTCAACTCCACAACGTGCTGGGCGTCCAGCACCACCCGGTCGTCCCCACCAGCCTGGCCGTCGCCTAACCGGCCGCCAAACCGGCCGCCAAACCCTGTTTGCGCGCCATCTCCGCGAACACCCCGTCGCGCTCCAGCAATTCCGCAAAGCCGCCCTCCTCCACCACGCGGCCTTCCTCCAGCACAATAATCTTATCCATCCCGCGCAAGGTCGACAGCCGATGCGCCACGCACACCACCGTACGCCCCTCCTCCAGCCGATCAATCGCCCCTTGCACCTCCGCCTCCGCCTTCGAATCCAAAGCCGCCGTTGCCTCATCCAAAATCAAAATCGGCGCCTGCCGCACAAAAGCCCGGGCAATCGCAATCCTCTGCCGTTGCCCTCCCGAAAGCCGAGTTCCTTGTTCACCCAACCGCGTATCATATCCCTCCGGCAATCCCTCAATAAACTCATGCGCATTCGCCGCCTTGGCCGCGGCAACGATCTCCTCCCGCGAAGCATCCAGCTTCCCACACGCAATATTCTCCGCCACCGTTTGATCAAAAATCACCACCTCCTGGCTCACCAACGCCATCTGCCCGCGCAAACTCTCAAACGTCACCTCCCGAATATCCTTCCCATCAATCGTCACCCGCCCCTTCGTTGGATCATAAAAACGCAGCAACAAACTCACCAGCGTGCTTTTCCCAGCACCACTCTCCCCCACCACTCCCAACTTCATCCCTTTGGCCACCGCCAGATCAAACTCACGCAACACCGCCTCATCACCGTAGGAGAATTCCACTCCCTCAAATTCTAACCGCCCCTGGAAGGGCTTTAACTCATTTGGGTTCTTCCTTTCCTGGACCGATGGCACCTGGTCAAACACCTCCTGAAGGATCTCCACGCCCACCGAAGCTTCCTGGTAATACTGGTTGATCTGCCCAAGCTTTTTGATAGGTTGGTACAACATTATCATGCCAGTCATGAAGCCAACCAACTGCGGAACTGATTTTTCCGTATAAAAAACAAACACTATAATAATGCCAGCCCCAGTCAAGCTCATGATTTCTATTACTGGGTTCTGCATATGCCTTGCTTGCAAACTTTTCATCCCTGTTCTGGCTAGTTTTTTATAGATATTATTGAATCGATGTATTTGGAATTTTTCCAGACAGAATGCCTTGATTGTCCTTGTATTTGAATACACTTCCATCATCAGGCTATCTTGCTCTTTGCTTTTTTCATAGGCAATCTTTGCCATCTTACGTAGCTTCCTGCCTACAATGACAATTGGGATACTACTCAACGGGGTGAATAGGATTCCAAATAGCGCAAGTTGCCAATCCAAGATGAAAACCGCTATCAAAAGGCTGAAAATGGTGAACGGCTCCTTGATCGCGTCTGCGACTCCATAGGTCAAACATCGATGTAAGGAGCCCGCCCCTCGATTTATCAACATCGTCTGGTCTCCAATTTTTTTCCTATAAAAATAGTCCAACGATAAAGATTGAAGTTTGTGATGTGATGCGATTTTTATATCTCTTACTGTATACTCTCCAACCCACCCTAAAAAGTAAATGCTAGCGTAGCCGATGCCTGCTCTCATCCCTACCAGCAACGGCAAAAAAAGAATTCCTCCTATGATTTGGGGGCGCGTTAACTCTCTTCCCATCTGAGGAAGCCATCCATCCAATTTTGACATAACAGCTCGGTCAACTTGCTCGAGCCATTTATCTGACCATCCGGGGATTTTTTTGGTGGTAGGGTTATGGACTACTTCTTCTTGCGGCGCCAACCGTTCAAACAATGTCTTACTCCCCCAAACAAAAGTAGCATTGAACGCACCAAAACAAATACCAAGTAGGATACCAATTAAAAGTCTACCCTGATATTTGCGGGCAAATGGCCACCCGAAATTAATTATTTTCCATATGTTATCCACTTGAAACCCTGTCAGCCGTTATTCGAGTTTTTAATATGCATCAGAGTTTTGTACTTAAGCAATACTTCTGCGGAACAAAGCCATGCAATTTTGAAACCCTGTTTGCCGTCCATGAATCCCATTCTTAGTAAATATCCTCTGAAAAACCTAAATATCGCTCTGAACTCCCCTTCTCCAGCCCATGCGATTTTTCCTTGCTCAGATTTTGACTCCGCCCATAGTTTCGCATATTTTCGAATTCTTGACTTATGATCCTCCTCGCTCTCGAAAGAGAAATGTTCAAGTTCTCCTTGTAGGTCAACAACCTTCCCCGCAATTTCCAATCGCTCATGGACTCTCCCTCCTTTAAATTCCCCGGCTCCCCTAGCAAAAAGTCTTACGAGTCTATCTGGATACCAATCTCCATGGCGAATCCAGCGCCCTTCGTAAAAGACGCATCGGGAAAATCTAAATCCATTAACACCAGGGTATTGCACCCTGTTTGTTTTCCATTGAATTATTTCTGAGATCAACTGCGGGGAGAGGACTTCATCTGCATCTAAGCTTAGAATCCAATCATAAGATGCTTGCTCAATGGCAAAATTCTTTTGTTTCACATACCCGGACCATTTTCGCTCAATCCAATTTGCGTTGTAGTCTCGGGCTATTGCCTCAGTATTGTCTGTGCTCCCTGAATCTACGATGATGATTTCATCCACAACAGTTTTAGCACTTTGCAGGCATCTACCTAAATTTTTCTCTTCATTAAGCGTAATGATACAAAGTGAAAGTTTCATTCTCTATCCTTAGAAACTTTTTTAATGAATGATTCAATGTTGTCCAAGAAAGCCTTGTAAGGATATTTTTTTGCAACTGTGCTACCTTTTTCCCCCAAGGCATTACGCAAATCACAGTCCAAAGCTATATTTCTCATGGCTTTTTCCCATTGGGTAACGACTCCCAATATATCCCCTTGCACATTAATCCCCCACTCGTCAGGAAAGATTTCGTTTATGCCGGATGTTCGGCTTACTAGAACTGGCAGACCGCAACTTGCTGCTTCTAATGCTACGTTCGCGCATGAATCAAAAAAGGTCGGATGGACTAGAGCATCTGCCCCGCCATAAACTGATATCATTTCAGCGCTTAGTCCGCCGTATATAAGCCATGGCGCTCGGTACCTTGGCTTACGTTTCCCTATTACAACAAGTTTAGCTGAACCCAAATTTCCACGCTCGAAAATCCGCCTTAATAAATCAAAGTTTTTTAATCTAAGATTGTGGGCAACGAATAAAAATACAACTTCGCTGTCGCGTACTCCCCATGACTTTCGAATGGAGTGGCGGTGGCTTGCAGCAATTTCTTCGTCAAATTCATCTCGATCTACGTGCTGGTGAATTACCTCAACGCGCTCCGGACAAGCACCGCCGTCAACAGCCATACTGGCAGTTAAATGCGAGTTCGCCAAAAACCATGCGTTAGGGTTTGATAAATGATGCCTCTGACTTCGGATCACACGTTGGTGTTTTGGTAAAAACCTCTCTATCCTTTTAATCCGCCGTTGCAAACCGTGATATGCCTCCATGTAATGCCTTAGATAACCCTCATGCGTACCAGCCCCCATACGGTGAATATCAGCTGGGTGATGGAATCCCCAATCGATTACTAATTCCGGATTAATGGAGTATTTCAGAGATTCAACCTGATTCAATTCATAATGGATATTAACCCCTTCATGAGGTTCTCCTTGTTCACATAATACGTGAACCTCGTAACCTCGTTCATTAAGACCACGACAAATCCTAACTGCACTATGCTCAAGCCCAGTGCCTTGCCATTGGTATTTATCAACTAAGAATAGGAGACAGCGTCTCATTGAGCGGGAAGAAAGTACCTGAGCACACTAGACGAGTCGAGCTTGCAAAAATGAATCGTAAGAGCTTGCCATTTAGGGTAAGCTACTCGGCGTTGAAGCTACTTTTCATCAAGCTTAAACACATCGGAGATGCCCTGTTACTGACCCCGGCTCTAGTGGCGGTTCGGGCAGAATACCCAGACGCAGAAATCCATGTTATTGTGCGGGCTGGTACAGAGGGCATACTCAGCGGATGCTCGGCTATTGACCAAATCCACACCGCCGCCCCTCCGGGGGGTATACGTCGAATTTCATCGTTTTGGAACGATTTCAAATTAGCCATGCGACTAAGACGCCACCGATTTGATATAGCAATCCATTTAGGTGAAGGAATGCGCGGGAATATATTAGCTAAGGCATCGAATGCTTCAGTCATCCATGCCAATTCGAGTACTGGACTTAAGCCCAATGATTGGATAAGTGCTGGATTCACCAGTTTATCAAAAATCTCCTCGAAACAAATCCACCAAGCCGAACGAGATTTTCGTGTAGTTTCAGACATCCTGCCCGTTTCAACCCGCCCTGTTCCTGCCCTTTGTTTTGAAAGATCCAGAACTCTCTTATGGAGGGGCCCAAAACCTTTGGTTGTTTTCCATCCGGCTACCCGGTGGAACTGTAAGAAATGGCCCATTGAAAAATGGATTCAGTTAGGTAGACTGTTCCCGGCTGAATTCAATATCCTAGTAAGTTGCGGTCCCCACCCAGTTGAAAAACGAGATGCGCATACCATCGCAAATGAAATCGGACCACGAGCAACAACGACAGAAGGTAAATTTAGTTGGGCCGAACTTGCGGGTGCGTTGTATAGTGCGAAACTATTTGTCGGCGTAGATACAGCCGCCATGCATCTGGCCGCAGCGTGTCAATGCCCCACTGTTGCAATTTTTGGCCCTTCCCGCACATGGGCTTGGGCCCCATGGAAAACTAAATCCCGCATTGTTGGCCCAACCGAGGAGCAGTGGGCGCAAGCAGCAAAGGGTGACACTGAAAAATTTTTGAAAAACATCATTGAAACCATGTCCGTTCGAGATGTATTTGCAGCTTGTGAAGATTTATTAGAGGCCTCCTTTTCACAAAAACTTACCAAATCTAAGAACAATAATTAGGAGACCGCTTAAAGTGAGTAAAGTACCCGAAGACATTGTATTGGTTACAGGGTATTTCGACCTTTTACACAGCGGGCACATCCGATTTCTGGAGGAGGCTGCAAAATTCGGGGAGGTCATTGTTTCTTTGGGATCCGACGCCAATTCTGTTGCCAGCAAAGGTAAAGAGCCTATCTGTTCTGAGGAAGAGCGAAAATATATGTTAGAATCGATAGAGTTTGTATCCCAAGTCAAAATTGCACGAAAAACGGGGCCACTCTCGTTTGAAGAACACCTTGAATTTTTTCAACCGGATTGGTTTATCATTAACAGTGATGGTCATAGCGTAGAGAAACAAGCGTGCTGCAAAAGTTATGATGTTGCTTACAAAGTGTTAGAACGCTTACCAAAACGTAACTTCACGCCGAGAAGTTCCACCACACTCCGTGGGTTGGATTTTATTCCCCACCGCATGGATATAGCCGGCGGTTTCTTCGATCAAAAAAAATTAAATGCTTCTGTAGCTGGGGCCGCAATCATTTGCAATATCGAGCCTAAGCAACTAGCCGATCGGGCAGGAATGTCCAGCAGTACCAGAAAAGTCATCAGAGAATTATTTGGCAACCGTCTCCCTAAAAGCCACAGTGAGCAAGAGCTGGCCAATATCATCCTAGCCTACGAAAACTTTGATCAAGAGTACATCTCAGGGGCAACCGATGCGTATGGCCTGATCTTTTCCAGCGTTTGCCGATTCGAATTTCATGATAGTTACCGTCCGTATGCGATTGAAAAAATTCACCATGCAGAAATTCTCAACTGGCTCGAACAACATTTGTTCCTTTATTTCACACATGCTCGCCCCGAGGGCTACCAAGTGTTCGATGGGCGCGAATCATTCCCCAATGATGTGCTCCAAGAATATGCCTTAACGAGTGACAGCACTTGGGAAGCCATTCAAGATAGGAATCTTGATTACCTGATAAAATGCGTCAAACGAACTTGTGAGATTCAAAAACAGCTTATCCCTGGATATGTTTCGGATTCCGTATCAGCTGAATTGGCCAAAATGAATTCGAACGGAATGGGCGCCAAACTGATGGGGGCCGGTGGATCTGGCTATGTCATGATGGTCGCCCATGAACAACCTCCCGATACAGAACGGATCACTATCCGAAGGGAGTCGCTAAACCTTTGACATGAAATATCTAATACTAGGCTCATCCGGGCAAATCGGCACCGCGTTAACTCAATGGTGCGATAACAACGAAATTGCCTATGAAGGGTTCGATATCGCCAGAGCCCAAGAGGAAGATCTCCGGGTCGAACAAAACCCCCGACTGCTGGAGGCATTGTCCAACGCCGATTTCGTAATGTTTCTTGCTTATGATGTAGGCGGATCTCGGTATCTTAGTGGGAAGCAAAATCAGTTGGAATTTATTTCCAATAACGCCCGCTTGATGGAATATACGTTCCAAGCCATCCACGACTCTGGGAAACCATTTATTTTCATTTCTTCCCAAATGGCCAATCTATCATTCTCGCCATACGGAGCACTAAAGGTTGTCGGGGAACATTACACCCGAGCCCTCGGGGGAATCATCGTCAAGCTCTGGAATGTGTACGGAGTAGAAACCGACATGGAGAAAAGCCATGTCATCACTGATTTTATCCACAAAGCCAAGGATACCCGTTGTATTGATATGATCACCGACGGCTCAGAATCCCGCCAATTTCTGCATGCCGAAGATTGTAGCCGCTGCCTCCTGACTTTGGCTGAGCAATATGAATCCATTCCACGAGATCAAGAACTCCACATAGCTAGTGGATCTTGGAATACTATTTTGGAAGTAGCCGAACTCGTCGCCTCATTATTCCCCGGCACTACCATCCAGCCGGCTGAAGCAAAAGATGAAGTGCAACAAGATGCCCGAATCGACCCTGACCCATTTATCCAAAAGTACTGGACTCCAACCATCCAACTCGAGGCAGGCATCCATCGTGTCGCCAACGATATGGGTCTACTTTAAGGTTTAATAGCTTCCACAAATAGAGAATCCGGCTTACGGGGAAAAGGTCCATGTCGAGAGACGTCCAAATTGTATTTGTCCCAATTTGGGATAGAAGACTGGTCAAAGGTCATTACTACACATCGAGAGAAACCAACCAACTCCAATAATTGTACCAAAGAAACACGGTCATACATCCACCGATGTACTTCTCCTGACTTACGGGGATCCTTGCCTCCGCCCGAAACAAATTTTAATTTCCATTTTGCTATTCGTCGCTTGAAAGAAGTTTCCCATCCCTCATTAGAATTTGACGTCTTTCCGCTTTGGGCATCAGATCTAGAATTATTCAATGTAACAGGCCTTCCCTCTAAATTTCGGTAAGAATCACCAAAACGGCCTTCCGCTTGATCTTTGTCTAAGTCGCCTGTTTTCAAAGCTTTTGCCAATTGCCCGCCCGTCGAGTCTCTAACCATCTGATCTAATAGCTCTATTACGGAAAATCTGTATTGCCGTGTGTTTATCTGATTTTGGTTTTTCACTACTAGTTCAAGCTTGGATAAATACTGCCTACATATTCCTTCCAAATCAGGGACAACAACTCGACAAGTTCCCCCGGGCTTCAGGACTCGATATTTCTCAGCAATTAGGTTTTGCCCAGCTTCTGGAGTAAGATGCTCTAAAATATGGGAACTATATACAGCATCAAATGTGTCCTCTGGCCAAGGCAGCGGATTACTTAAGTCATGTGCATATACATTCCTACCGGGTAAAAGGTCGGAATTATTCCATTCTGGAAAGTAAACACTTCCACACCCTAAGTTTAAAAAGGTGTAACCCTCAGGTGTTCGCAATGGCTCAGTCACGGCTCCATGGTTCTATGTGAACTAATGTCAATCAAATCAAAAGGATACACACCAATGAGTCATAACAAAGTGACCGGCGAGAACTGATTGGCTTGTTTTGTGTTTTGAATTGTTATAAAATTTAAATTTAGGGAGGCAATATTTTGGAAGCTTTGGACTCACTTCTTTTGAACGGTTTTCCCCTGAACAAATTGTTCCCTGAAGATGAAAACGTTTCTATTTCACCTGATTACATCTCCGCTGGAGATAGAAAAGCGTATTACGAAAATGGGGTGTTCAGATTTCGCAATGGCGACGGATATGCTGGAAACTTTGCAAAACAATGGAAAAAATTCCAGACAGAACAATATGATCATATAAATGGAACTTCACTTAGCCGAGATCGTATTACTGAAGCAACTGAGTGGAATCTTTCAAATCTTAAGGGTGATTTAATACTCGAGGCAGGTTGTGGGGCTGGCCGTTTCACACGAATACTAGCGGAGTCTGGTTGCAACCTAATTTCATTTGACTATTCGACAGCCGTTGACGTTTCCCAAAGCATGAATTGCAATTTTAAAAACGTGGCGTTCTTTCAGGCCGATATTTTGGACATGCCTTTTGGGGATAATATATTTGATAGAGTTTTTTGCTACGGGGTATTGCAGCACACCCCTGACCCATTTCGAGCATTGTCTGAGTTAGTGAAGAAATTGAAACCCGGCGGGTATATTAGCACAGACATCTACCCACGGGACTTCAAAATAAGACCATCAAAATCAAAATATTTATGGAGGTGGCTTACGACCCGCATGAGCCAAGATAGATTACTATCCCTACTCGAATGGTATATACCCAAGTGGTTTTCCCTAGACACCAAAATAAAGAGTCACCCAATTCCCAGAAAGTATCTGGGATCAATCATACCCTGCTGGAACTATTCGGAGACAAAATTAAAACAGCACGACCTCATTAGATGGGCGATTATGGACACTTTTGACGCTTTAGCCCCGAAGTATGACAAGCCAGCAATGAAAAGTCAGTATCTTAGGTGGCATAAGAAACTAGGACTTGAAGCTATCAATATCAAAAGGGGTAGTAATGGCATAATTGGTAATGCAAGAAAACCTCTGAAATAAAAGCTTTAGATGGATATAGATACATTAAAGAGCAATCTGCCGGCTTTGTTTGAAAAGTATTCTGGAGAACTTATTGAGTTGTCCACAAAACTTAGGCGAAAGTCTTTTGAAATGCACAAGATGGGGCACATTGTTGCATTTGGTGATTTTGAGGGTCAACTTCTTTATATATTGATTAGAGAAGAAAAGCCAGGGTTGATCTATGAAATCTCTCCTGCAGCTGGGTACTCAACAAACTATATAGCTTATGCACTAACTAAAAATGGCCGTGGCAAACTTAAATCCTTTGAGCTACAAAAAAATATTTATGGCTTGCCTACCGAGGATGTGATTAGAGGCAATTTGGTCGAAGGCATTGACCACTCTGTACTTCAAGTGGTTACTGGTGATGTGACAAAAATTAAATTTGAACAATTCCCTAGCCTGCTACTTTTGGATTCGTGTCATGATAAATGGTTTGCAGATTGGTACCTTGAAAACCTAGTGGAAAAGATGAACGGTTGGATTTTAATCCAAGATATCGCCTTCGCTGATAGAATAGAGAAAACTACGGAAGCAAG
>Ga0066378_10000494_pt1 | contig 16891 bp, 8 predicted proteins | sample Knorr_S23_td_DCM_FD_70947 | JGI IMG/M metagenome (GOLD analysis project Ga0066378, IMG submission 70947) | Marine microbial communities from Southern Atlantic Ocean transect - Knorr_S23_td_DCM_ad_71m_LV_A | ecosystem: Environmental > Aquatic > Marine > Oceanic | place: Southern Atlantic ocean...
AAAAGTGCCAATGATGGACATGATTGGCCTAACAACTTCAATCATTGTCAGTTGATTTATAAATTGCAGATTTGCATAAATGATCCAACCAACAATACCAAGAATGGGAAGCGGTAAGGCGTAGAATGGTTTTTTAGGAAATGAAATTAGTATCCCAATTACGATACACAATATGAGTATTGAATAAAACGTAGATACATTATCTTTGACCACAACAAAGTCGTTTTGCAAAATGCTGTGCATCACATTTGCATGAATCTCAACCCCAGCAAAAGTTTCTTGAACAGGGGTGTTTCTTAGATCCATCAGGCCGGGTAATGAAGCCCCCACTAAAGCAACTTTACCCTCCCAATAATCAGGTGGAAGCATTTCAGGGTCCATGCAATAACTGTACGGTAGATAATAAAAGGTTTGAAACTTGCCAAAATAATTCACGTACATACGTCCGTTATCATCAATTGGTATAGTTCGAACAATGGTATCAGTAGAATCAATCAAATTGAGAAGATTGTTTTCAAAATCGTAATCGAATCCACCATCTTTTTTAATGCCAAGAATATCTATAACAGCTGACATCACCAAACTGGGGTATACATGATCAGCTCCATCAAAGTAGATCGCAGTCGGAGCACGTCTGATTACACCGTCATTGTCCTGCGGGAAATTGGCCGAACCATTTCCAGTTGATGCGGATAACAAATCTACGTAAGTATTGCCAATACGATCGGCTTGAGGTAGTTTTGTTTTTGCCTCATCTGAGACTCCACGAATTATATGGTTGGCAAACTCATAGCCTTCAGGCTCTGATAACATCTTGGGTAGAAAATTGAGCGTATCTTCCTCTTCAAAAACTATAGCGTGATAAGTCTGTTTGGAGTTTGCCGTAGCAGAAACAAATTTTCCTGGATCATTGCTATAAAGAAATTGGTTGGTTGCTTCGCTAAGATCGTTGCTTCTATTGTTAGACGCTGAGGATAGTGCACGTACGAGGTCATATTTATAAGTGTTTTCCTCGTCAAAAATCACATCAAACAAAAGGGCTTTTGGATTCCCAGATGAGACGGTATTGATCAGCTCTCCATGATAAGCATGGGGCCAGTTATGATATCTTCCTAAACCGCCTTCTTCAATTGGACCAACAGATGTGTTATCGATGTCAATGATAACAACATCTTCAATAGACATTTGCTCGACACCTGCAGTTCGGGCACGCATTCTTGAATCATAGGATATGAATTCGTATCCTTTGAGAAGTGAATCTATAAAAGATATTTTGTAACTACCCCAGCCAAAAAAAATGGCCATTAAGAGGCCAATTACAATTCCAGCACCAACGCGCTTAAAAAAATCGGTTAGAATAATTATGGAAGACTCAACGGAGATGTCTTCTAAATTATCTAACATTTTTTTCACAGGTTAGTTACCATCCTTGGCATCTTGCTCTTTGTTCCATTTTACAAAATCAAGACCGTCGTCTGCGTCCTGGTCAAATTTGAACATGGAATACTTTCCATCTTTTCTAACATTAATTTGCATTCCCTCCACCAGACTAATCCAATCTTCAAGCGATACCTCATAGGGTCCTGCAACTTGGGTAGGGGCTTGTACTTCAGTCACTGGGCCTAGCTTAAATTTTGGAGCGGCCCCTCCTTGAGGCTGACCGCCCTGCTGCATTTGTTTTTTTCTAGCATCGATAACGTTTTTTGCTGCATTAACATCAACTTTGCCCTCGTAGACCAATACCGAACTTTCCTCACTTCCAGATTTGGCTCTATACGTTGTGCCTCTAATAGCTGCCACAGCTGTTGGGGTTCGTACCGCTACGTTCTTTTTTTCTCCAAACGCTGCTTTTGCTGCAACCCATACATCGCCTTTTTTCAGGTTTGCTTCAAAGTTTTTTTCCATTGGCTTCACGCTAGCTAGGGTGATTTCAAGCTCTGAGTTTTGACCAATTCTGACCTTACCACCACCAATCAGAGCGATTTCACAGCGTGATTTAGCAAGCGTTTTTACAATATCATTTTCATGAACGGACATTTTTGGCATCGCTTTTTTAAAAGCACCTGAACCATTTTTCTGAATCTGGACTCTGCCAAGCGGCAGGGTTATTTTACCAAATTCTTTTTGTCCAAAAACAAGTGAAGCGATAGATAGAGTTAAAAGTAGGGTGGGTTTAAAAAAATTCACGATATATTTCATTCTGAACTTTGTGAAGGTAAGAATTCTCGCACACGATTGGCAATATAATTAAAGGGTTTAATGGCCCAATTTATCCACCTCCAGATACTTTTTTTCTCATCCACTTCATCTACTATTTCAACAGCGTTAAAAATATCTTTTGGTGCATCAAGTCCAGCAAATTCCCAAGCCATAATTTGTACAAAGGGATTGATTCCTTCCAGGTCACCCACATAGGTACGCTCTGCTGTCTTCTCAACCTCTTTGGACTCAATGCCTATGAGACTTCCTTTAATGGTGCACGTATCTGCCACTAAGTTGAAAGAACCAATAATAGCTTTTTTAAATCCAACTAACTTTCCTATCTCTATTGCGCAATCCGCTGTTTTACAATCCATTTTATCGTATTCTTTTTCTCGCAGTAGTTCGTTGATTTGTATTTTCTCAACCAAAATAAATGATTTTGTTTGATGAAGTTCTAAATTGAGGTATCCAGTATAAAGCGCAACATCTTCATCATTCATGCCATTTCCCTCAAAGGTAAACAATGCTAGCGTAGGCTTAGCATCGTATCGTGTTTGCTTAGTTTGAGTATTTACTATTGATAGAAGTGCAATCTGAATAATAAATATTTTAAAGATTGCACCCCTTATATATATAGGCACTGGAAAAAGCTATTTAAGATATACCATTTTCTTGGTTTTATTAAGCACGGTTTTTCCGTTCTTATCCCTAACCATGGCATGATAAAGGTAGACACCTGTGGATACTTTTAGCCCTGAAGTGTTGAGGCCGTTCCAGATGAAATTATAATAACCGGCAGGTCTAAACTCGTTGGATGCTAATCGAACAACCTCTTCCCCCAAAAGGCTATAAATCACAAGATCAACCTGCGCATCCTCCTCCAGACTTATCATGATTGAAGTTTGAGGATTGAATGGGTTGGGATAATTCTGACTGAGCACAAACGCATCCGGATACAAACTTATTCCTGCATTATTCTCTTGGACAAATTCTTTCGAACCGATAACTAGTCTAAGATTTTGTTTCAAGTATGATTCCGACCCAGCATTTGCAAACCGATAGGTGCTTTCCCATCTAAGATTTTGAGCCTGTTTGTTGGTTTTGTTAATGAGGAACACATCAAACTTTTCAGGAACGTAGCCCAAACCTTCAAAAGTGATATAGGTTTTTTGGCCATTTGTAGGGGTAAGAACTTCAAGGTCCCAAAAGTGTCCCTCTTCATTAGCGCGTCTTATATCAACTGAGAAAAGGTCTGGAACCTCAACTCTATTTCTATTGTCAATCGCAAGGGATATGTTCCCAGGAACAACTGGAGGTTCAAATTCGTCCAGGGGATCGTATCCATCTTTTGCACGATTTATCACACCTACAGTATTTGACTCATCACGCGACCTCCCAGTTGAAGCTAAGATGTTTATCATCCATTCGTTTGCATCCAACGCAATACTATGTAAGTCGGGTGTTTTCGTTTTTGCAAGCTTCTTTCCAAACACGTTTCCGGTTCCATCTACATAAATGTCCGGTTCCGTGGCAGATTTATAAATATACCCTTTCCAAGGCTCGAGACTCGGTCCTGGGCTGACCCACCCCCCAAAATTGCTCCACGTGTAAATACTGCCACCGTCAACTACTGGAACATCGCCTTGCGTTCGAACATCGAAAAGATCCACTGGAAAATTGTAAGGATTTCCAAAAAACTTCCACTCGCCAACTGCAGCAGGAATTTCAAAGGGTGGTGAAGTGGGTGTTGACTCTCCCTTTCCAAAATCAAAATTAAGCTGCATAATGTCAGGATATTGATCTTTATCCCAAATAAAGAAATACGAATTACCAAGACTCATATCGATAGAGTTGGTTTCAGTAAATTCTTCGAAGCCGTTGTGGTATGAATACAGACGATATTTAAATTCGTCAGGCGGACCCAGCACTTCAGTTACAGCGTTTAACCCTTTGTTAGTTTTAAAAGGAATTGAAAAAAGTTGATACGCTGAGGTATCGGTTCCAGTTGGAATGCCAGCTGACCAGTAATCAGCAGTGGTAACATTATTTTGTGTTCTTGCCACGACAGACTGTACATCATTGCCATTGTAATCGTACGGCCACTCGCTTCGATTGCCAAGCTCATCTATCGCTTCTATGAAATATTCGACCCCTTCTGATCGAATATCGTTACCTGGAATGCTGGAAGGTATTATATCTCCATCGCTCCAAAGTTGGACAGTCACAAAACCTGAATTAGTTCCTGAGCGCCTGTAATTTAAAAACACATCTCTCACTCCTGAACCGCCATCCGAAACTTGAACATTGATTGAGGGTGTTGTTGAGCCTTCATCCACAGACGTTAGGGGGTTATTGTGAATGATAAGGGGTGGATTTAGGTCAACACCAAATTCGCCAGTATCTGAGTTGGTTGAATTATTGGCATAATCTGTTGCCTTTATATACCATTCGTACTTCCCATCATCTAGCCTCTTAGATGTATCTTCGATTGCTGCGTCCTGTTCGACAAACTCCACGTCTTCTTCAAAGTAGACACCGAACTCAGCATCATTAAGATAAAGGGTCCAAGATTTTATTCCCGAAGGGTAATCGCCAAAATTTTGCCATGTAAATCGTGGCACGTCCGGCATCCAGTTCGTTTGAGTATTACCATCTTGATCCGTATAAGCGTGGGGTCCGTTGATATTAAATGGTGCGGGGTTAACATCGTCATAAAGCGCTTGAATCGTTTTTGCACTATCCGGATCTTCGTTTCCATATTCGTCCATCAAGCGTACAGATGCATCAAACGCACCGGGTTCAGGTACTTCAAACGCATAAGCTTTTAAAGGAGTGTTTCCTGGAAAACCAATAAACTCATCATAAAAGTTAATTCCATCATTGATCTCAACGATCGCACCGAGAAGATCTCTATTTTCAGACCAAGTTGGAATAGTCCAAGATATCGTAAAGTTAGGATCTGTTGTCCAATCACTTGGAGTAATGGTAAGCGATGGGACAGGGGGTGGAGCACCGGTAACCAACTCTTCTATGACGTACATTTCCGAGCGCATGATGCCTTCACCAACCTCTGCCTCGATTCTAAAACGAAAGCCTTTACTTCTTGCTTGATCTGATACTTTAAACTTTGCGGTCGCACTGCCTCCAGATGTGGTAGGGTCAAATGAAATAATTGTTACATATTTTGCTGATGGGAAAACGCTCCACTGAACACTTTCATTGCTATTGACCAGATTTCCTTCAATATCATTTGTGGTGATTGTGAACTCAAGCGTGTCTTCGCGCGTAACAAAAGTGGTATCCTTATCGCCAACGATATCGTCCTGAATTGCGAGAATGTACTTGCTTGCGCCAGATTCAAATGCTCCAATATCAGGAGCACCTACTCGATAATATCCTCGATAGTCAAAAACATCGCCTGTCTCTACTCCAGCATCAACCGCAGGGCTATTGCCTTGCAGCCTAAAGTCTCCGCTTGCTGGGTTGCGGAGTTTGGGGTCTTCGTTGATATTATTTACAGAAGTAAAGGATCCTGAAACATCAGATTCAAAAATATTCGTTTCAACGTATAACGTGGTTCCTGGAGCTTGATATAAATTGCTACTTTGATTCTCTCCTTTATTATTCGCCCAGATGATATTATTGATAACGTTCACGTATTCATCGCTACCTGTAACATCTAAAAATGATCCATTTCCACCATTCCCGTAGAAGGTGTTGTTTACAATATGAGAGGTTGCTTTGGTTCCACTCTGGTCACGATCGGAACTCAAGCTAAACATAGTGTTTGCTCCCTTTCCCCCAACAAAATTGTTGATTACTAGATTGTTGTTAAATTCAAGCGATGATCTGGTGTTAATCAGAGAGCTATGTACGTCAAATGATTCTATGTAATTCTCATCAAAAAGCGACTGGCTGATAACTGGAGTTGGATAATCATTCCAAGATGGCGCGGAGCCATCAATATCAATATTGATTAATGCGCTAGCAAATGATGAGCCATTCATAAGATCGATATAGTTCCTTTCAAACCTGCTACTAATAATTTCAAAACCAGTACCGTCATTTGCATGAAGAACTCCCCCAAAACCCTGAGCTCCAGCTCGATCGCTAGTAATGCCATTCTCTTGAAATATACAATTGATAAAGGCAGCATCTGAGTAATCAAGGTTCTGTCCTTGCCCGCTTTGCCCACCATTGAACAAAACAATTGCACCGCCAAGCCCCGATTGATCATCAATATTCAAAGTGACTCTATTATTGGAAAACAAAACATTGGTAAAGTGTGCTGATCCTCCATTTAGCGCTACAGCGCCACCGCCCTGCTCTGAGTTATTATCGTTGAAAACGACATTTTTGACCACAAGTGAATCAACATTGTTTGTTTGTAAAGAGCCACCATAACTATTACTAAATCCTTTGGTAAAAGTGATACCTCTAATCAATACTTTTTCTAACTCATTAAAACTAAAGTGCGATCCTCCATATGATGCATCTACAATAGTAGATTCTATACCTGATCCAATTATCGCAATCTCCTTAATTAAATGTTGATGTAAATCTTCTCCAGGTTGACCCCCTGGTTGACCCCCTGACTGATCTGTAGCGCTAAACGATAAAAACGTTTCTTCATAGGTACCGGATTGCAATCGAATGGTATCCCCACGCTCCTTGACTCTGCTAACCGCATCTTGAATATATTTAAATGGAGCATCATAGCTTCCGTCTCCGCTCGTTGCTGCGTTTGCATTCACCCACCAATTAGGTCCATCAAATTTTGGTATGGCTGTTACAATACTAGAAAAAGGACCTTCAAAATCAAGTGTGTCAACCGCGCTAACAACAAAATGATATTCGGTTCCATTAATAAGATTTGAAACAGTATAGACTGTATCGGTTGTGCTGGTTGCTTTGGTTAATTCATTTCTATTTGTTGTTTTGCCTAAAGAATAATACACGTTATAGTGTTTAATGTTTTGAGCGTTGTTTGCTGACCACTTTAACTTTACACTTTTGGCACGTTCCTCAGCGATAAGATTTCGGACCTGATCAGGATACGGAGATTCTGCTAAGGAGTTTTCGTAGGCGCCAAGGTCTGGATTTGATCCAGCTGGCAATGGTCGCTTATTTCCAAGTATATCTTGAATTGGGGGTGAGGTATGGCCATGAAATTTAGGAGTTCCTGCTCCGATCATTGGACTGCTATCCGCTAATTGATAGTTGCCTTCACCTTTGAAATTTGGATCTACACTAATAGTGTTTTCGCCAAACTCAATACCATAAAACGATTTGATCTCTTCGATATCTTGAATGTTGTTATAATCGCTCCAATCAGTACTTGAGACTGGGTTACCGTTACTGGTTCCTATCGCAACTCCATCAACAGGTTCGTTGGAATTTTCAGATCGGTTTCCCCATACAATATTATTAAACATAGCGGCATCATGTTGATCAATATTTACGTCCATAAATCCGCCACCCATTGAGAATTGTCCGGTTACAACATTGTTTACAAGGGTATTGTTTAACATTTCCACAAACCCTCTGTGACTTCCACCATTTTTATTCAATGGGTATTGATCAACAAAGATTCCTCCGCCCATAGCGCTATAATTTGGCGAAGATATAATAGCGAAGTTGCTATCGATTACCGAGCTAGCCAAAATGGTGGGGCCGCCAATATATATTGCACCACCATTTGCTGTGCCGTTGCTTTGAGACACGGCGACATTTCGACTTAGGCGAGTATTCACGATCAAAACTTCATCAACATTCACCGGGTCCCAATCGGAACCAATATATATCGCTCCGCCGCGTGCGCTTGAGTTCAGGCTAGTTGCAGAATTATTGGTAAAGCTTGAATTTGAAATAATTATGTGGCGGACTGACCCAATCGTGAGCGCACCACCTTGCGCAGAGGCAAAGTTGCTTCCTCCATCTGAAGCTGAATTATCGGTAAATTTAGAATTACGTATGTAGGTAGGTGTGTATGCAACGGATTCAGGGTTTCCAGAAAGATAGATTGCACCACCGCTGGTTGCATAGTTGCTGTCAAATACACAGTTCTCAAAGATTGGATTCGCGTTACCTGAGTAGATCGCACCGCCCTCTCCATAACTACTGTTATTGCTACTACTATTGCCAGCAGCATTATCACGGAATATGCAATCAACAAATTTCGGTCGGGTAATGGGATGGCCTCCTCCACTAAAACCACTTGAATAGCTCTCTATGACAAAAGAGCCGCCCCTATCATTTGATCGCCCTCCTTTAAACGTAAGTCCGATAAACTGAAATGTTGAGTCCATCGATGTATTAGGGTCTATTTCCATATTAAAATGTCTACCTTGATACCCCGCATCAATGACAGTATTGGAAGCTCCTTTTTGAGATCGAATGACTAGTTTTTCGAAAGTTTTTCGAGAATATCCTGAGATGGGATTTCCTACCTCAGATGGATATTCCATGTCACGGAAATAATATGTACCTGGTTTTAACATTATTGTATCCCCAGATGCTGCTTTTTCCATCGCTTTATGAAGCGTGGCTAAAGGTCCACCAATACTTCCATCGTTTGCGTCATTTCCATCAGTAGCAAGCCACCAAATTGGTCCAGTATGCGTTGGGGAAATAGCTATACTAGCTGGTGCTCCTTCATACCCTTGTTTGTTGACACCCGTTACTTTAAAAAAATAGCGTTTAGCATTGTCAAGACCAAAAGACGTAAAGGTCGTGTTCGTAGTATTTCCTATGTAAGTATTTGCAGATAGAGTGGAAAATGCTTGATCGGATTGATATATTTTATATACAGAGTCCGCTTCAGCCATTGCTTCCCAGTTTAACACCACCCGATTGCTACCACCTTTTGCTACTAAGCCCTTCACTTTCGGTGGATACGGTGATTCTGATAGTGAATTTTCGTACGCTCCAAGATCTGGATTGCTCCCACTTGGAGAGGGTCGTTTGCTGCCACGTGCATCTTTTGTAGGGGCGTAAAATTGTAAATTATTTATTTCCCATAAAGAAACGCCTTTTCCCAGTGCGAGTGACTGATCGGAAAGAAAGTAGTCTCCGTTAGCTGTATCCTTAAACATAGGATCAAAATCGTAAGAATTATCGAAGGTCCAATCGTCTCTTGATAGCTCTACTTGATCTTTGTCTTGAATGATGTTGTGATCCAAGTAAACGTTCCCAATATCTGCAAGAACAAGAGGAGTATTTTCATCGCTGGAATTCTTTCCATAGAAGATATTATTAAATATGTATAAGGAATGTGACTCACGATTGGGATCTACATACGAATAATAAAACAATCCATGCGTTTTATTTATATCATCCGATGAAATCGCTGCATTATTAGCAACGGTATTGTTTGCAAAAATGCTATAAGTTTTATTTAAATTGTATTCATCCAAATAGATATCACTGTACCGAATGACCTCTGCAACTCCACCATCTGAAGTAGTTGCTGTGTTGTTATAAAATACCGAGTTAGTAACGTCTACCCTTCCTCCTGAATTGAGAGCTGCACCCCACGCGCCTCTCTTGCCAATTGATTCATTGCTATAAAAAATTGATCCATCAATTATACTAACACCACTACTATAAGAATCACCAATGTAAACAGCACCAGCTCCAGCAACTGAAGAATTGGCAATACTTTTATTATTAATGAATTGGCATGAAACGATATAAACTTTAGCTGAATTGGTTACCAAAACCGCGCCAGCCATCAGTCTGGTATAGTATTCTTCAGTGTCAGAATTTTCATCAATGTTTGAATCAAAAATAATATTATAAAGCTTAGGTCGAGTATTATTTAAAACCCTGATCGATCCACCACCTTCATCCCATTGATTTCCAAGTGCAATGGTCTTTCCATTTTTTAAGGTGATATTTTGAATGACCATTGCCGTGTCGATAGCATTATTATCATAGGTGTCTGATGTAATTGTAAAGTGGCGACCCTTGCTTTCTGCATCTATGATCGTAGCTTCAGGTCCTTGAGATAAATCTCCCGTAATAACAATCTGCTTATCTTTCAATTCAATATTACGATTGAGCAAGCCTTTATGGGTTCCGGACATCATCACGATAGTGTCACCTTCAGAAACTACGTTCAAAGCATTTGTTAAATTGTTTATTGGGTACGTTGCACTACCATATTCTTTCTGGCTGGCTCCCTCTTCAGGGGTTAAACCGCCGCTGACCGCAACATACCATGGTCCTAGATATTGCGGTGTTACATTATATGTTGAGCTAGCTACACTCTCTTTCGATGAAGATGTATTTTTTGCGGTTATATATATTGAATAGGTCTGATCGAGGGTCAGTCCTTTTACCACAAAAACAGTATCAGAGGTTTGCGCAAAGTTTTTTCCATCTACATAAACTTGATATTGAATATTATCTGCGTTCTCGCTGCTTGATATCGTCTTTCTACTTGGCGACCAGCTAAGCTGCGCTCCATAGCTAATTACTTTTGCAATAAAATTACGAGCAGGCATGGGTGCATCGGTTACGCTGTTTGCATTTTCATAGGCTCCAATATCCGGGGCTGTTCCAGAGGGGTTTGGTCTAGGGTTCCCTAGTATATCTTTGTCAGGAGCAGTATAATTAAGATCTGACCACGTTGCACTGCCTTGGCCAATTAGCGGACTTTTATCAGACAGACTGAAGTCCCCATTAGCCGGATCTTTAAAACCGGGTGAAGTATCGTAAAGATAGGTACCGCCCCATTGCTGATTTTTATATGACTGAATATTGGAATATTCTGCGGCAAAACTACCGTCACTTATATGAATAACTTTGTCATTTTCATTATAATCTTGATAAGATTCTATCGGGTAAATACCGGTATAGATATCTCCTTTATGCTTAACATGAGAATTTGTTATGCTGCTATTGAACATGTATACCTTTCCTTCAGATACTAAAATCGACGCAGCGTTTATTTCACCAGGCAAAGTTTCAAGGTCTGAATCAACATAGTTTCCATCAAAAGTCGAGTTGATTATGCGAACGGTTTCTTGGATAGACTCATAATTAATATAGCTAGTTGCATAAATGTATAATGCTCCACCTCTTGAGTCTGAGTAGGACATGGTGAAATCATTATTAACTCCGGATAAGGTATAATTATTAATAAAGGTCGTATTGATGATGTCAGCTGTTATATCAATTTTGATTGCTCCTCCTTGAGCATTTCTATATGCTTGGGCAGAGTTGCCAATAAACTTTGAATTTTTGATGATAGCAACTGCGTTAGGTGCATTGCTAGTGTTAGACAATCTAAGTGCGCCACCTTCATTTGACCCGCTCGTAGTTAGTACTTTATTGTTTTTAAAGGTAGTACCGTTAATTTCAATGCTTCCCCACGATCCTATTGCACCACCATAATTTTTAGCTTCATTGTTTTCAAAGATACAAGCATCAAAGTAAATATCATTATATTGCTGTGATATTATAGAGCCTCCTTCATCATCATCATATCCGTTTATAAATGAGATCCCTTCAAATTTCTGCTTGCGACCTTTGTCGCGATCACTAAAATAGACGAAAAGATAAAAGTGTCTGTTTGTTGATCCAGCATCAAAGATGGTTTTTTCAGCGCCCGATACGCCAACAAGTACAAACCCTGCAGAGGTTTGCACATTATCATCTTTAAAATCATACGTGCCTTCCTTAACATAGATTGTATCGTTATACGCCGATAAGTAATTATTTGTAAACACCGTTTGAATTGATTTGAAGGCAGTTGCTTCTGATTGCCCATTGTTGTTGTCATTGCCATTAGTTCCATCAACCCACCAAACTTTTGGCACCTGGGCAAATCCTATTGAAAGCGCAAAAAATAAAAAGTATAATTGTTTCATCAGTTAGACCCTCCAGGAAGTGTTGGTGGTTCTGGAAGTGGAACCGGGTCCTCAACTGTGGATGCTAAATAAGCCGCCGCTCCTCCACCAAGTAAGAGCGTTGTCCACATTAATCTGCGTAGCGTTTTTCCTCCACCAGATTTCTGAACGCTTGCGGCAAGAGCGGGGTCAGCCGCCGCTAAGATATCAAGTTTGTCTTGTGGTGGTTGAAGACCTACGATCTCCCATGCTACTACTTCAATGACAGTCAATAAGTTGTCAACTGCACCTTTATACGTTTTACTTACCGTGCGAATGGTTGCTCCGGTTTCAACGGAAAACATTTTTGCATCTATTGTATAGGAATTTCCAAGCTTACCAAAAGATCCTGATACCATATTTTGAACACCTAATAAAGCACCGACCTCAGCAGCGCATTCCGATGAGGTACATCCTGACTGCTGAAAACCTTGTTCGTTTAATATTTCATCCATCTGATTGCGCTCAACCATGATAACCGCGTCCGTGTTCACCATTTCACTCATCAGTCTGTCGGTAAGGGTTTTGGATTCGAGTTGACTGATACCCCTCCCCTCAAACTCTAGAACAGCAACGGTTTGTTTGCCCTCAGTAACTTGTGCATTTAAAGGTATCAGCGCAGCAAAAACTATCAGGCTACAAAAAAGACGATAAAATATTTTCATTATTTTCTTTCTATCTTATTGAATTATCAGAATTAGTATGATTCAATCAATTAGCAAGCGGAGGGAGTGCCTTAACTCGCTTTTCAATCTCCTCAGATAAATCTTTTACAAATTTCTCTTCTTCCCCTTCATGAAACCCTCTTCTCATGAAAGTAATTTTGCGATACCCATCCATAACAAAGAGCCTTGGGAGTTTCATGGCATTGTATCGTTTCATGGTATGCCCTCTCCTATCATATAGTATGGGCATGGTCATCCCTTTTTTCTTTAAAAAGTCCTTTGCCTCTGGCGCATCAGCATATTTCATACCATATACCTCACCAGGATTGTTGCGAGTTGCATCAGTAATATCGATGAGAAAAAACTTTGTTCGTGTGTCCTTATACTCTTTATAAACCTCTTCAAGTAATGGCAACTCTTTCATACATGGCTGACACCATGTTGCAAAGAAGCTAAGCACAACCGCATAACGGTTTGGCTGGGTAACATTCTTGCGAAGCTTTTTACCTTCAACTTCGGACCAGTTTTTAAGGAATTCAAACTTTCCGGGTTCGTACATCAGGGCAAAAGAAGGCGCCTCATCACCGATCTTCAAATCCAAGGGATCAGGTGCGGTTTGTTCTTTGAGATCGTTTTGGGCAAATCCCAAAGTGAGACTAAGCCCTATCCATAATTGAAAAAAACTAAACTTCATGATATTCCTTATATTAATCTATTAAAATGAGTACTCTACAATCGTTGAGTACTTTATAATTTCTATTTGCCATATTAATTTTTGACACATCGGCATTACTAATGGTTATGTCTGTACGATTGGTTCCAGCTATACCAACTCCTTTTACAACAATGGGGTTGCCAACGACGCGCTGGTCTTTTTGTGCGGCTTCAAGTGTTTTCGAATAACCAACAACTCCATTTTCCACAGCATATTTTCTTGAATATTTGCCAGGCCCGTAAATAGCATTACCATTTTGGTCCAAGATCTGCGGAGCCATAGCTGGTCGAGCTTTTAGGCCTCTTGCATCTACAATCACTCCAGTGACTCCACCTGCCTGGGTAGCATCGCCACCAGGTGCAGCACTTGCGTTATCTGATCCAGGCTGATTGGGCGTGGGTACGGTAACTGGAGGTAAAATTATATCTGAAATTCCACTCATAGGAACAGAATATTCCATTTCAACGGAAGTGTCGCTTAGATATTTTGGTTGACCCACTGGACGCGCACCACGAATGAATCCTCTCACTTTGGTATTGATCACATCATCTACCATTGCACCGCTCATTGTGGTTTCACTGGTTAGAGTCACTCCATTAACAATCTCAATAAGCTGTCTCATGGCATCTTGCTTTGCGATGCGCAAAGCCATTCTTCTGGCCTGTCCTGCGTTTACAGCGTTCGTTGGAACAAACCCAATTCCGACAGCGGTGATCGATTGGTCGGAATAGTTGATACTACCATTATCAAGCTGCGTGACTACGCCTTGCGCAAACACAAGTCCGAACAGTGCTGTGATTATGAATAAAAATTTCTTCATATTTATTCCTTTTTAATTATTGTGCAACTTCAGCGGTGATTCTGTTACCACTGAGTCCTGTTACTTTAATAGATAGACCGTCAGGGCTTGTTTGAGCAAGACCCATTGCCAAGGCTTGCGCCTTTCCTTCAAACTCTACTTCAAACTCCGCCACTCCATCGTTTAGGCTCTTGGCATATGCGTTTCGAATTCCTGAAACCGTTTGTGCCTTTAAAAACGATTCAAACGTCATATAAGACATGAAGTCGGCTTTTTGAAGAACTACATATATCTTTGTGAAGTTTGATTGTTGTGTGCTCCACTTGGTTATCAATTGAGTGATAATATTATTACCAAGCTCTTCAGCTGCCTTGTTGGTTGCCATTGTTCCAGCAGTGGAGGCTGATATATGGGGATGCTTTCCATTGACAGAGGGCACCACAGCGAGTATCTCACCCGTATCGGTGCGTACGATTTTACCGTTGACGTCCGCCTGGCCAGAGAACATTGGACCAAATTTTCCACCCGAAGAAATTTTTGCTGTTCCAATCACAATAACCTCGGCACCCAATTGCGATGCAATTTTAGCGGCAGCGGAAACATTTCCAGCTAACGCCTGCGTGTAATCCGCTTGTCCTTTGAGTGCTTGAACTAATTGTCTATCCACAACGTCAAATCCTCGATCGTAAAAAGTAGCTAGTAGCTTGGTCTCTGCAAAATTTGTAGCGGTATTATCAATTAGATTTTCCTCCTTCATCAAGAAGATGATTCGAGGACGATTTACAGAATTTAAGAGGGTTTGCAGCGCCGCTTCGTCAGCCATTACCTGATCAATCATGTCGGTCACTTCAGCCTCAATGGTGATCTCGAAGTTACCATCGGGACCTTTAGACTCTTTGATTACTTTAAATGTTTTAACAAATCCTTGCGCTTTTGAGTAGATATTGTCCTCAATAGAAGTAGCGGTAACCGTTGTTGTTGAGGTCATGTAAGCTCCAAGTCCCTGCTCGACTGCATCTCTTTTAGCCTGCTCAATAGCAGCGTCTTTAGTTAACCCATAACCAACGCCCGTAGCCTTTTGCTGTGCCACCAAAACGCACATAGATACAATTATAATGTACGCTAATATATTTTTTATCATTTTCACTATTTATACTTTCATTATTTGTCGATTGAACCTACCTCTATATATAAGGTATCGATACAACTACAAATTATCCAATTCACAAGCAGGAAGCAATACATATTGCCCTCGTGTGATGCGGCGCAAATTTATAGATTACGCTTATTTTTTTTAAATATATTTGAGCCTATATTCACTGCGTATAATTTTTTAAGGAATAACTTATGTTAAGAAAATTAACCCCTACACTTTCCATATTGGCCTTGCTATTGATATCCGCGTGTGCAACAAAACCGCAGAGCGATGTTGATACTCCAGAATATCATTACAAAGCTGGCATGCGAGCAATTGAGAACGAAGATTACCAACAAGCAATAAAATCGTTTCAACGTTCGGTGGATTTAGATAAAAAGTTTGCGCTAGGCTTTGGTGGTCTGGGACTTGCCAACGCAAAAATGGGTAACAACAAAGAAGCTAAAAATTATGCTGATAAATGTGCGAGCAAAGGAAGCAAAGATCCCGACGCTCTTGCATTAAGCGGTCGAATTTGGATTAACATGCGCGATTCTGAAAAACGATGGTTCAAGCGTTCTGAAAATTATCTTGAAAAAGGGTTAAAAAGAGATAAAGAGCATGAGGGGTCTCAATATTGGTATGGAGTTGCCCTACTTTATAATTACCAGTTTGATGATGCTGAAGATTATTTTAAAAGTGTGGTTAACAAGCGCGGTGAGTATTCAGGATTGGCTGATGGAAAATGGAAGCTTTCCCAAAAAATCGTTCGCGCAATGCCGGGAACACCTGTTGGCAGGAAAGTTGCGCTTAAGGAAAGAATTAACCGGGCAGACCTTGCGGTCTTATTTTCAGAAGAGCTGAAAATTGGGGTGTTGTTTGATAGGATGCCTGCACAAACAGCAGGATTTCAAAGCCCTTCACAAGCCGCTCAAAACAGCGCCATTGCTGTACCAAATGACTCCAGAAATCATTGGGCTGAAACGTGGATCAAAGATATGATTCGATACGGAGTTATGAATGTTGAACCAGATGGAAATTTTTACCCCGATGACAATATTAATAGAGCAACGTATGCAATGGCTGTTCAAAGACTTTTGGTGGTAGCAACCCGCGATGAAAGCTTGGAAACAAAATACTTTGGCGAGTCTCAAAGCAGATTTAGTGATGTGCCAAGCAGTCATTTTGCTTATAACGCTATGGCCATTTGCACCGAACGCGGAATTATGCAAGTCGATATGATGAACAACAGATTTAATCCCACGGGAGATGTTACTGGGGCTGATGCTCTACTAATTATTAGAAATTTACAGAACTCATTACGTATGACATTTTAATCCTTGACGATTTATGCAAACAAAAAGGGCTATCGATTGATGGCCCTTTTTGTTTTTAGACTGGAATTGTTCTCTTAAATTGTGCCATGGTGAATCACAGGCATTTATTTTTACTTATTTTTTTATTTTTTACGGGTTGCGCTGA
>Ga0066378_10000496_pt1 | contig 16872 bp, 17 predicted proteins | sample Knorr_S23_td_DCM_FD_70947 | JGI IMG/M metagenome (GOLD analysis project Ga0066378, IMG submission 70947) | Marine microbial communities from Southern Atlantic Ocean transect - Knorr_S23_td_DCM_ad_71m_LV_A | ecosystem: Environmental > Aquatic > Marine > Oceanic | place: Southern Atlantic ocean...
TAAAATTGAAGAAATAATCGGAATTAATGATTCAATATGGTGGACATCAGCAGAACAATTCTTACCAGTAAGTTTTTTTGAATTTAATGATGATTTCAAATATTTAACTACACTAACAAATGTTAATAATTTACCTGAATTTGTAATTGCCATATTAAATGATGATAAAGTAAATATTATTTCAATGACATATAATGGAGTTTTTTCCCCTTTATGGTCTCAAACAATTGATATCTCTTACTTACCTGTTCGAATTTCAGGAAATAAAAACTTATCATTAATTCAATTACATTATGAAGATAAGATTATTGAAGTTTCAAATGATTTATTAAATGAAATTATTTTGGATAAAAATATAAATGATGGATTTCAAACAATTAATTGGCTTGATCCAAAAAATAATATTATTGGAGTTGTAAATTTATTAAAAGATGGTGGAATTATTAGTGAGTACGATGGAAAAATTTATATCAATTTTGAAAACATAAAATTTAATACATTATCAGCAATTGATTTAAACTTAGATGGAAATATAAAATTTTTGTCTTTATCAGAAAAAGGGGATTTATATGTTTTTAACAAAAACTTAATACTTCAAAATGGATTCCCGATAAAAGGGAATTTTATAGATAATATTTTTTCAATGAATATTATCAATGATAAATTTCCTGAAATAATAGTAAAAGATATATTTGGTAGGATTAATATTTTAGATATGGATGGTCGATTGAAATTAACTTTTCCAAGTGATAGTTTGACTTCAATTATTATGATTGGAGAATTTATGGGAAAAAATTCTATTTTTACTGATTTTGAAATTTTCAGTTTTAATAAATCAAATAATGATCAAAATAAATGGAATATGAAACATGGTAATTATATTAATAATCGAACTTTTGAAATTATTAATGAAAATTTAATATCTGATAATTTTGAAAATTTTAAAAAGAACGAATCATTTGTTTACCCAAACCCAGTATTAAATGGTACAACAAAATTTCGACTATCAATACATAAAGCTGATAAAATTATAGTTAATATTTTTGACATATCAGGATTTCTTATTGAAAAAATAGAAATTAATCAAATTTTTGAAAATCAAATAAATGAATTTAATTGGAATGTATCTGAAATAGAAAGTGGAGTTTATTTTGCTAATATTGAAGTTACATTAGATGGTCAAACAGACAATAAAATAGTACCTATTTCTATCATAAATTAATTAATAATATTGATATACATGAAAAATTTTTTTTTGATAAATCTTTTAATTCCCATTCTATTGTATTCCCAAGCAAAATATAACCATAATGAATTAAAATGGAATACTTTTGAAACTTTAAATTTTAGAATACATTACCATGATGGATTAGAAAGAACTGCTCTTGAGGGTTCAAAAGTAGCAGAAAGTGTTTATAAAACTATAACATCTTTATATAAATATGTACCTGATGAAAAAACAGAAATTATTTTTATTGATACTGATGATTACTCTAATGGGATTGCTTATTTTTATGAGAATAAAATTGAAATTTGGGCATCTCCTTTAGATTTCAACTTAAGGGGTAGTCATAACTGGTTAAATAATGTGATAACACACGAGTTTACCCATATTATTTCAATGGGTGCTTCAATGAAATATAAATCAAGATTTCCTACTTCATATTTTCAAGTAATTTCATATGAGAATGAAAAAAGAGATGACGTGCTATATGGATTTCCAAATGTAATAATGTCATATCCAATACCTGGAATAGCAGTCCCCCCATGGTATGCTGAAGGAATAGCTCAATTTATGTTTAAAAATTCAACATATGACACCTGGGATTCTCATAGAGACATGGTATTACGAGATCTTGTAAAGAATGATAAGTTGTTATCAATCGATGAAATGAATACTTTTGGAAAAACTGGAATTGGTAATGAATTAATTTATAATACAGGATATGCTTTTACACATTATTTAGTTTATAAATTTGGTGAAGATATTTTATATCTAATTTCAAAAAATCTTTCCCAAAAAAATAGTTATTCAATTAAAAAGGCTATTGAAAATTCAACTAACATGAAATTGGATACAATATTTTCAGAATATAAAAATAATTTAATTAGTAGATATTCAATAATTAATAAAGATTTAAATGGTAAAATTTTACAAAAAAATAGTAATGGAAATTTTTATCCTAAATGGCATCCTCACGATAGAAAATTTGCTTATTTATCTAACGATGGAAATGATTTTTTAAATCAAACAAATTTAATGGTTTATTCATTTGAGGACAGTTCTAAAAAAATAATTTCCAAAAATGTTTATTCAGGACCCTCATGGAGTACTCAAGGTGATAAGATTTATTTTTCCAAGAAATCTAAACCAGATAAATATGGTTCAAGGTGGTTTGATATCTACTTTTATGACTTTAGGACAAAAGAGGAAAATCAACTTACAAAATCATCAAGAGGATTTTCTCCCTTGGTCTTGGATGGAGATTCCTTATTAGCATACATATCTACAAATGACGGAACTCAAAATATTTATTTAATCAATCTTGAAAATAAACAAACAAAAAAAATAACAAATTTTAATGATGGTAAACAAATCACAAATTTATCTTATAATTCAAAAAATCGTTTAATTATGTTTGATTATACAAATAATCATTTTAGAAATATTGGTGGAATCAGTTTAACGGATACTACTTTTGGAGATATTTTTTCATTTGATTTATGGGATGACAGAGATATTTCTTCAAATGAAATGGGCGATCTAATTTATTCAACCGACCGATCAGGTATTTTTAATCTTTATTATTCTAACAATGATGGATCTAAACAAGGTTATATAAGTAATGTTAATGGTGGGGCATTTATGCCAGATATTAATTCAAATGGAGAAATACTTTATTCCTTATATGAAAACGAAGGATACAGAATAGCTTATCTAGATTCAATAAAGTTAATAAATGAAATTGATGTAGGATACAATCCAAATGAATTTTTAAAAAATGAAAATTTATTTACTAGTTCATTATTAGAGGAAGAAAACTTTATTGACCCTATTAAAAAAAAGTATCAAGATTCATTTACTAAAATTTTCATTTCTCCAAAATTATTGATTGATTATGGAATGTTTATGCCAGGTTTTTATTTTCAATCAAGTGAAATTTTAAATAGATTAAATATTTCAGGAAGTTTTTCAATAAACAGAGTTTCAGATTTAGATCTATCGCTTTTTTTTGAATTAAATACATTATTTCCTACTTTATATTCAGAAGTTTTTTTTATGACACGTCATTTAAATAATAAATCAAAATTATGGGATATAATTGATATTGATCAAAATATTAAATATAGATTGTTTAGAATTGATAATGGAATAAAAATCCCAATTGGTTCTTTAATTAATTGGAATCTATATACTTCATATCAAAATTACAGAACGAATCAATTATGGTGGATACCAGGAGAAAAATTATTTGGTAAACAAGGAATTGATTATTTTTCTGGCTTTCATGTAGGAACAAATTTTAAAATCAAAAGTTTTACCCCATCTTTTTATTATAATATTAATCCGAATAATGGTTTTAATATTAATTTTGATATGAAATATGAAAGAAACAATTTTTTTAGTCCGGAGGAATCTTTGATAAGTAATGTCTTTAAAAAATATAATTTCTTTAGGACGGAATTATCTTCATCATTTTTTATAAAAATACCTTATATGAAAAATTGGACACTTTCGAATGAATTTCAATTAGGATATATTTCAAGTAACAATATTGATTCTTTTTTTAATTTTTTTGCTGGTGGAAAACCTGGTATTAAAGGTTATCCATATTATTCAATTGAAGGAAATAAAATGGCAATATTATCATCATCTATAAGATTTCCCTTAGCAAGTAATATTAATTTCAAAATTGCTTCTTTAACAGTACAAAATATATTTTTAGGTTTCATTTATCAAGCAGGAGATGCTTGGACAATTAATAAGAATTTTAATACAAAGAAATCTTATGGATTAGATTTGAGACTAGGTGGTTTTTCTTTTTATAATTTTCCTACATCATTAAGTGTAGAAGTTCATAAAGGCTTAAATTCATTTGAAAACAATCAATATGTTTATGGAAAAGATTTAAGAACATATTTATCTCTTTTATTTGGATTTTGATTATGAAAATTTCTTATATTTTTTTAGTAATATTTATATTATTTAATTTTTTAATGTCTGAATCTAATTTAATTAAATATAATTCATTGACTCACAATAATTTAATTTCTTATGTGAATGCAAATAATTTTAATTTTGAAAATAAAAGTTTTAAAAATAAAAAAAATGATAACCAAATTTTACAATTAATTTTTCCTGGGTATGGATATTGGAAATTAAATAAAAAGAAAAAAGCAATTTTTTTTTCTTCAATGGAATTTTTATTTATAGGATCTTGGTTACATTATGAAAATAAAGCTAAAACATTAGAAAATGATTTTAAAAAGTTTGCTGATGATAATTGGAGTCTTGATAGATGGTGGATAAATACTCCAAAACTTAGTTCGCGATATGGCGATGTGATTTGTGAGGGAACTCATCATTTAAATATTTTTATTTCCGGTGAACAATCAACTATTAGCTCAGATGATTTATGTTCAAATGGTTGGATTGATGGATTGGAAATCGTTAAAGATCATGATTTTTATGAAAATATTGGGAAATATGACCAGTTTGTAGCTGGTTGGTCTGATTTATTAAATGTTGATGGTTCTCAAAATTGGTGGGAAAAAAATAAAGATGTGGGAGATTCTACTGAAATCATTGTTATGACTGCTAATAAAAGAAATTATATTGATCAAAGAAAAAAATCAAATTTTGCCTATAGCATTGCTTCATATATGATAACAGGAATAATGTTTAATCATTTCATTAGTTATATAGATATTTTTTTAATTAAAAAAAATAATGAGAAAAATATAAGTTCTAATATTAAAATTAATTCATTCATTCATAATGATTATAAAGGTTTGGTTATAAATTTTAGGTGGTAGATTGAAGTACATTTTTTTAGTTTTTATTTTTTTATTGGGGTGCGGAGGTAATCAGATTGATTTATCAATTGATGATATTCAAGAAAGATTTAACAAAGGCATGAATCTTATTAACAAAAAAAAATATTACAGAGCACAACAACATTTTGAATATGTTCTTTTAAGAGGTAAGCATACAGAAATAGGTGATGATGCTCAATTTTATCTGGCTGAAGCTTATTTTCTTAATAAAGAATATGAGACCGCAATTGTTGAATATGATAAACTTATTAGACAAATGTCTTTTAGTCCAAATGTTAATACAGCAAGATATAGAATTTGTGAGTCTTATGAAAAAACATCACCAAAATTCTATTTTCAACAAGATGCAACAAATAGAGCAATACAGAAATATCAAGAATTTATTGAAGATTATCCAAATTCAAAGCATAGTTCTGAGGCATCAAGCAAAATTAAAAATCTTAGAAACAAATTGTCTTTAAAAATGTATGAAACTGCAGTTCTTTATGTCAAACTTGAAGAATTTGAGGCAACTTTAAATTATTTAAATGATTTATTAGATACTTACTTTGATACTTCATCAGCAGATAATGCTAGATTATTGATGATAGAAACAATGATAACCATTGGAAGGAATGAAGAAGCAAGTATCTTTTTTCAAAACAATAAAGAAAAATTTTTGAATCCCTCCATTCTTGATAAGGCTGAACTCATCATATCTAGGATTGATTCAAATAAAAATACTTAGTTTTGAAAACATGTTTTTTTGGAGGAGCTTTTGACCCCCCACATATTGGCCACTTATCTATAGCTCAATCTATTATGAAATGGGGTAATTTTGATAAAATAATATTTATTCCATCATATAAATCTACACATAAATCAGATAATTTTTCCTCAACATACCATAGAATTAATATGTTAAAATTAATTGTAAAGAATAAAAGCTTCTTAGAATTTTCTATGATAGATATTGAAAGAAAATGTATAACTTATACAATTGATACGATTAGAGAACTGAAGCAAATTTATCCGCTTGAAAAACAAATATTCTTTCTTGTGGGAAGTGATTCAATTTTAAATTTTCATAAATGGAAGAATTACAAATCAATTTTAAATAGTTGTCAAATTATTGTTGCTCCACGACCAAAATTTGAAATTGATAAAATTTCAAAAGAAATAAAATCTAAAATTATTGTTGCTAAGGTTCCATTATCTAATATTTCGTCTACAGAGATAAATGATAGAATAAAAAAAAACTTACCCATAACAAATTATGTTACTAAGGAAATTGAAAATTATATTATTTCAAATTTGATATAATGGAACTATTTATCACATTTATAAATTTATTTTTTGGAATGCTTCTTCTTTATTTTGGTGGAGATTTCATTGTCTCTGGTTCTACAAGATTAGCTAAAAAATTTAGGGTATCTAAGCTTGTTATTGGACTTACAATTGTTGCATTTGGCACATCTCTTCCTGAGCTAGTTGTAACTTTAGCAGCTACTTTTTCTGGAAGCGATGAGATTGCTATTGGTAATATTATTGGATCTAATATAGCTAATATTGGATTAATAATAGGATTGACTTGTACAATATTTAATATTTCAATTTCAAGTAAAAATTTTAAAAATGATTTAAATATTATGATTTTTGTATCATTTGTTTTTCTATTTTTTTTGTATGATTCATACCTTTCAAGATTTGAAGGAATGATACTTTTTTTTGGAATTATATTTTATCTAGTTTACAAATTTTTAATTTCAGCTAAAGAAAAAAGTCTGAATGATAAATCATTTTCATTTTCAAAAAACTTAATTTTAATTTCAATTGGAATTCTTGCTTTGTATTTTGGTTCAAATCTTTTTGTCGATGGTTCAATTAGTTTAGCAAGAAATTTTGGAATTTCAGAATCAATTATTGGAGTAACAATTGTTTCTTATGGTACCTCATTACCAGAATTAGCAACTTCGTTAATTGCAGGTTTTAAAAAAGAGGGTGATATATCAATTGGAAATATTATTGGGTCGAATTTATTTAATTTAATGGGAGTTTTAGGTCCAGTTACAATGATATCACCTTTGTTAATCAATTTAAACGAATTAAAATATGAATTAGTTGTTATGTTTTTATTTTCTTTTTCACTTTATTTTATTTTATTTATGAAAAATAAAATTTATAAAACTTATTCAACTTTTATTTTTATTTTTTACATTATTTTTATAGTGTCTTTGTTTGTGGTATGATTCATTTTAAAAAAGTTTTGTTTGAATTCAATAATGGAAGTGGTATTAAAGATACTTCATTTAATATTGAATCGGGTGAATATGTTTGTATTATTGGTCCAACTGGTGCTGGTAAAACGACTCTACTAAAATTGATTTATATGGATATTTTTCCTCAAAAAGGTGAAGTAATTGTAGATAAATACAATTCTAAAAAAATTAAAAATAAAGAAATAGCTAATTTAAGAAGGAATGTGGGAATGGTTTTCCAAAATCCACAATTGTTAAATGATAGAAGTGTGTTTGAAAATATTTCAATACCTTTACATATTCAAGGATTAGGTTTGAAATATATAAAAAATCAGGTAAATGAGGTTTTGTCAAAATTGGGTATTGAAGATAAAAAAAATCATTTCCCAAATCAATGTTCTGGTGGAGAGCAACAAATAATTTCTTTAGCAAGAGAACTAGTAAAAAATCCGATTGTAATTTTAGCTGATGAACCTACTGGTAATTTAGATCCTGCATCATCGTTGAAAGTATTAAGAATGTTGGAAGAAATAAATAATGAAGGAACAGCTGTATTGATGGCAACGCATAATTTTACCTTAGTTGAAGATAGGGGTTATCAGTTTATGCAAATAAAAGAGGGTGAAGTTACTTTATGATTGACCGTATTTTATATTTATTATCGGAAGGTATAAGAGGTCTTTTAAGAACTAAAATCACTGCAATTGCAACAATAATTACTATTGGTATTACTTCTAGTTTTGTAATGATTTCAGCACAGTTTGGAGAAAATCTTTCTCAATTTGTTGACATAGTAAGAAATCAATATGAATTACAAATTTTTTTTAAAGAAAATGTTGATGAAACTAAAGCTTTAAATATTATTAGTAATCTAAATGAATTAGAAGAAATAAATTCTAGTAGATTAATAACAAAAGACGAGGCTGCTAAAATATTTGAAAATGAATTTGGAGAAAATATTTTTGATATTCTTAACTATAATCCACTACCATATGGTTCAGTTGTTGAAATTTCTACAGATAAAAATAACTCCTTAGATGTAAATCTCCTGTCAAAAAAAATTTTAAATATTGATGGAGTTGATGAAGTTAGATTTCAAGGAAAATTAATTTCTGTTATAGAACGATATTATAGATTCTTTTTTATTTTTCTAACAATAACTTCATCTTTGATTCTTTTTGCAACTATCATTTTAATTTCAAATACAATTAGATTAACAATTTATGCTCGAAAAGATTTGATAAAGGTTTTGAAATTAGCTGGAGCAACAAATAATTTTATTAAGGTTCCTTTTTTACTAGAAGGTATATTTGAAGGTATTCTAGGTTCAATAATTGCAAGTTTAATATCTTTTTCAACTTTTGAACTAGTTAATTATTTTTTATCAAATTTTTCAAATTATACTTTAGATTGGAGTTTTCAATTAAATTTGATTTTATTTTTCACGATTATTTTTTTCTCATGGATTGGGAGTATAAGAGCTGTAAAAAAGTTTCTTTAATTATATCAGATTATTTGTTAATAGAAAGCATTTAAGTTAATTTTGACAAAGTTTATATGGTTTAAATAAATAATTTTATAAAGACTAGAAAGATGATTAATAAAAAAAATAAATTGAAAACCTCTCAATCTATTAAAAAAAAGATAAATAAAAAGTTTTTATCTAAGAAAAGTATTCTGAGTAAACAATCTAAATCAAAAGAAATTGAGTTGTTAAATGATAAAATTGATAAAACAGAAGAAAAGTATTTAAGGTTGAGGGCAGAATATGAAAACTATATTAAAAGAAATGAAAAAGAAATATCAAGAATTTTAAAGTATGATGGTGAACACGTCTTGAAAACTTTTTTATCAATCTTAGATGATTTAGATAGAGTTGTTGAATCTTCAAAAAAACATAAAAATAATGAGATTTTAGATTTTATAAATGGTATAGTTTTAATTAAAGATAAATTATTAAAAAAACTAGATCAATTTGAAGTAGCCACATTTGATTCAGAGGGTGTAAAATTCGACCCTGATCTTCATGATGCAATGATGACAAAAGAATCTAAAGATTATGATGATGGTATAATTATTGAAGAATTTGAAAAAGGCTATAAATATAAAGATAAAGTAATTCGACATTCTAAAGTGATAGTAAACTCTATTGGAAATAAGGGGAAATAAATTTTGAAGAGAGATTATTATGAAATTTTAGGTGTTGAAAAAAATGCCTCAGAAAATGAAATAAAAAAAGCTTATAGAAAAATGGCTATGAAGTACCATCCAGATAAAAATCCTGGAAATAAGGAATCAGAATCGAAATTTAAGGAAGCTGCTGAAGCATATTCTGTATTATCTGATACTCAAAAGAAAAATCAATATGATCAATTTGGACATGCTTTTGATGGTTCGGACAATGGTTTTCAAGGAGGTTTTACTGGTGCAGATTTTGATTTATCAGATGCTCTTAGAACGTTTATGGATGGGTTTGGTGGAGGTGGAGCTTTTGAGGATTTTTTTGCTGGGAACCCAAGGAATAACACACAATCTAGAGGTTCTAATTTAAAAATAACAATAAAACTTACATTAGAGGAAATTTCTGGAGGTATTGATAAAATAATTAAATTAAAACGTTTTGAACCTTGTTCAGATTGTGATAATACTGGTTGTAAAAAAGGAACTCTTCCTTCAAGATGTCAAAGCTGTAATGGTTCTGGACAAGTTAGAAGAATGTCAAGATCTATGTTTGGTCAAATGGTTAATGTTGTTACATGTAATAATTGTGGTGGTAAAGGAGAAATTGTTTTAAACCCCTGTAGAGCATGCTCAGGAGATGGTGTTAAAAAGCAAGGTGTTGATGTTAAAATTAAAGTTCCAGCTGGAGTAGCATCAGGAAATTATATGACTCTTAAAAGTCAAGGAAATGCAACTTCCATGAAAAACCCAAGAGGAGATTTAATTGTTTTTTTTGAAGAAATTGAACATAAATTTTTTACAAGGAATGAGGATGATGTTATTGTAGAAGTTCAATTATCGTTAACTCAAGCAATTTTAGGTGATAAAATTGAAATTCCAACTTTATCAGGTCTTGCTCAATTAAAAATTCCCTCTGGAATTCAATCAGGTCAAGTTTTAAGAATGAGAGGAAAGGGATTGCAAAATTTACGTGGATCTGGTAAGGGTGATATGTTAGTAAAAGTTCAACTTGTAACTCCAACTAAGATAAGTGGAGAAGAGAAAATTTTATATGAAAAACTCAAAATTAACGAAAAAAATAAAAAAATTATTTTGAATAAAATTAAATTGTAATTTTATTTTAACTTTTTCATTATTTATAATTAATTTACAGCATAGGGATTTTAATAATGTCAGAAAAAACTACTAAAAAATATAAATGGTGGGTCATAAGAGATTTATTAGAGGTGGCCATCGTTTTGTCATTATTAGGCGTATTAGCTGTAATATATATCCCAAGACAAATATGGGATGAAGAAGAAACAATTAAATCTCAAAGTCAATTTAAGATTGAGCATGCATATGATATTTTATCATATTATAATAGAATTACTGGTGAAAGAACAATAAATGGAGATTGGGCTATTAAATTAGTAAATGCAGCTCGTGATTCTATTACTGCTGATAGCAATTTTATTGGAAATCAAGAGATAGTATTAGACGGTAAAATTACAAAAGTCGATCTATTTGAAAACTTTGCAACTGTTTATGACACTTCTTTTGGGTTTTTAAAAACGCGTAAAGATACAATTCAAGATACAATTATGACTGTTGTTTTATTCAATGAAGAAGAATTGATCAATGATACTTCTTACGTTAGAAAAGATATGATAAATCCATATTTAATTGATTCAACATTTGTTGGAATTGCAGATACTTCCTTTTCAAGTCATGTTGAGGTTGTAAGTTATTATGATAATTTTACACCTACTGAAGATTTGTTAATCTGTCCTCTTACTAATAATAAATATTTGATTACTCTTACTGATGAGGATTATAAAGTTGAAAGTCCTATAATTGGAAATTATAGAGAACGTAGATATTTAATTTTTTCATTTAATTCAAAGTCACATGGTAAAATTGAAGATGGTGATAAAAGTTGGGCCAGATTTTGAATATTAAATGTTAGCTGCTTCTTTTAGTGATGGTTCTATTAATTGTATTAATGCCATCAAAGAAAAAAATTCCCTCAAAATAATTGAATTAAAGTCCGAAAAAATTTCAAATGAAATAAAAAATTATCCATTAGATTCTAAGGAATATAAACATTTTTTTTCAGAAACTTTTAATAAGATGTTCTCCACTATTAATTATAATCAAAATGAAAATATTTCTATTTGTATGGATAGTGATTGGATAGAAACAAAAGTTTTACCTGTTGATACTAAAATTGACAATAGTGTAAAAAAAAAATATTTATTATGGTATCTTAACCAAAGAAATAGCAATTTAATTCAAGAGTCAAAAGTTTTTTTTAAGAATTTAAATTTCATTCATGGTAAAAATTCTTTTGTGTTATGTACTATTGTACCAAAAACAATTTTTGATTTATTGAAATTTTGTTCAGCAAATAATTTTTTAAGACCAGTTTTTTTAGAGCCATCAATAATATCAATTGAAAGAGTAATTTCAAAAAATACAACTATTTTTTTTTCAAACTCACAATTAACAAAAATTTATTTATATGATAAGGGAGTTATCATTGGTGAGGGAGAGTGTAAAATTAAATCAAATTTAATCGATTTAATTTTTTTTTCTGGTGATATTGATAAAGCAAAAAATATAATAAATAAAATTAATGAAAATATTTTGGATGAAAAATTTGACGTATTGCATTCAAATGATTTTCCAAAAGAGTCTTTAAAATTTTTTAGTTTGAGAAAAAAAATTTTTTCAAGATTAAACCCATCAATATCAAAAAGTTTTACAATTGATTTATCAATAATAAATAAAAAAAATGATTTATCTATTTTTTCAGAATTATTTGGATTAATCTCTAGATGAAATTATGAATGATTTAAATTTATTAGGAAAAGAAGGGTTTCAAGAAAAATCATCTTCATTTATTGAACAGGATAATGTCAAAAAGAAAAATTCTTCTTCAAATCAGAATTTTTCAAAAATAAAATCTTCGAAAAAAATAAAAATTAAATATTTATTACTTTTTTTTGCTATTTTTTCATTTTTAATTTTATTTACATATTATTTATTTCATTTTTTTATAATTGATATCAGTATTTTTGAAAATAATCAAACAATTTATGAAAAGTAGTAATTTTTCAATTATTTCTGGTAAATATAAAGGATTGAAAATTTCAGGGAAATTATCAAAATCTGTTAGACCTACCTCATCAATTGTAAGAAAATCAATATTTGATACATTAAGAAATATAGAAAATTTTCATGTATTAGATTTATTTGCTGGTTCTGGAATTATGGGTTTTGAAGCTTTAAGTAGAGGCGCTGGATCTATAACATTTGTTGAAAAAGAATTCCATCAAGTACAATTTATTAAAAATAATAGTTTAAAATTTGAAAATGAGGAAATTAATATTTTTAAAAAAGATGTCTTTAATTTTTTTAAAAAAAATAATTTAATGTTTAATTTAATTTTTGCTGATCCCCCATACTTGCAAATCAACCTTGTTGAATTTTATAAAATTATAAAAAATCACATTGTTGATGGAGGTATGTTGGTTCTTGAATGTTCTGTTAGAGAAAAATTCGTAAATCGTGCACTTAAAGAAAAAATTTTTGGAAATACAAAAGTAATATTTTTAAAAAATGAATAAATTAGAAAAAATTGCTGTATATCCTGGTTCATTTGATCCAATTACATTAGGGCACATTGATGTTATCAAAAGAGCAATAAAACTTTTTGATAGATTAATAATAACTGTTGGAAATCATAAAGCTAAAAATCCATTATTTAAAATAAATGAAAGGATTGATTTGATTAAAAAGTCAACACAATCTTTTGATAATATTGAAGTATTATCCTCAAAAAGATTAATTGTTGAATTGGCTCATCAAAAAAAAGCAATCGCACTAATTAGAGGAATTAGATTTATGAGTGATATGGAATTTGAATTTCAATTAGCATGGATGAACAGACACCTTAATGCGGAAATTATAACTGTATTTTTGATGACAGATGCAAAATATACTCATCTTAATTCATCCATAATAAAAGAAGTTAGTGAATTTGGTGGAAATATTGATGATTTTGTTACTCCAGAAGTTTCAAAAGAATTAAAAAAGAAATTAAAATAATTTAATTTTTTATAAATATCTTCTATTAGAATTTATACCAACTTAAATTTGTATTCAGTTATGCCTACTTATGACTATAAATGTAAAAATTGTGATTATCATTTTGAAATTTTACAGTCTATGAATGATGAAATTCTAACATATTGTTCAAAATGTAAAAAACATGATCTTCAAAGATTAATTGGTGCTGGTTCCGGTTTGATTTTTAAAGGAACTGGATTTTATATTACTGATTATGTTAAGAAAAATAAAAATGTAGTAGAAAAAAATAAAGAAAAACCTAATAATAAAAAAAAGAAAGTAATTAATAAAAACAATGAATGAATTTGGTAATAAAATAACGTTCCTAAATGGGAAAATTAATGTTCCTGATAATCCAATTATTCCTTTTATTGAAGGTGATGGTATTGGACCTGATATCTGGAAAGCTTCTGTTAAAGTTTTTAATTCTGCAGTTTTAAAAGCATACGGAGGTACAAAAAAAATTATATGGAAAGAATTAATGGTGGGAGAAAAAGCATTTAAAGAAATTGGAGAGTGGCTACCTCAAGACTGTATTGATTCTATTCAAGAATACAAGGTTGCAATTAAAGGCCCATTAACTACACCAGTAGGAGGTGGAATTAGAAGTTTAAATGTTACTCTTAGGCAAGTTTTAGATTTATATGCATGTGTTAGGCCAATAAAATGGATAAAAGGTGTACCATCCCCTGTTAAAAATCCTGAAAATGTTGACCTTATAGTTTTTAGAGAGAATACTGAAGATGTATATGCTGGAATTGAGTGGGAAAGTTCAAGTGCGGAAAGCAAAAGAATAATAGAATTCTTTAAATCTAATTTTAAAAAAAATATTAGAAGTAATTCTGGTATCGGAATTAAACCTATAAGTCCTTTTGGAACAAAAAGAATAGTTAAAAAATCTATTGATTATGCAGTAAATAATTCAAGAGAGTCTATTACATTAATGCATAAGGGTAATATTATGAAATTTACTGAAGGAGCATTTAAGGATTGGGGATATGAAATAGCAAAAGATGAATATCCTGAAAAAACAATTTCTGAAGATGAAGTGTGGAATGATTTTAATGGGGTTGTTCCTAATGCTAAATTAGTTATCAAAGATAGAATTGCTGATAGTATGTTTCAACAAATTTTATTAAGACCCAGTGAATATGATGTTATTACAACACCAAATTTAAATGGTGACTACATTTCTGATGCAGCAGCAGCTCAAGTTGGAGGATTGGGTATGGCCCCAGGAGCAAATATGGGAGATGAGATAGCATTATTTGAAGCAACTCACGGCACTGCACCAAAGTATGCTAATCTGAATAAAATCAATCCAAGTTCAGTAATTTTATCAGGAGTAATGATGTTTGAATATTTAGAATGGGATGAGGTGTCTAAAATTATTATAAATGCTATGGAAAAAACGATTACCCAAAAGAAAGTTACATATGATTTAGCTAGACAAATGGAAGGTTCAGTTAAATTATCCACTTCAGATTATGCAGAAGCTATAATTTCAAATCTTTAAAATTGGTTTACTTTAAATTTTTGAAAAATTCGGTAGAGTGATTAATATATTCCTTTTTGGTTTTTTCATCTTTTCTATCATATAGGCTTACCATCATTTTCATTCTTGGGTTTTTGTAAAAAAAATCTCTCTTATCGTTTATAAAGTTCCAATAAAGTGAATCCCAAATTTTTGACCATTTATCTTTTTTGAAATTACTCATTTTTAATATATAATTAGAACCGCTTATGTAAGGTTTTGTTGAGAAGATACCACCATCAGAAAATTGACTCATTCCAAAAACATTTGGAATCATTACCCATTCATATGCATCAACATACATTTCCATAAACCATTTGTATACTTGGAATGGTGAAAATCTGCATAAAACCATAAAATTTCCAATAATCATTAATCTTTCAATGTGATGAGAATATCCATTTTTAATAACATTATTAATACTATGGTCTAATGGTAAAATATTAGTTGAACCATTGTAAAATGATTTTGGAATAATTTTATTAAAATTCCAGAAATTTAATTTTTTTTCTTCTTCACCATGAAAAAAATAAACTAATCTAATAAATTCTCTCCAGCCAATTATTTGTCTTAGAAAACCTTCTGTAGAATTAATGGGTATCTTATTATGTTTTATGAAATAAAGTGTTTTATCAAGAATTTCTTTTGGTGTTATTAATCCCATATTAAGATAGGGTGTTAGAATTGAATGGTATAAAAAATTATGGTTTGTAGAAATAGCATCTTCATAATCTCCAAATAAGTAAAATCTTGATTGTAAAAAATCTTCAAATGAGTTTTCTGCTTCTTCAAAAGATGTTGGATAATTGAAGGAATTAATACTACCTAAATTATGATTGAATTTTTTTTTAATTATTTTTGTAAACTTCTTAATGTCATTATTATAATAAATTTTTCTTATTTCTGGAGGAATGTGATTTTGTGGTAAAGCTTTTCTGTTAAGTTTATCAAAACTCCATTGCCCGCCAATTGGTTTGTTATTGCTGACCAATATATTAAATTTTTTTCTTTGATGAATATAAAACGATGACATTCTGAGGTTTTTATTTTTATTGAAATAATCATTTAATTCATTTTCATTTAACAAGAAGTTAGGAGAATCATACCAAAAAATTTTAAATTTTAGTTTAAGTGCTAATTCAGACAATTTTTTTTCAATTAATTTATTGTTGGGTTTACATAAATGAATTGAAGTTATTTTATATTTTAAAATGAAAGATTCATAAAAATTTTTTTCAATTATTTTGGAGTATTCTATAATCTCAACTGAATATCCTAACTTTTTGATATAATTTTTGTAATTATCCATGGATGCTAAGTGAAGTAAAATCTTTTGTTTATGAGGTTTTATATTGTTTGTGTCAAATTTTTCAAACATAAAAATTTTTCTAGTTTTAGAAACAGAGGGATTAAATTTAAATAATTGATCAGGAAAAATTAGAGTTACATTCATAAATAAACTTAAAAATTAATTATTAAATATAAAAGATTTTCTTTAAAACGCTCAAAACGTTCATTTATTTATTGCATTTATATTTATTGTATATTAATTTATAGTTATTATGGAGGCATCATGTACGACAAAATTGAAAAAGGTTTAATTGATCGAGTTGGTATTGGAGTTTTTATTTCAATATTTATTTCATTATTAGGAACTGTACTGTTCCAAAATTATGTAATGAACTACATTTCCCAATTTTTGGGAATGTTTATCGCTTTATCTATTATTATAATTGGAATGTTGATAGT
>Ga0066378_10000500_pt1 | contig 16749 bp, 17 predicted proteins | sample Knorr_S23_td_DCM_FD_70947 | JGI IMG/M metagenome (GOLD analysis project Ga0066378, IMG submission 70947) | Marine microbial communities from Southern Atlantic Ocean transect - Knorr_S23_td_DCM_ad_71m_LV_A | ecosystem: Environmental > Aquatic > Marine > Oceanic | place: Southern Atlantic ocean...
AATAAAGCAAAGAAAAATTTAAATAGATATGATGAATAAATTAATGGAATTAAGTCACTTAATTGATTAACATTTTCACCTAAATTACTGGAATAAAATAAAATTAATAAAATTGATACAGTATCAACTAATTGACTTCCAGTAGTCGAAAAAATATTTCTTAACCACAAGTGTTTTCCTTTAGTTAAATTTTTCCAAAAATGAAATAAATTTACATCAACGGTTTGAGCTATTAAATATGCAATCATTGAAGCTATAACATTTCCTATCATAAATTTATATACAGATTCAAAAACTGAGGTTCCACCTGAAACACCATTTGCGTCAGATAAAAAATGACCTAATGTCATTAAACCAAGCATGAAAAAATTCATGGTAAAACCAACAATAACTAGAAATTGTGCTCTTTTTTTCCCATATAATTCACAAATTAAATCAGTAGCTAAAAAAGTAAAAGGATATGCTAAAACTCCAGCTGGAACAGTGAAAAAATAAAAAGTTACAAATTTAGTTGTTCCAATAATATTACCTAAAACTAAAGCTGTTAAAAATATTGCAGATAAAAAAAGAAATAATTTTTCTCTAAATTTCAATATCCTCTCCGAAATAATCTGTATATATAGTAGGTGTTTCCTTCAAACGAACTCTATATAATTTTACATTAATGTCATTTACAATTTGATTCCAAATCCAAATAACTAAATTTTCTGTGGAAGGTTGCTTTTGTTTGAACCATTCAATATCTTGATCAATAGTTGAATGATCTAATAAATCTACAACTTTCTCATTTACAACTTTTTTTAAATCGCCTAAATCAACTAAAAAACCAGTATCATCATTAATTTTGCCGGTTACTGTAATTTCAAGGTCATAATTGTGTCCATGGATTCTATGATCTTTACCAAAAACTTCAATATTTTTATTTAAATCCCAATGAGGATTAGAATATTGATGAGCGGCACAGAATTTAAAAATTTTTGTTACAAATGGCATAAATTATCACAGAGTATTAATTCAAAACAATTAACATACTTGAATTTAATGCTTAAAATCTGAATGAAAAAGAGTATAAGACAAATAATTATATTGTTGAAACATCATTTAATATATTTATCAAATTTTTTCTCATTGTTGATTTGCTAAAAACCCATTTCCAACCTATTTTTTTTAGTGTGGAAATAAAATCTTTTGTTATATCAACTGAAGTTACAATAACGATTGATTCTGAAAACGCGTCTTTGTATTTATTTAATTTTTCTGTATTATAATTTTTCAAATCATCAAACTCAATTATTATAAAATCAAAATTATTACAATTGAAGTCTTTTTTCTCAAAAAATTTAAAATGGTAGTTTGACATTGATAATAAATCAGCCATAGCAGTGCCAAATTGAAAATCATCTATATATAATCCAATTTTTAACATTTTTATTTTTTTATTTTTGGAACCAAATTCCAATCAAACTGATTGCAACTATCTATTGTAATTAAATTTTCGTGACAGACATTTATACTTAAAATAAATTTCGAGGAATTAATTCCTCGAATATTTAAATGTGATGATACGTTATTTGGTAGAAATTGATTTAATTTTTCAACACCTCTTTTCATGAGATTTTTAGCACCTTTGATATTATTCGTTGATAAGTGATAAAAAGATACAGTTACTTGAATTAAGCCTTGAATGAACAATCTATCCTTCAAATAATAATTTGACCACATTTCTTCCCATTCTTCATGAGCATCGTAAAATTTTTTTTGATTGAATAAATCCACACCTTTATTAAAGAGATTTTCAATTTCTTGCAAATCATTCATTTATTGTAATTTTCATCAAAATAGATTAAATATTGTGAAAGGGAAATCAAAAACTCATTTTTTAAGTTTTTAACCAAATACAAAATTGAATCTATAAATAGATATTTTTCTTTTATTTTAGGATTATTATTATATCTTTTTAATAATTCAATTGACCATTCCCAGTTTAATGTTTTTTTCGCTTGATATAAGAATGAAGAAACATACATTGGGTCTTTTGTTTCTAAAACTTCAGGTAATGAACTGAAAGTTTTATTCAATGGTTTAAATTTATTTTTTTTTTCATTATCAACTTCAAAATTTCTTTCAAAAAATAATAATATATTTTTTTGAAAATTTAATTGTCTAGGACTTTCATTATTCCATAGACGTAATGCTAAACAAAATAAAACAAGTGAATGTAAATTATTTTTTTTCTTTTTAAAACTTGGGAAAAATATAATTGGATTAATTTTTTTTTTTTCAAATTTTTTTTCATAAAGAAAACGAATGTCTGAAGCAATCAAAATATCAATAAAATTCATAAAATCATTATTTGAAAACTTTCCCGCTCTGTAAATAGAATATGTAATCGGACCAAGCAAATTAAAATTTGGTATTGATAATTCCATTAAAACTTCAAATATAGACACTGGATTATCTGACATTGCAATAATTTTTGAAGCTTCTATTCTTGAAGTATTAAAATCTCTTTTAAGAACTGATCTTATGAAATCATCAATTAAAAGAGGAGAATTTAACATTTCAGGCTTTACTTGAGAATTATTATTTTTTTTTAACAAATTATTTCTTGGGATTGTTTTTAGAATCTCTATTGCTTTTAATGGTATTTCATGAGATAAATGTCCCAAATTCATTGAGGCAATATTTTTAATAGAATTTAAATCAACTAACGGATGATAATAAAAAGTTTCATTGTATAACTTTACATTTTTAAATAATGCAACAATAACAAAAATATGTTGAAAAAACTCTTTAAGAGAATTTGAAGATGAAACAACTGATTTGGAATATTTAAGAACTTCTGATTTATTTTTTAAATGAATATTTTTTAAAAAATCACTCATTTAAATCATTTTTTTTGTCGACAGATGAATTTGAATTTAATGAAAATGTTAATCTTAGAGATAAACCAACTAATCTTGAATGTTGAGTAGGCCAACCTGCTGGTGAAACATGAGGTAAATCAAACCTTCCAAATTTTTCTTTATTTTCATCTTTAGCAATAAATTTATCCCAGGATGGAATATATAATTTTGAAATTGGCATACTTGCAAAATCATGAAAATAACCACCCTCAATTCCAATTTTTCCTTTACGAAAAATACCAACCAATATTCCAATTCTTGAACTAGAACCACTTTCTGTGTAAGAACCTTCAGGAATCAACATTCCCCTTAAAGCCCAATAAAATGAACTACCTTTTTTTTTGCCATCTAAAAATTTATAATACGTAAAATCTAAGTTAGAATTTGGATTTAAACTCCAACCAATATTTAAAACATCTCTTTTTTTCCCTTTTTCATACAATGTTCTGGAATAATCAAAACCAGAACCGTAAACAGGGATTCCTAATCTTAGTCCAATATCACTTACATCTGATAATCCATATCTATAAAATAAAACAGGAAATATATTTTCTGTTGAAATAGTATATCCATAATATTCTTCACCTTTTTCAAGCGTGCGGTCAGCAATTGTTGGATGAGAAGCGCAATTTATAAATAAGAAAAATAAAGGAAGTAGATATTTTTTACTAAAAAACATTTTAAATCTTTTGTTTCATTAAAATATTAATATCAGAATACATTTTATTTATATCCTCACTAATAGTACTATTATAATAACCTCTTATTTGTGCTTTATCATCTATAAGAATAAAAAAGGCGCTATGAAAAATTGGATTTTCAGCATCACCAACCTTAAAACTTTCTAAAGCTAGATTATGAATTTCATTTACATCACCAGTTAAAAAATTCCACTTTTCAAAATCTGCACTATATCTTTCTCCATAATTTTGTAAAATACTTGGGGTATCATATTCAGGGTTTACTGAGATTGATAATAGCTTTAATTTATCATTTTTAGAGTACTTTTTTTGAAAACCTTGAAATTGTGATGACATTACAGGACATGGTCCTGCACAAGTTGTAAATATAAAGTCTGAAATCCAAAAATTGCCCATAAGATTTTCTTTGTTAAATTCATTCCCATTTTGATCATAAAGAATAAAATTATTTATATTACCAAAAATAGGCAAATTTTTGTTTGAAAAGTAATCAGTCATAATAAATACAGCTAAAACTGGAATCAAAACCCAAATGTACTTTATATATTTTTTTAATTTCAAATTAACCTCCAACTAAAACTTAAAATAAATTAAAATGATTTATCTAATATTAAAATAAATAATAGAACTGGTAAATACAATATAGATGCAATTAATAATCTTTTAGCTTTTTTATATGTCCATTTAGAAAAAGTTTCAATTGAAAAATACAAAAATATTAAACCAATTAATAATGAACCATACAAAAACAATTGATCGGTTAAACCAATCCAAGTTAAAGAAGATGTGGAAATAATTAATAATATTGTAAAAAAAACACAATAAAATGAAGTTCTTTTTAGATTAGAATTATAAATAGGTAACATTTTAAAACCTACTTTAGCATAATCTTTTCTATGAATCCACGCTATAGAATAAAAATGAGGAATTTGCCAAAAAAATAAAATGCTAAACAAAATTAATGCACCAGATTCAATTTTTCCGGTTCCACATACCCAACCTCCTAATGGGGGTAATGCACCAGGAATAGCTCCTATAAATGTATTTAGGGTTGTTTTCATCTTAAGAGGAGTATAAATAATAACATATAAAAAAATAGTTAAGAAAGCTATAAAACCAACTAAAATATCAACCGATACAAAAAAAATAATAACACCCAGAGCAGATATATAAGTACCAAAGTTTCTAGCTGTTTCGGGTTTAATTCTTTCAGAAGGTAGAGGACGGTTTTTTGTTCTGTTCATATTTTTATCTAAATCCTTTTCTAAAAATTGATTTAATATACTTGCTCCAGAACAAACACACATTGTTCCAATAATTGTGTAAAAGATTGTAGAAAAATTAAAAAAAAATAAAGTATTGTTAATTGAACCTAAATAATAACCAAGCATTGTTGAAATAACAACTAACCACATAATTCTAGGTTTGGATAATTCAATGAAAGAATAAAATAAATTCACTGATGAATTTTTAATTTTTTTTTTGGAATTATTTTTTGAAAACAAAAAAGAAAAAAAAGTTTTATTAATTTGATATGAATTAAATGACCTTAATAAAAGCAGAAAAGATGAACCCAATATCAATGCACCAGTCCAAACGTGAAAAGTTGTTATTAAAGGAGATTTTCTTGTCCATATAACAAAAGCTGCTAAAAAAATTTGAGTAAAAATGAGAAGGGTTATAAATAGTACAGGAATTAAAAATTTATCATTACTTCTATGAAACTTTAAGGTATGTACCAATAAAATTCCATTTATAACAAAAACAACAATTGCTCCTACTCTGTGTAATAAATGACTTATAATTTGAAATAGATTAACAGAATTTAAACCAAGGTCAAATCTTAAGTAATTAATTGAAGATAATAAACTTTCGTTTGGGAAAGGAATAAGCTGTCCATTTGAAAGCGGAAAATCAAGTATTGCCAAACCGGAATTTGTATGTCTCATCAAAGCTCCGAGAATTAACTGAACGTATACACTCGATGTTAATAGAAATACCAACTTTATAAATTTTGAATGATGAGATGATAATATATTTTTATTAAAAGTTTTTTTTGATGTTAAATAAAATGAAATAGCAATAGTTATACAAAAAAAAGTCTGGGCTAATATACCATGAGCCATTGAAATTAGGGTCGGCAAAAGAAAAATTACTGTTAAACCACCTAAGAGACCTTGGAGGATAACTGTAAATAAAGCAGCAAAACCTAGTTTTTTTAGCCAAACTCTTGACTCTATTTTCCAAATCCAAAAGGATAAAATTAAAATCAGAAAACCAACAAAGGATGCAAATAATCTATGTAAATGCTCGTAAAAAATCCCACCAACCCATTTTGAATAGGGGAATGTGAACATGAATTCACCGTATGTATTGGGCCAATCTGGGACAGATAGACCTGACTCATGACTTTTAACTAAACCTCCTAAAAAGATTAGTCCTAATGTGCAAATCACGGTAAATTGTGCATACCGCCTTAACCAAAAATGTGAGTCTTTTAAAAAAAAATTCAATGAATCTTAAAAATGATTATTACCAGTCATCACCCCAATCATCCCAAGAATCGTCATCGCCGCCAGATGTTTCTTTATCAATCTTAGCTTGCTCAGCTTGAGATAATGCAAATATAGCTAACTCTTCAGCTTTAGAGGAATTATCCTGTTTCAGAGAGTCAATAACTTGAGACAGGGTAGATTCTGCTTCAAAAGTAAAATCATAATCATCAATCTCTTGTATTATACTCAAAGCTTTCATATACGAATCAAAACCTTTTTGAGTATGGACATGAACATAACCTTTCATAATATAATGGCTATTACCACATAACTGAGCACAAGCTATTTCCCATGAACCAGTTTTGGTAGGTGTAAACCAAAATGGTATGCTTATTCCTGGTATGGCATCTTGTTTGACCCTCATGACTGGAATAAAAAAACTATGTATAACATCTCTAGTAGTTAATTCAACAGTAATATCTCTATCTATTGGTAAATGCATGTGTCCTTGTGTAGTAATTATGTCATCTGAAGCATAAGTATCTTTCCTGTCTAAACCAATGAAATTTAAGCCCTGATCATCAATTAAATCTGGGGATGTTCTACCAAAAACTCCATCCTCACCTGGATATCTCATATTCCACTTAAACTGTTGAGCCACAACTTTGATTACTTGAGATTTAGATGGATCGGGAACATTTTCAACTCTGTTTGCCCATACTGGAAAAGAAAAGCCAACTAGTAAAATAATTTCAAAAATTGCTACTGCAGCTTCAGAATAAGTAGAATAATGATTTTTTACTCCTTTGGGATCAGCGGAGACATTAGGTCTTTTTCTAAATCGAATTAGTGTGTAAATAAAAAAAGAGCCCCAACCAATGAATAAAATTAACATTAAAATGTGAACCCATGATATAACTGAATCAATTGATTGAGATTGAGCTGAAAAACCCTCTGGAAGCCCTAATCTTCTTAATAATTCAAGCATTTAAATCCTCATTTTTAATTTGTTTTTGTCTTTTATTTAAAAATACGACAAAAGAGATGATTCCACCTAGAACAGTTCCAGTTACACTAATTAGTGCAATGATTGCCATATTTAAACCTTGAGACAATTGATCATTGGAATTAGCACCATAACATACACTACATGCTAATACAATACTGGGAAGAAATGTTAACAAAAGAAAAAAAACATTTTTTATCATAAATAACTCACATCTTTTAATTTTCTTAAAAACCAAAAACCATAAATGATTAAAAAAATACTAAATAATAATCCTAATATTCCAAAAATAAAAAAATCTTTTGTCGCTATATAGAAAGCCCAATATGAAAAACCAAAGCTTAGTATAATTGCAAGACTAATGAATATAAGATGAAGTGCTTTCAATGACACCTTGTTCTATTTCTCCTACTTGATTATAAACACTACCAAATGTGATAAAAAATAATGCACAAAGCAAAACTAAGGTTATACCCAGAAAAAGATAAATAATTTTTTTTTCATGGAATAAATGCATAAAAAAACCAGCTACCAAAGTTCCCTTCATAGTAGCAACAATCATTGCCAATAAAACAGCAATCCACATTTTTCCAACTTCAATATAAGCAATCCCTACAGTGATTACAGTTAAGACACCTAATGCAATGAATATTTTAATATATTGATTGATTTCTTCTTTTATATTTTTAGAATTACTCATTTTATGATCCTGGTAGCAGATAAATAGTTGGGAATAAGAAAATCCATACAATATCAACGAAATGCCAATAAAGTCCAGCTGTTTCAATTCTATTGCAAAATCTTTCTGGTTCTTTGTTATACATTTTTAGACCAGGTCCAAGAAAATATAAGTTTACAATTAAACCACCAATTATATGAATAGCATGAAGACCTGTAATTGTATAATATGTAGCATAAAAGTTATTCTCACTAGGAATATGACCATGATCAATTTTAGGTAAATATTCAAAATATACTTTTATAAATAAAAAAAGAGCTCCTAAAAATATTGTGGCACCCATATAAAGTTTATATTTTTTCAAATCATTTAGCCTTATTGATGTCCAACTCAATAAAATTGTAACACTTGAAATAATTAAAATTAATGTATTAAGAGTTCCAATAGGAACATTCAAAACATCTGGACCTGCATACCAACTTGGTGCAGCTGCTCTTAAAAGGATGTATGATGAAAATAAAGCTCCAAAAAGCATTACTTCTGAAGCTAAAAATAACCAGATACCTAATTTTGAATTATATAACCCGGTATCTAACCTTGGTTTAACAGTATATGGAACTTCCATGATTAAGCTTTCTCTATTTTTTTGTTTTGTGGAATGAAATCAACACCTTTATTTAAAGCATCTGGTGAACTGTAATCATAGGCAGAACGATATACATTTGGTATTTCTTTAAAATTTAAATGAGGAAGAGGTGGCGATGGAGCCGCACCCCACTCAAGAGTAGTTGCATCCCAAGGATTACTTGATGATTTTTCACCTTTGAATAAACTATAAATCAAATTATATATAAAAAATAATTGAAACAAAAATAACATTTGAGATGAAAAGGCCATGAAATCATTATATTGTATAGCACCTTGTGCATGTAAGTATGTTTCTCCTCCATCATATAATCTTCTAGACACTCCAGCTAGACCTTGAAAAAACATCGGAAAGAAAATTCCATTCATAAACACTAAAGAACCATAAAAATGGATTTTACCTAATAATTCATTTGTTTTTCTTCCTGTTACCTTTGGAAACCAATAATAAATTCCTGCAATTAAGGCAAAAATTGTACCTGGGGCAACCACATAATGAAAATGCCCTATAACATAATATGTATCATGCAAATGAATATCCGCGGATGCTAAACCTAAAGGCAAACCAGTTAATCCACCAATACCAAACATAGGTAAAAAACCTAAAGCAAATAACATAGGTGTATTAAACCTAATTGACCCACCCCAAAGAGATATAAATAAAGAAGATAAAATAATTACGGATGGAATTGATATTATCATAGTTGTTGTTTGGAAAAAAGCCGCCATTGTTGTACCCATACCAGTTAAAAACATGTGATGGGCCCAAACTACAAAAGACATGAAACCTAAAAATATTCCAGAATAAACCATTGATCTATATCCCCAAAGTGGTTTTCTTGAATTATTAGCTAATATTTCCGCAACAATTCCCAAAGCAGGTAAAATTAAAACATAAACTTCAGGATGGGCTAAAAACCAAAAAAGATGCTGCCACAAAAGAGGAGTTCCACCTCCAGCAACATTTAATACTTCTCCACCAACATATAAACCCGATGGTAGAAAAAAACTTGTACCGAAAACTCTATCCATAAATTGAAAAATTGCAGCTGCCTGCAAAGGTGGGAATGCTAATAAAAGCAAAAAAGAAGTAATGAATTGAGTCCAAACAAAAAAAGGAAGTCTCATCCATGTTAATCCAGGAGCTCTTAACTGAACAACAGTAACAATTATATTGGCTGAACCTAATAATGAAGAAGTTATTAGGAAAAGCATTGAAATCAACCAAATAGTTTCTCCAGTATTAGCAATACTTGCCAAAGGAGCATACATTGTCCATCCAGATGATGCTGTTCCTTGTGGCATAAAAAAACTTGACAACATAATTACACCGCCAACAAAATAAACCCAATAACTGGCCATATTTAATTTTGGGAATGCCATATCTGGAGCTCCAACTTGAATTGGAACAACATAATTTCCAAAAGCTCCAACAGCTAAAGGTACAACACCCAAAAAAACCATAATTGTTCCATGCATTGCACCAAATGAATTGTATCTATCAGGGGTTAACATACCCTCTTCTGATAACAATCCTCCAATAAAGGGAACAGCCTGACCAGGATTAGCAATATTCCATCTCATCACCAACATTAATGTGAAGCCAAATAACAGAAACAACAGAGAAGTTATTCCATATTGTATCCCAATAATTTTGTGGTCTACTGAAAAAATATATTTGCGCCAAAATGGCTCATTATGATGATCAGACACGATTTACTCCTTCTTCGGTGGTCTTTTCATAACAAAATTTACAGAAGTTTCACCATCTTCACCAACTTTGATTGTTGCAGTTTTTGGAGGTAATCTTTCATGCCATGCTTTTAAAGTGTATTCACCAGCAGGTAAATTTTTAATTGTGAAATTTCCATTTTCATCTGTTACTGCAAAATAAGGATGATTCATGACTCCAATATATGCTCCCATCCATGGATGAACATCACATTTCATTCTAACCATAACTTCTTCATCATCAAATTTTTTGGTTATTTTTTTTCTGGCACCAGGCATTGCTTCATTAAATGCTGTGTTATTCTTATTTTTTGGCATTGAATGAACATTGTGCAATGTGCCATCACTATTCAAAATATCTATATTTTGACCTGCTTGAACACCAATAACATGTGGTACATAAATGCACCCTATTTGATCAAGAACAACAGGCTCAGATGGAATATCAAATTTTTTTCCATTTAATCCATCTTCAATATATACAAATACGTTCCTCAATGAGCCATCATCTTTTGCAAGCAACCACTCTGATCTTGCTGGGCCACCTGCATGTTGACCATCACAAATTGGGTCAGCAGCCATTTTAATTGGCTTCATTTTTGGAATTCCACCTTCGTATTTAACATTACCCTTTACGTCACCTGCAAATACAAAATTAGATTTAAATAAAATTAAAAAAGTAATTAAAATAAATTTATTTAAAAAAAACATTTAAACCTCCATTATTAATTAATATTAAATAATTACCAATCATCATCTCCCCAATCATCATACTCATCATATTCATCAGTCTCTTCTTGAGGATTAAGAAAATCGTAACCATTTTCTTCAAAAAAACTAGAAATTTCATTAGATATATCTTGCTTACCTGGAATAGTATAAACATAATTGGTTAAACCTCTTAAAATATCATCTTCTTTACCAGCAAATTGCATTAAATCAGTTCCAAAAATTTCAGATGCATCTGCTGTGGTTAATTCATCTTGGCTTGGAATGTATGGTTTTGGCATTTTTGTTCCTGGCATAATTTGCTGTGGATTTCTAAACCATTCAACCAACCAATCAGCTCTTAATCTACTTTTAGAAAGAGCTAAGTTTGGAGCCCAAGTTTGAGGGTCACCTGTAGGTAATTTCTCACCGTAAAAATGACAACTATTACATGCACCCATATCATGAATAACTTTTCCAGCTCTATACATAGAACTATTTTTTTCAACAACATAATCAGCTTCATATTGAACGGTTTGATTATCCCAATATTGAAAATAGGAAATTAAATCATTCCATTTTTTTTCTCCTAAACCAAAAGATGGCATCCTAACCATTATATTTGGTCTAATGGTATTCGGATTCTCAAAAAAAGATAATAACCAATCAGGGTGAACTTTCGCACCTTCAGTATTTAAATTTGGAGGACCATATTCAGGATTAGACTCGTAGTGAGCTAAAATATCACCACCTTTACCCTCCATAATATGACAACCCATGCAATTATTTTGTTTAACTACCCATTGACCTTTTTCAATAAAATCTTTTTTTGGAGTAGCGGGTGGAACTCTATTTGGATCATTATTTAATGCTAGTATATATGTTGTTATCTTTTCAGCTTCATAATCACTGAATCCAAATTTTGGCATTCTTAAACCATCATAAGGACCAGCAACTTTATTCTTATCAAAACTCCTTGGATATTTTATTTTTTGCTTGAACCAAGATATTCTGTTATGCGGAATTTTTACAAAACCAAAATCAAGCTTATTTAATGGCTTACTTCCCTCACCATCCAAAGCAACACCGATTCTTTTTGCATCCTGGTAACCAGGAATCACATGACATCCAGTACACCCATAATGTTGAACTAATTTTGAACCATTATAATCAATTTTTTCGTCCAAAGACATGCTTGATACCATCTCTTCAACAACTTTATTTGAGTTTGATTTAGATAAAAATTCTTTTGCAATAAAAGATTGTATATCTTCATCAATAGGAGATATGTCAGTTGACATAAATTCATCATTTTTAAATTCAAGCAAATAACTTGTTAAGTCGGCAGCCTGCTTATCAGACAACCTAAGGTTTGGCATTAAAGTCTCTGGATGATAATTTTTAGGATTTTTCAACCAATTAAACAACCATTGTTTGTTGGTTTTAGAACCTAATCCAATTAGGTTAGGACCATATTCTTGTCTCAAAGTCGCAACGGTGTGTATAATTTCAACTGGTTCTTCCTGAATTTGATGACAACCCTTACAACCTAAATTATTATACAAGTTTTCTCCATTAGAGAAATCTCCCGAGATATTATTTCTTTCCATATTAAATGGCTGACTATTATCAAACAAGTAATCAACAATGGCATGAATTTCTTGATTCGTTCTAAGTGAATCAACTTCATTTTCCCAATCCATCAATTCAAAAAAATTAGGCATCCAAGTATTATGTCTGAAATTTTGAGGGTTTATAACCCATCTATAAGTCCATTCTCTATCTGTTTTTGATGATAAATGGGTTAAATTAGGACCGATTCTCTGGTTTAAATTCCCATCATATCTTTCAACATAATGGCAACCATTACATGAAGCTTTTTCAAAAAGCGCTAAACCTATATTTAGATCTTTTGATTCAGGAATTGATGCTTCTGAAGAGTGACATTTTAAACATCCAGCTTCATAATGCTGACTGGGGTACATAGGTGTTTGCCAATGATGCATTTCCTTCCAATCATATTTTTCCACCCATTCCTTCTCTTGCTCTGGAGATGAAGGCGTGTGAGTAGAAGTAGTAAAATCAGTACCTCTACCCCTTCCTGCATGACAACTTGTACATCCAAACTCCTCATTAGAATGTGCTGACGCACTTGAAACATATAAATCTAAATTAGGGTGAGTTGTGTAGGGTTGAGGAGCATCTTCGTATCCTTTTTTATCAATACCTAAATGACATGTCATACATCTATCAACTCTACTGACTTCAGCAAAAATCATATTTTCTTTAATGTCTGGTATTATTACTTGATTAATTTTATAATATGGATTCGATAGATCAAGAATTGGTAAATCCCTTATAAAATTGGCAATTTTATTAGGGAGAGTCATGGAATTAGGATCAACAGTTTTTAACTTTCTTTCATACAAACTTTTTTGCATTTCAAGTTGAGATACCTTTGCATTAGATTTATCAAAAGTAGAAGTTAATATACTTAGTTGATTGTTTTCATTTAATAGAGCAGCTTCAATTTCTTGGACCAATAAGGTATTTTTTTCCACGTCTACATATAATAAATCCATATTTTTTTTTGCTGCCTCAATTTTTTTTGAACTGTAATAAGTCACTGCATATTCGTATTCAAATTTTGCCACATCGTAAACAGATTTTGCAAACCCTAATTCTTGGTTATACTTAAATTGATCATCTTTCAGCTTAGATATTATATTTCCAATCGAATCAATACTAACTTTTTTAGCATTCAAATCAATTTGTGATTTTTCTAACTCCTCAAGAGCAAAATTGTAATCTTCTAATTCTAGTATTCTTGATGATTCATTGTTAAGAAGATCAACAGTTAGATTTGACTCAAGCTTTCTGAATTCTTTTTGATAATCTTTCCATGAACGAACATAGTCATCTGCAAATGTCCACAATATGAGAAAAAATAAAAACAGACTCGACATCGCAAAAAGTCTATTTAAATTAAAAATATCGTAATGTGTTTCTTTTATTGACATAATTTTTTATATATTAAAAAAGTACTCCGGAATTGCTATTAAATACTTCAAATTAAAAAACCATCTTAAATACATTTTAACAGGTAATGAAATCATTGTAAGGGCTAAAAAAACAAAAACAGCGTAACTAAATACTCCAATTTTCTCGTAAATACGTTTAAAAATAGTTTTAGCTAGTAAAGGTGGGAGAATTAAAAAATAACCAATTACTAGAATGAACCCAAAAATTTCCCTAATTAGAATATTAGTTGGGAGACCTTGATTTAGAAAACGTATATATATTATTTCAGACAAATTTATATTTGTTAATGGTTCAAGCTTATGCGTATCCCAATACTCAAATGGACCAAAAAAATTCCAATTAGGGCCTCTCAAAAAAGTTCCTACAATTATTAGTAAATTCCATAAAACAATCCAACCAAACAAATAAACAAATATCGCTAACCTTCTATTTTTATATTGGTAAAATCCAGCGCCTTCAGGATTTCTATCTAAATATGGTATGGCCATCAAACCAAAAACTATAATACCAGGCATGACAACACCCGCAATCCAAGGATCAAAGTAAACTAACATTTCTTGTAAGCCTAAAAAGTACCATGGTGCTTTAGATGGGTTAGGAGTAGCTGCTGGATTTGCTGGCTCTTCCAGTGGAGCAGATAATCCCAATGACCAAATTAACATAAAAGCTGTACAAAGAATTAAGGAAATAAATTCAACATAAACTAAATCAGGCCAAACCAAAACTTTTTGTTCAACTGGATAATATTCGTCAGGTTTTTTGCCAGATTCAAGACGATTGTCATTATTAACAGCTTGCTTCATACTTAACCACAAAAAGAAATAAGCTAAAAACAACAAACCAACAATTGGAACATTATCAGGCTTTAAAACTATTTTTTTGAAATCAGGGTCATCTAAACCAATCAAAAGAAAGGCTACAAATCCAATCATAACAAGTACTAAGCCACCATTTGTCCAAAGATAATTAAGTCCAAATCTTTTATGCCATTTATCAAAAAAACTATTTATTGGAAAGAAAAAAGGGAATCCAACCATGAATAATGTAAACATTATAGTGGGCTGTGATAAATAGTCTATAAAATTTTTAAATTGTTCCATTATTTGAATTCAAGCCTAGGTAGGACCAGAAATACCTCCGTCTTTTCTTACTCTCCAAAAATGAACTGCCATCAAAATCATTACAATAAACGGCAATCCGATACAGTGTAAAACATAAAATCTTAGCAATGCTCCTTCACCAACAAAACGACCTCCAATTAAACCAAATCGAGCATCAGCACCCATATGAACGAAATTAATATCACCCAAGGCAAGCAGTGCGGCTCCAGGTCCTTCACTTCCTAAAAAAGGAGTAGCTCTAGCCATATTCCCTCCAACTGTTATAGCCCAAATAGCTAATTGATCCCATGGAAGTAAATATCCTGTAAAACTTAACAACAATGTTAAAACAAGTAATATAACTCCAACTCCCCAGTTAAATTCTCTTGGAGGTTTATAAGAACCAGTCATAAAAACTCTAAACATATGTAACCAAGTAGTAATTACCATAGCATGAGCACCCCATCTATGAATTTCTCTCATTATACCTAAAGGTACTTGTTCAGCCATATCAATTATGTCATTATATGCGTATTCAGCTGTTGGCCTGTAATAAAACATTAATAAAATACCTGAAATAGTTAGTACTAAAAAAAGAAAAAAAGTTAAGCCACCCATACACCAAGTAAATTTAAGCTTAACAGCATGTCTTGGAAGCCTAACAGGGTGAAGATGTAAAAAAACACTGTTGAGAACAGTCATCATTTTTTGTCTTCTGGTTTTTGGAATTCCAGAACGAAATACAGACTTCCATATTTGACTCTCTTGAATTAGTTCAAAAATATTTTTCTTATTGGACATTAATTAAATCTCCTGAAATTAAATTTTTAAAAAGGATTCAGGGTCAGACCATTGACCTTTTTCCTGTTGATATCTTCTACTTTTATCAACTAAAATTTGACCATCATCTCCAAGAACAATTCGGTATCTTTCAAGAGGTCTAGGTGCAGGACCTTCAAAATGTATTCCTGTTTTCCTAAAACCACTTCCATGACATGGACATTTGAATTTATTTTCATTTTCAAGCCAACTTGGGGCACATCCAAGATGAGTGCAAACGGTAGAAAGCGCATAAATACCTTCAGTGTTTCTAATAATCCATGTTCCAAATTTGTCTTGCCACCTTAAATCAACAACATCAATTTCATAATCAGATGGAACTCCTATTTTGAAAGATTGAGGAGGCTCAAATAAAACATTTGGAAAAAATAACCTTAATGGCATAGTAAGCAAACCACCTAAGGCAGCAGCAAATGTGATCCATGCAAATGTGATCCATGAAATAAATGATCTTCTTTCAATTTTAGGTTCATTTAGTTCTGAACCAATTGAAGGTTTTGGGGCGGAACCTATTTTTTTTTCTTCTAATTTTTGATTAGACATTTAATTTTCCTTATAATTCAAGAGCTTTCATAGCTTCATCTCTCAATTTTAAATTATCATCTTTTTGACTAATTAACAAAACAGCTTTATCAATATCTTTATCATTAAGCAATGGAGAAATCTTAACAGCAATCATTAAAACTTGTTCTTTTTCATAGCGATCAATTGATTCAAATTTATTTAAATAATCTCTATCAAGTAAATTTAAAATTTCATTTTTTCCAGAAGAATCTCCATGTTTTGCTAAAGAAATTGCTGCATTCCATCGAACATTAGGTTCTGTATCATTTAAAAGATCTTTTAATGCAAAAGTTCCAGATGTTTTTGGCATTTCACCTAAAGCAACGGCTACA
>Ga0066378_10000502_pt1 | contig 16693 bp, 8 predicted proteins | sample Knorr_S23_td_DCM_FD_70947 | JGI IMG/M metagenome (GOLD analysis project Ga0066378, IMG submission 70947) | Marine microbial communities from Southern Atlantic Ocean transect - Knorr_S23_td_DCM_ad_71m_LV_A | ecosystem: Environmental > Aquatic > Marine > Oceanic | place: Southern Atlantic ocean...
TGGGGAATTGTAAGTACGGCAAAGATTGGTACAGAAAAAGTCATTCCGGCAATGCAACAGGCCCAGTTTTGTGACATTGTGGCCATTGCCTCCCGTTCACAGGAAAAAGCAGACGCAACGGCTGCCGAATTGGGAATTCCAAAGGCCTATGGGTCTTACGAGGCTTTGTTAGCGGATTCTGAGATTGACGCGATCTACAACCCACTCCCTAATCACTTGCATGTGCCTGTATCGATTCAGGCATTACAAGCGGGAAAGCATGTCCTGTGTGAGAAGCCGATCGCCCTGACAAGTGAAGAAGGCCAACTCCTTGTAGAGGCTGCCGCAGCACATCCTGAACTTAAGTGCATGGAAGCATTTATGTATCGCCATCATCCACAGTGGCAAAAAGCTCGAGAGATCGTTCGTAGCGGTGGCATTGGAACGCTTACAACGATCAATTCATTTTTTTCTTACTTTAATGATGACCCAAATAATATCCGGAACATGGCTGACATTGGTGGAGGCGGCCTGATGGATATTGGCTGTTACCCAATTAGCGTGTCTCGATTTATTTTTGAGGCGGAGCCAAACCGAGTTGCTGGAATCGCGGAGTTTCATCCAGATTTCGGTACAGACATTCTTTCGAGTGCTATTCTTGATTTCGGAAACGGCACGTCTACTTTTACCTGTTCAACTCAGTTAGCTCCCTACCAGCGAGTTAATATTTACGGCGATCAGGGCCGGGTGGAGATAGAAATCCCATTTAATGCTCCCCCCAATGCTCCCTGCAAAATGTGGCATCAAAAGTCCTGTGGGGAAATTGAAGAAATCGTTTTTGATATTTGCGATCAATATGGGATTCAGGGTGATCTTTTCTCGCGAGCCGTGCTTGATGATACTGATGTACCGACTCCGATTACAGATGCTGTCGGTAACATGAAAGTGATCGAAGCAATATTGCGGTCATCCGATAGCAATACCTGGGAAGCTATTTAATCAATCCAGCTAAGCAATCCAGGCATGTTTTACTTCTCCGTGGACATCGGTCAGACGGTAGTCTCTGCCGGCGTACCGATAGGTAAGTTGTTTGTGGTCAAAGCCCAGTAAGTGCAGCATCGTTGCATGGAGATCATGCACATGAACCGGGTTCTCTTCGGCTTTGAATCCAAACGGGTCGGTTGTACCGTATGTTTGCCCGCCTTTAATGCCTCCACCCGCTAGCCAAACAGTAAATCCCCAGTGGTTATGGTCACGTCCATTGATCTTGCCTGCATTCGCTCCGGCTGTGGGTAATTCGACAACCGGAGTCCTGCCAAACTCTCCGCCCCAAACAATCAGAGTTTCTTCGAATAGCCCTAATCGTTTAAGGTCATTGATCAAAGCGGCGATGGCGCTATCCTGTTCCCCTGCCAGACGGCGGTGATTCTTTTCAATATCGTCATGATTGTCCCATGGTTGTCCGGCTCCATGCCATAGTTGTACGTAACGTACTCCCCGTTCCACCAGACGCCGGGCGATCAGCATCTGGCGAGCTGGATTACTTTTGCCATAGCTTTCGACGATATTTGCAGGTTCATCGCGGATGTCGAATACGTCGCTGGCCTCTAATTGCATACGATAGGCTAATTCATAATTCTCAATACGAGCATCTAATTCGGGAGCTTCACCTCGTCCAGCCTTGTGAATTTCATTGAGTTGTTTCAATGCATCCAGTTGCCGTCGTTGTTCTTGTAATGGAATTTCCTTGTTTTTTATGTTGGCAATCAGCTTTTCTACATCCTGATGCTGGCTATTGATATAGGTCCCCTGATAGATGCCGGGTAAAAACGCGGATTGCCAGTTTTGAGCTCCTTTAATGGGATAGCCCTGTGGGCACATGGCAATGAAAGCTGGCAGGTTCTGGTTTTCCGTACCCAGACCGTACGAAACCCAAGAGCCGACACTAGGTCTGATCAATGTCGATTCACCACAATTCATTAATAGCAGGGAAGGTTCATGGTTTGGAACATTGGCATGCATACTTCTTACGATGCACATATCATCAATATGAGCTGTTGCTGTCTTCGCGTAGAGTTCACTAACCTGGATTCCCGATTTGCCATATGGTTTGAAACTGAATGGACTTCCAAAACAGTGACCTGTCTTACGTTCTGTTCTTAGATTGCTAAAGGGTAAAGGCTTCCCGTGATGTTTCGTTAACTCCGGTTTGTTATCAAATGTATCGACATGTGACGGACCACCATTACAGAAGATGTGAATGACATGTTTTGCCTTTCCCTCGAAGTGTGGTTGCTTGGGTGCCAGCGGACTGTTGGAATCAGCGGCGATTACGGAACGCAGCAAAGAGTCATCACTTAGTAGCCCGGCAAGTCCGAGCATGCCTAAACCGGTGCCGGAACGCGATAATAGTTCGCGTCGGCTGATGCCCGTGAGTGATGCGGGGTTACTATGATGGATGCCTTGTTGGGTTGTCATGGCTGCTCTTCAGTTAATCCACAAACATAAATTCATTCGTCATCAATAATAGATGAATGTATTGTTGCCAGACGTTCATTGTTGAATCCTCACCGGTTTGCTCCCGGTTTGCTAGAAACTCTTCAGCCACGCGGCGCTCGTGATCAGTGGGATCGCGTTGGAACAATTGTCGATAGAGGAAAGTAACACGTGAATCTTCGCTGGTTGTCGAGAAAGCAGGGCTTTGTACAAATCGTTTGGCCCGCTCAAGAATGACAGGAGAATTCATAGTAAATAGCGCTTGCTGAGGTACGGTGGTGACCGGACGACGGGCGCTGTGACTATCGGGATTAGGAAAATCGAAAACTCGTAATAACCCGGGAAGATCCTGACGATCAATGAAACTGTAGATTGCTCGGCGATTGTTGGTATCAGACTCTGTTAGGTCTTCTGACAAGCCACCCATGCGAAAATCCAATTCATCTGTTACATACATGACGGAGTCTCTGAAACTTTCATACTCCAGTCGTTGACGGTTTGTTCGCCATAAAAGAGCATTTTCCGGGTCTATGGCCCGGGCAATAGGCCTGTCAACTGAAGCCTGTCGGTAAGTTGCTGATAACAGGATTTCTTTATGCATCGCCTTCACTGACCAATCATTCTCAAGCAAGCTGTTCGCGAGATAATCCATTACGTCAAGTTGGACAGGTTGATCGCAGCGGATACCGAAGTCACTTGGTGAAGGTACGAGTGATTTTCCAAAGTGATGCATCCAGATACGATTGACCAGAACTCGACGCGTTAAAGGATTATCCGGATGGGCAATTTTCTCGGCAAGTTCCAGACGGCCTCCGCCCTGTTGAAATGGCTGTCTTTTATCGCCCTCAAGGGCATACAGGAACTGTCGTTGCACTGCTTCGCCTCGACGTCCCGAATTACCACGTATAAATACAACCGGATTGTAAGGGTTGGGTTTTTCTACCATGACCATGGCGCGAGGTGGATTCCCGGGCGTTGTGGAGCGATAACGGTCTATTTTCCGAACAAGCCCGTTACGAGTGTTGCCATCGGCGCGGTTATAGAAACTATTGACGTTGCTTAATGTCACTGTTGTAGGTGAGTTGTCCGCGGTTAAATGTTTGTGAATCTGAGCCTGGGCAGGCGTTAACTGAGCACCTGCCAGCTTGGTTGCTGCATGCACTTCCTGCAAAACGCCGGCATAGATTAACGCAAGATCTAAAACACTGGTCGGGGGGGATTCAAGATAAGCTTTCTTGATAAGAGGGTTAACCTGACCGGGCTTAAGGCCTTCTTCGATTGTCATGAGTTTCGTGCGGACGTTGGCCTCGGATTCCGGAAACTTTGCAGGTTCGGTCAGAGCAAGTGCCTTTAATAATGCAAAGAATGGATCATCATCAGCGACGGTTTTTAGGAGATAATTTTGCCAGGCAGCGATCTGTCCCTGACGAATATCTGTATCGCGTACTGTAAGCGTTTCGATTGTCTTAAGATTCTCTTCAGACGGCCGGCCTACTGCTCGTACAAAATAGTCATACACTTTGTCTCGGAACAGAGTGGTGAATTCTGTTGCTCGTTTTGTATCGTATTGATCGATTTCCTGCTGGATGACCGCGAGGCCTTCTGCGAATTGCTCGTAACCAATAGTTTCTTCAGCAGATTGAATCTGTGGTAGCTCGGAAGGCACTCGGGCACTGGCAAAAACTCCGTAGAGCGAGTAATAATCTTCGGTTGGAATTGCATCGTATTTATGATCGTGGCAGCGAGCACAGGCAACCGTCAGTCCCATAAACCCCCTGGTAACCGTGTCGATGCGGTCGTCAGTATCAAGCTGTTCGTTACGGTATCTTCGCCCAACGGTGAGCAGTCCCATTGCCGCCAGGTCGCGGCGGTCTTCCAGGTCCATCATGTCAGCAGCAATTTGCTGCCTAATAAAGTCGTCATAGGCAATATCCTGATTGAATGCTCGAATGACATAGTCCCGGTACGTATAAGCATACGGAAATCGTCTTTCACGCTGGAAGTTGTAGCCTAGGGTGTCGCTGTATCTGGCTACGTCCAGCCAATGACGTCCCCATCGTTCTCCGTATTTCGGTGACGCTAAAACACGGTCTACAACTTGTTCGTAGGCGTCGTTAGCCGTATCAGTAACGAAAGCCTGTACCTCTTCGAATGTTGGAGGGATTCCGAGAAGGCCCAAGTAGAGTCGGCGAATGAGTGTTCGTCGGTCAGCTTCCTGTGAAGGTGAGATTCCCGCGTCCTCCAGCTTGGCTAGCACAAGATAATCGAGCGATGATCGGGGCCAGGCAGTGTTGGTGATGTCCGGCAGGGGTGTGTTGCCAGGGACAGGCTGAAAAGCCCAGTGTTCGCGTCGCATCGAATCGTATGAATCATATTTGGTGATTTCGCCCTGTTTACCAACTGGCCAGGGTATTTGCTGCTCGACCCAAATCAGAAACGCAGCGATTTCCTTTTCAGATAGCTTGCCGTCCGGCGGCATCTGAATTTCCTGCTCGTGAGATAACACCTTTAATAAGAGGCTTTCATTGGGTCGTTCAAGATTGATGATGGAGCCACTGGCAGAGCCTTTTAAGATAGACTCCCTGGAGTCAATTCTCAGCTCAGATTCTTGAGTATCCGGTCCATGGCATTCAATACATTTAGAAACCAGCACTGGTCGAATGTTGGATTCAAAGAAATCAATCTGTTCGGTGGAAAACTTGATAGGCTCCTGTTGCGCAGCTGCATCGGTCAACTGCCATGAAAGCAGAAAGAGTCCAGTCAGAGAAAATCGAAACAGATTCATACGCAATGATCAAAACGAATTAAACAGAATGAAGTAGTTGTTCGCCGCGCAAACCCAGTAGCAGATTTTCAACACTGATTTCTGCCATTTTACGGCGAGTTTGCATCGTGGCACTTCCTAGGTGAGGGGCGATCGTCACATTGTCGAGTGACAGCAATGGATGGTCTCGTGGTAGTGGTTCGGGGTCGGTTACATCCAGTCCGGCTGCATAGATTTCGCCGTTTTCCAGAGCCTCGGTTAATGCTGCAGTGTCGACCACTGGTCCGCGGGCGACGTTAATGAGCACTGCCGAGTCTTTCATTTTGGAAAACTCTTCCTTGCCTATAAGTCCTGTCGTCTCTTCGGTTAGTGGACAGATACAAATCACAAAGTCTGATTGTTCGAGCAGGGTATCGAGTGAGACGTAACTGAGCGTTAGGTTATCCGGATTATCAGCAAGTGGTGTCCGCTTGTGGTACAGGATCTTCATATCGAATGCGGCGCAGCGACGAGCAATTTGGTAACCGATCCCCCCCAGGCCAATAATGCCAACCGTTTGATGATGAATTTCTGTGCCTAGCATGTAAGCAGGATCGAAATAAGTGAATTCGGGACTGCGAGCGTAAATATCACCTTCCCTGAGTCTGCGGCCTGCCGCTAGCAATAGTGTCATCGCCTGATCGGCGGTTGTTCCATTTAATACATGAGGTGTATTTCCGACAGGAATGTTTAGATTGTGAGCAGCATCCACGTCAATGTGATCGACACCAACTCCGTAATTGCTGACAACTTTGAGGTTCGGAAACCGGGCCATATGTTCGGCGGTGACCAGCATGTGTCCGAAAGTTAAGACACCATCGATAGAATCGTCGGCGGGCCCTTCGAGAGTTGCCCAGGGCAGCCGTTCAATTTTTCCATCGAGTAGTTCGATGAGATTGTCAGATAATACGTCGTCGGTGATCACTCGTGGTAATTGAGTCATTCGGTTTCTCCAGGTGCAGCGGAACCATTGGGTTACAACTTCATTTTATCAGTTGTCTGCACAAGCGTGGAGTGTTGTGAAGTATACTGACAGAACCTATTCCAAAGATCCAATGGAGCGACTTTTTTATGTGTAATCTACGACTGATTGCCTTGGTTATAGTTCTTGTTTTCCCCGGCCTGATAAGTGTCAGTACCGCTTCAGAACGCCCCAACTTTATTGTGATGATTGGAGATGATATCAGTTGGGATGATTACGGAGCTTATGGCCATCCCTCGATTCGGACACCCCACGTCGATGCTCTGGCCAAAGGAGGGATGCGATTTGATTTAGCGTTTCTCACTACCAGCTCCTGTAGCCCAAGCCGTTGTAGTATTTTGACCGGACGGTATCCACATGCCACCGGAGCTGGTGAGCTTCATCAATCGCTCCCGGCAGACCAAATTACCTTTGCTAAAGTTCTTAAAGATAGCGGCTATTACACAGCGGCAGCCGGTAAATGGCATCTGGGAAATGAACCTAAGTCCCACTTTGATGTGATACGAGGAGGCGGCCCCAGTGGTTGTGAACAATGGGTTGCCTCTTTGAAGAATCGAGACAAAGACAAACCGTTTTTTATGTGGTTTGCAGCGACAGACGCACACCGTGGATGGTCTAAAGATGCGGTCAGTCCCCCCCACACTCATGCCGATGTTGTTGTTCCGCCGTATCTGCCGGATACTGAAGATGTTCGTCAGGATTTAGCTCTTTACTACGACGAAGTAAGCCGGATGGATGAATATGTCGGTAAAGTAGTTGCCGAATTGAAATTGCAGAATGTCTTTGAAAATACGGTGATTATAGTGAAGGCCGACAATGGCCGCCCATTTCCGCGTTGTAAAACGACCATGTATGACAGCGGTATCCGTACTCCATTTGTCGTATCATGGCCACAGGAAGTGGATCCCGGTGAAGTGAATGGTAATTTGGTGAGTAGCGTGGATATCGCTTCCACCTTTGTCGAACTGGCTGGGCTCCCGGTCCCGAAATCCTTTCAGGGGAAATCCTTTGCTCAGGGGCTTCGAAATGTAGCTGTTGCTAATCGAGACTACATTTATGCTGAACATAACTGGCATGACTATGCTGCCCATGACCGAGCAGTACGAGACGGCCAGTACTTATATATACGGAATTCGTTTCCTGAATTCCCTGCCACGCCACCAGCAGATGCCGTTCGTAGTTTGAGTTATGACAGTATGCAGGCTTTGGAGGCCGAAGGTAAATTGCCTACGCACCAACGACAGTGTTTTCTTTATCCGCGTACTACTGAAGAGCTGTATGATTTGCAGGCAGATCCACATTCGCTCAATAATCTGGCAGCGGAGCCTGCGCTGGCCGACGTTAAATCCAGATTAAGCGCTCAGCTTGATGGTTGGATTAGTCATACAAAAGATGAGGTGCCAACGGATCTTACACCGGATAAGTTTCATCGCCGATTGGGCACCCGTTTGCCAAAGGCCGACCTCCCTCAGGATCGTTCCGGTTTACCACCTTTCGCCCAAATCCAGCACAAGATTCCACCTCAGGGCGTGGAGCTCGAAGCAGAAGTTTTGGATGAATTACGCAGCCGACTGACAGCATTGAAAATTGCACTGGAGTTACCTCAGGCACGAAGGGCATTATCAGCAGATGTTACCGCATTGGTTAAAAGTGTCGAGTGGGCAGTTGATCTGGGTGAGTTTTACTCGCCGGCTCATGGGGACATAGCCCGGGCGGTGCTGGCAGAAGCAGAGCGTCGTGTGCGGCTATTGGCACGTGGCGAAAATGACTGGACCCGTCAAACCGGCTTGGTTGTTCGTGGTTATTACTCAAGTATTGACGGAAGTCCGCAACCATACGGCCTGGAGATTCCGGATGGCTTTGATTTTGAAAAGCCGTCACCGCTGTATGTGTGGCTTCACGGTCGTGGCGATAAGACGACGGATATGCACTTCATCCATCAGCGAATGACTCGCAACGGTCAGGTGACACCTTCTAACGCAATCGTCGTTCACCCTTTTGGTCGTCATTGCATGGGATTTAAGTCGGCTGGTGAAATCGATGTGCTGGAGTGTGTACGGCACGTGAGCGAACAATATAAGATCGACGCACGAAGAATCGTTTTGATGGGGTTCTCTATGGGAGGAGCGGGGGCCTGGCATGTTGGTGCTCATTATGCCGACCAATGGGTCGCGGTTGGTCCTGGAGCCGGATTTGCCGAAACCAAAGAATATATCAAATTGAAGCCAGAAGATTATCCGGCGGAATATGTACAGACTCTTTGGGGAATGTACGACGTCCCCAATTATGTTCGGAATTTGTTTAATCTGCCGACGGTTGCCTACAGCGGTGAACTGGATAAACAGATTCAGGCTGCTCAGGTAATGGAACGAGCATTTCAGGCTGAAGGTGCAACCCTTCCGCATATTATTGGCCCCGGGATGGGCCATCGGTATCACCCGGATTCGCTTGCCGAGATATTAACTAGGGTTGACGCTGCGGTGCAAAAAGGGCAGGTTGAGATTCCTCGCACCGTCCATTTGCAAACACAGACTCTACGCTATAACAAAATGCACTGGCTCACGATTGGCGGTCTGGAGCGACATTGGCAGGACAGTAGAGTTGATGCTGAGATTCAGGACCCCCAGTCGTTCAAAATCACGACAAAAAATGTGACCGCCTTGACGCTTGATCCGGCGTTGTCATTAAACGGTGCCACCATCCATATCGATGGCCAGGAGATTCAGGTTCCACGAACCAAAGCACTTCAAATTGAGGAAGCAGTAAACCTAATAAAAACACCAGGCGACGACGGAGTTTGGTCCCGTGTGCAAAGGAAGCCCTGGGGTTTAGTTAAAAGACCTGGTCTTCAGGGCCCTATCGACGATGCATTTCTATCATCTTTTCTTGTCGTTCTACCCAGCAAGAAATCAGCTAACCCTATCGTGGAACGCTGGGTGCATTTTGAGCTGCAACATTTCCTTCATCGATGGAAAACTTTGTACCGTGGCGCACCAAAAATGAAATATGACAAAGACGTTTCACAGGAAGATGTCCGGAATAATCATTTGATTGTGTTTGGGGATGTGACATCGAATACAGTTCTGCAGTCGATGATGCAGAAAAAAAACACATTACCGATTCAATGGGATAATGAGCAGTTGATAATTCGGGGGAAGCAGTATGATGCAGCGTCACATGTTCCGGTCATGATCTATCCAAACCCTCTGTATGGCGAGAAGTATGTTGTGCTTAATAGCGGCCCAACTCACCGGGAAGGCCATGACCGTACAAACTCACTCCAAAATCCGAAGCTGCCCGACTGGTCAGTCATAGATCTCTCTGAAGCACCGTCAGATCAGACGCCTGGCAGAGTCGTCGAGGCTGGATTTTTTGACGAATCCTGGAAGTAAAAGAAGGCTGTGAATTCATAGATGACAAATCCACAGTTAGATTGCCACCAGGCAAGTCATGAGGAAAAGTGTGCTGCCTTTGCCAATGTCCACGAATTCTGGGGAAACGAGATGCCACTGGAGCAATATGTTCAGTGGCGTTTGAATTCGATTCATCATCAACGCGCTATCTGGTATGTAGGTGTGGTGGGAAATACTGTCGTTGCTTCGCTGGGGGTCTTCCCGATGTTTCTTTCCGACCACGGTGATGTGAATCCTGTGATGTTTATTGGCGCTGTCCATACTCATCCGGACTTTCGTAAACGTGGTTATGCAGCAGAATTAATAACCTATGCCGAACAGGATCAGAAGGCTCATTATGATGTGCGCTGGAGTTTCCTGTTTTCTGACATCAATCCGGCTTACTATGCGCGTTTGGGGTATCAATCAAGTAACGCTCCAAATGTACGCATCCTCCCCGCAGAGGTAGATGGTTGGTCAACTGAGCCTCTTAACATCACTTCAGAGATGGATGAGATGATCGTATTTTATGACTCTAATCATCTGAGACAGTCGTGTTTTCTTCATCGCCCACAGCCCTATTGGGAATTCCTGTCGAAAAAACATGCTAAAGATCAGTTTTCGTGGCTTGTCGAGGGCAATCAGCGTCAGGGATATATTCATATTCGTAACAATGATGGATTGGCTTGTCTGGAAGATTTTGCTGTCGCCGATCACGATGAGTTCACGCTTGGCCGACTTGCCAGATCTGTGGCCTTGTATGCTAACCAACAAAACATCAGTGAAGTGCATGGTTGGTTTCCACCTATAACAACCGCATATAGTTGGCTGCAGTTTTCTCAGCGTCAGACAGAAATCACTATGTGGAAATCGCTCTCAGATAGATCGCTTACCGCAGACCAAATAGAAGAGTTGGCATATTTTCGCCACATCGACCACGTGTAGTTTTTGATTACAGGCGTCTTACGCTTTAGAATCAAAAACAACGATCTAATTCAGCAATACTAAGAGTAACCAATATGAGTCGTCTATTCTCTCTTTTTCTAATGGCACCATTACTGTGCGTTGAATTCGCTGGTGCCCAGCAGTTAGGCAACACCAAGCCGCTAATTCATGAAGGTGACATCGCTTCCGATCTTGTCGATGGAGTCGACCGGTTTTTATTGAGGCAACTGGATTCGACGATTGCGGCCCGTTCCAGATATTGGGATCGCGACACTAGTTCTGCTGAAGCTTATAACAAGTCGGTAGCCGCAAACCGTGAGCGACTGTCAGAAATTACCGGCGTTGTTGACTCTCGTAGAACTTTTGCGGACTTAAGTGTGCTGGCGGGAACCGATGGTCCGGTAGAAGCTGCGAAGAGCGATTTATTTACGGCATATAACGTTCAATGGCCTTCGGTTCGGGATATTACCGGGGTTGGTTTATTGTTGAAGCCGACCCAGCCAAACGGCGCGTTTATCATCGCTCTCCCAGATGCTGATCAAACTCCGGAAATGATCAGCGGATTGGCAGATGGTATTCCCCCCGCTCAACAATTCGCTCGGCGCTTTGCTGAAAGTGGTTTTACAGTGGTCGTACCGGCCTTCATTAGTCGCGAATATGCCCCGCGAAATAACCGAGCTAAAATGACTACCCGCGAGTTTCTTTATCGCAGCAGTTTTGAATTAGGGCGTCATTTGATTGGGTTCGAGATTCAAAAGGTCTTAGCTGTTGTGGATTGGTGCGAATCGAGATCTCCCGACGGAGTGGACGTCGCTGTGGTCGGGTATGGTGAAGGTGGTCTTCTTGCTCTTTATAGCGCAGCTCTGGATACGCGTATCGATGCGACTCTAGTCAGCGGTTACTTTGATTCACGTCAGCAGATGTGGTCAGAACCTGTTAGTCGCAATGTCCACGCTTTTCTGGATCAATTTGGTGATGCTGAATTAGCAACAATGATCGCACCCCGACATCTAGTCATCGAAGCGGCAAAGGGCCCTGAATTTGAGTTAAAGAGTGAAGGAGGAGCTCCGGCTGTTCTGGACACACCAGATCCCAAAGTCGTTGCGGCAGAAGTCGAACGAGCGCGCGATTTAATTGGAGCTGACAGCCTGACGAATATAGAGCTGATTGTTAGTGGTGACGGCCATGGAGGATTTGCCTCGTCAGCGGCCCTGGAAGCACTCGCTTCGGCTATTGACGGAGATGCCCAAATTTCAACAGTCGGCCCAACTCCGAAACTGTGTAAAGAGGCAACCGATGTTAAAGCTCGTGAAGCTCGACAGGCACACGAAATTGGTGCTCATACACAATGGTTGCTTACTGAAAGTCACTTTATTCGGCAGGATTTTTTTAAGGATCTGGATACAAGCAGTTTGGAAGCTTATGAAAAGACGATCGAGCCATACCGTGAATACTTCAGACATGAAACAATCGGCCACTTTGATCTTCCACTGAAAGCAATGAATCCCCGGACACGCCTTGTCGAAGAATCAGATAAATGGACTCGCTATGAAGTTGTACTCGATGTATTTGATGATGTGATCGCTTATGGGCTAATTACGATTCCGAAAGGAATTGGGAAAGACGAGCAGCGGCCTGTAGTCGTTTGCCAGCACGGACTGGAAGGCCGTCCTCAGGATGTGATAGGTGAGCAATCGTCTCAGTATTACTCAGCTTTTGCCACAAAGCTTGCCGAACGAGGTTTCATCACTTTTGCACCACAAAACCTCTATATCTTTAAAGACCGATTTAGAACGTTACAGCGTAAGAGTTACCCGCAGCGAAAAACGTTGTTCTCTACCATCGTGCCACAGCACCAGCAAATTGTTAATTGGCTGAAAACACTTGGGTATGTAGATAGCGAACGGATTGCGTTCTACGGGTTGTCCTATGGTGGTAAGAGCGCTATGCGGATACCACCACTGGTGACCGATTACTGCTTAAGTATCTGCTCGGCGGACTTTAACGAGTGGGTCTTCAAAAATACCACGACGCAGTACAACTTTAGCTACATGTTTACCGGAGAATATGAGATCTTCGAGTGGAATCTTGGCGGTACCTTTAACTACGCAGAAATGGCCTACTTAATTTGTCCTCGACCTTTCATGGTGGAACGAGGCCATTTTGACGGCGTAGGAAAGGATCAGTGGGTAGGCTATGAGTTTGGCCGCGTCCGTTTTATGTATCAGGGTCTGTTGAAGCTTAAGGATAAAACTGAAATCGAATGGTTTGACGGCCCCCATAAAATCAATGGGGTCGGCACCTTCCGTTTTCTCGAAAAACACCTAGACTGGCAAGTGCCGGAATGACCTTTTGATGGCTCGCCGTTTGAATTAACACACAAAGCTTAAAGGAGCTACATAATTATGAAAAAGACAATAGCAATGGCATTGGCTGTCGTATTGACGATGGTGAGTGTTGTGTCGATTCAGGCACAGGATAAAAAAGAATGGATTGATCCCGCCGAGGCAGCCAAAGTTTTGGATTATCAAATTCAAGGTGAATACGTTGGCGATTTCATTGAAGATGGCGAGAAAACGAAAATCGGATTGCAGATTATCGCGATGGGTGCCGGAAACTTTCGTGCTGTTTCGTTCACAGGTGGTTTGCCTGGTGCAGGCTGGAAACGTGGCGATAAGACTGAATATGTTGATGGCACTTTGAATGATCGCGGGCAGGTAGTTTTCAAATTGGAAGATGACGAAGGGACTGCCGTAGCCACTATCAAAGATGGAAAACTGATTGCGGCTCAAGGTGACGCGTTAGTCGCCAAAATGGAGAAAGTACATCGCAAGAGCCCCACACTCGGAGCAAAACCTCCTAAGGGAGCCGTTGTTCTGTTTGATGGTTCTGAGAAGTCAGCTGGCAACTGGGTTCGAGGACAGATTGTTCTTGGAGACTTGCTACGGCACGATGTTGAAACGAAAGAGAAGTTTCAGGATCACTCGTTACATCTCGAATTCCGAACTCCTTTCATGCCTCACGCTCGTGGCCAGGGCCGAGGCAACAGCGGTATGTATGTGCAGGGGCGATACGAGTGCCAGATTTTGGATTCCTTCGGACTTGAAGGTAAGAATAACGAGTGTGGTGGTATTTACTCCATTGCCGAGCCTATTGTTAACATGGCTTTGCCTCCACTGGTTTGGCAGACCTATGATGTCGATTTCACCGCAGCTCGTTTTGACGATACCGGTAAGAAAGTTAAAAACGCTCGTGTGACTATCAAACACAATGGTGTTGTCATTCATGACGATCTGGAATTAACTCATGGCACTCCGGGTAAACACAAGGAAGGTCCTGCAGCAGATATTCTTTATTTACAAGGGCATGGTAACCCCGTTGTCTTTCGTAATGTGTGGGCTGTTAAGAAATAAACTGATTTACCTTTTGGGCTTCGTAAACGCTCGCCCAGTTCCAGTCTTTAAGTACTGCTCCGCTTTAGAGACTCAGTACTTCATTTCCCCCATTCACCTGAATTGGCTAAGAATTGCTAATTCAGGTGAGTTTTTCCGACATAGCGCGCAGGGCGACGTCGGAGCTAAGGTAGTTCTTATTTCAGGATGGCTAACCGAGGCCTTCTTACAGTTGTTGATAAATTCCACATTCATCACACCAAAGGCTCGTATCAAAAAAGCGAGTCATTTGGAATTGCTGAAGTTGCGGATGCACTCGTTCCCAGGGAATGACTTTGTTGATCAGCCAGTCATAGAGTCTCGGGTTATCAAAATGTTCGCATCGTCTGAATTCCACACCAAGAACGCTTAGGCGGCCAAGGATCTCGAGCATTTTATCCTGAAGTTCATCCGCACTCATGTCTTCAACAGGAGGGGTTTGAATGGGAGGTTCGAGCAGGTCACAAATGAGAATGTTTTTATCTTGTTCACTTATTTCCTTCATGAACTCGATCATGCGATGTTTAGGACCATCCTCGACTTTGTGCACGATAGTCTGTAGCTGAACAGTTGCCAAATCTTCTATTTGCGACTCGGTTGGCATCTTTACGGAGATTAAAAATTCACCGCTGTCATCGCCATACGCTTTGTCAATTTGGTCGATTTGGTCGTGAATGGATTGGCGAACAGGTGCAGGTAACATTGATTCCGGAAAATCCTCTGATTGTTTTAACGGCGCATCCTTCCAGTTCATTTTGAGTTGAGCGGAGTTGATGGCTACGTCGATGATCTCATCCTGAGACTCCCAAACAATCTGGAAATCGGCTTGATATTCTCCATCGGCTCTAAGCTCGACGTGATTATGGGTAAACATGGGAGGCTCGACATTGTCTATTCGAAGTGCGATGAATTTGCCGAACTGAATGGAGTGGATGTCGGGGGTTTCAGGAGCATTCTGAAGGTGATTGGAAGTAGGTTTAAAGGTGAATTGGCATCCGGCCAGTGCGGACGATTCCTGAGAATCCAATTCGAAGCGGATCAATGTATCCTGCCCGTAGAGTTGCAACCAACCCTCGAACCGGTTGTTTTCCGAGATCGTCATTTCACCCCGACGAACAAAGGGGCCTAAATGGTGAATCATAATCACGTTCCTTTGAGAGATTCGCTGAATGAACCCAGGAGCAACGGAACTTGATTATGAGGTTAGATCAAAACAGGGCAACGAATTTGGAGTGACAAAGTGACAAAGCGTGTCAGCCTTTGTCAGTTACCTTGCCAGGAGATCCGGGGGTATGGGTTTGATTCGAATGTTACGGAATTCAGCACCGGTATTCCAGCTTACCAATCCAAAGGGTCTGGCAGGTTCCTGTTCCCACCAGATATCAAACTTATGTTCTTTAGTTTTGACATTGGCGTATTCCAGATCGTCAATCCAAACCTGAATCTGCTGGTCACTAACGGTGAGGGCAACTTTATACCATCGATTATCTTCGACTTCGAGATACCGGGTTGTTTCGTTTTCGACGGCGGCCATAGTGTCGATATTTGAAAGACCAACAACACCTCCACCCCATCCACCAATAATCAGCGTGCAATGCGACTGGTGAATGGGAAAAGTCAGGCCGCAAAAGAAGTCGCTGCCATCAACTCGCCGGGCTTCGAATTCAACTTCATAATTCATCTTTGGGAATTCTCCCTTTACGCGAACACCTGAAGCCGGGCTTCCTTTCCCGAGTTTTAAGACTCCCTCTTCAACCGCGATAGTTCCGTGATTTTTAAAGTCATAATCTTTAACCACTTCCCATCCACTTAGATCTTTCGGGCTGAGTAAAGAACGCTGACTTCCAATCATGGATACCCGTTTCAACCTGGTTAGGTGGCTCAGACCATAGTAAGCAAGGGGGTACACACGTTTGCCCTGAAGCCACTGAGGACTCAAGTTGGTGACAGCTTCGACGGCTCCTACCAACTCGTCATCACGCAACTGAAGTCTTAAACGCAGTAGATGTTTGACTCGTGAAGTATCAGAGGTCTGTAGATCACCATTTATGATCCCGGTAAGTAAATCACCATTGAAACCCGGGTTGGTTACCATCGTGACAAGCTGTCCTTCAAGACGTGCCCGGCACGTCCCATCCTTTCCAACCCAAAGTTGTAATCGACGAGGACCTTCATAGGTTTCAATAGCTCCGCTCCAGGTCCCCACGATTTTTGTACTCGGGGTAAATGCAGGGTTATTTTTTCGTTGGGCCGGCAACAGCAGGCTAGGGTGATCATAGGGATAGCCTTCGAGCATTTCGGATAGTATTTTTTTTACGGTTTGGTGAGGAAGGCTGCTCTCTTTATTACTTAATGCGATTACAGCAAGGTTGTGTTTGGGGACGATAGTTAATCGTGTTGCGACACCCGGCATGCCCCCGGTATGACTTACAATTTCATGAGTACCTTTGTCGATACGCCAGCCCATTCCATAACCACTCGTTTTCCCGATCTCTCCGGTAGGTTCTTTCATCTGTTTTACGTATTCAGCAGACAGTACTTCCTGAAAGGTATCTTCAAGATGCAGCAATGCGAAACGGGCCAGATCATATGCAGAAGCATAAACGGCTGAACCACCATCGTGATCAAATTCGTAGAGTGCAATAGGATTGCCCTGACGGTCATA
>Ga0066378_10000504_pt1 | contig 16655 bp, 11 predicted proteins | sample Knorr_S23_td_DCM_FD_70947 | JGI IMG/M metagenome (GOLD analysis project Ga0066378, IMG submission 70947) | Marine microbial communities from Southern Atlantic Ocean transect - Knorr_S23_td_DCM_ad_71m_LV_A | ecosystem: Environmental > Aquatic > Marine > Oceanic | place: Southern Atlantic ocean...
TAACGTGACTATGAACGTTGAGTTGATTGCACCGATTGCGATGGAAGAAGGTCAGCGTTTTGCGATCCGTGAAGGCGGTCGCACAGTGGGTGCTGGTGTCGTCACCGCTATCGAAAACTAAGAGAACCAAAATCGGCAGGCAAGCTTAGGCCAGTAGCTCAATTGGCAGAGCGGCGGTCTCCAAAACCGCAGGTTGGGGGTTCGATTCCCTCCTGGCCTGCCACCGGGTAGCAACATTTGAATACGAAGGTAGAAACAGCGAGTAAATTCGATCGGGTAAAATGGCTGCTCGTACTGGTGGTTGTTGGCGGAGGTATATACGCCAACGCGGAATACGCGACCACGGTACTCGTGTATCGTATGCTCGCAGGTATTTTGGTTGCTGCGCTTGCCGTGGCGATAGCGCTGCAAACGGCTCAGGGGCGGTCTGCATGGGAACTGGCCAGAGAGGCGCGGGTTGAGATCAGGAAGGTGGTCTGGCCCACGCGTCAGGAAACCACTCAGACGACATTAATCGTTGTGGGGGTTGTGCTCCTAGTGGGACTGATGTTGTGGGGAATGGACTCCGGATTGAGTTGGGGTGTGCAAGCCATCATCGGTTAATGGGGCTTACGTGGCACCTTTGAGGGGTAGGAGAGTACGTTGAGTAAACATTGGTACGTAGTACACGCCTACTCTGGATACGAGAAGCACGTGATGCGGTCGTTACAGGAGCGTATCGACCTGTCAAACACCGGGGACAAGTTCGGTGAGGTGATTGTGCCGGCTGAAGAGGTCGTTGAGATGCGGGCGGGTAAGAAGCGACGAAGCGAACGCAAGTTTTTCCCAGGTTACGTGCTGGTTGAGATGGAATTGGATGATGAGACCTGGCACCTGGTGAAGGAGACACCCCGGGTTATGGGGTTTATCGGTGGTAAAGCAGACAAGCCGGCGCCACTGTCTGATGATGAAGCCGCAGCCATCCTTCAGCGCGTTCAGGCGGGTAGCGAAAGTGTTACACCGAAGACGATGTTTGAGCCGGGGGAACTGGTTCGTGTCATCAACGGTCCATTCAACGATTTCAACGGCGTCGTTGAAGAAGTGAACTATGAGAAGAGCAAGCTGCGCGTAGCAGTGACTATTTTTGGCCGCTCGACACCGGTGGAACTCGATTTCACCGAAGTAGAGAAAGGCTAGACTTAACAGACAACGGGGACCACTAGTAGCCACTGTGGGGACACAGTTGTGAACGGGGGCTTGAACCCGAGGAGGCCAGAATGGCAAAGAAAATTGATGCCTATATCAAGCTGCAGGTTCCTGCAGGTCAGGCAAATCCGAGTCCACCTGTAGGTCCCGCTTTGGGCCAACATGGTGTGAACATTATGGAGTTCTGTAAAGCATTCAATGCAGAGACGCAGTCAGTGGAACCCGGAATGCCGGTTCCGGTGATCATAACGGTCTATAGTGACAAGAGCTTTACATTCATCAAGAAGACGCCGCCGGCATCCGTGTTACTACGGAAGGCTTCTGGTATCGGCAAAGGGAGTGGCACGCCCCATGTCGATAAGGTGGGTAAGGTTACGAGAGTCCAGCTTGAGGAAATCGCGAGGACCAAGATGCCGGATTTGACGGCGAAGGATATGGATGCGGCAGTAAGGACTATTGCGGGTAGCGCTCGAAGTGCAGGCATCGAAACGGAGGGCGTGTAGTGGCAAAGTTATCTAAGCGCGTCAAAGCGTTCCGCGAGCGGGTTGATAAGGACAGACATTACGCCATTGAGGACGCGGTCGGCATTCTCACCGAGTTGTCGAAGGTTAAATTCAAGGAGTCGCTCGATATCAGCGTGAACCTGGGTGTAGATCCTCGAAAATCAGATCAGGTTGTTCGAGGTTCAACAGTCCTGCCAAACGGTTCTGGGAAGAGTGTTCGTGTGGCGGTATTCACTCAGGGCGACAAGGCAGATGATGCTAAGGCTGCCGGTGCTGATGTGGTCGGGATGGAGGATCTAGCAGAAACGATCAAAGGTGGCAGTATCGATTTCGACGTGGCCATTGCAACACCAGACGCGATGCGCGTGGTCGGGCAGCTTGGCCAAATACTGGGTCCCCGTGGATTGATGCCTAATCCACGTCTCGGGACGGTGACGCCGGATGTTATAACAGCCGTCCAGAACGCAAAATCAGGCCAGGTCCAATTCAGGACTGACCGGAACGGCATTGTCCACGGTTCTGTTGGCAAGGTTGGTTTTGAGGCGACCGCCGTACGCGAGAACATCGAGGCTCTTTTGGCTGACCTGAGGAAAGCTAAACCCGCGTCGGCCAAGGGCACGTTCATCAAGAAGATAGTCCTGTCCAGCACCATGGGAGCAGGTATTCAGATCGATCAGGCGTCATTGGAAGCCTGACGCAGTTTTTAGGAGCATTGCGAATTCGCAGTGCAGTGATTTAACCGATCGGTTGGTCCAATGCTGACGAGTCAGCGTTGCTTCAAAAGGTCATATGACTTTGGGGTTCCCAATGCCATCGTTAAGACGGGCCTTGGGGATCTGTCAAAGACCGCAGGTCTGCTGCATCGAATCTTCAGACGACATGCAGCGGTTAATTTGGAATAGCCTGCGCAGACGGTGAACCCGAATCCTGAAGGATCTTGTCGCCGTGAGCCCCACGACTCTTAAGAGGATGTGGAATCGAAGTTCGACACAGGAGAAATACTTGTGCCTATAGGACTGGAAGAAAAACAGGCGATTGTCGCTGAGGTCCATGATGTGGCCGGCTCAGCTCTGTCTGCAGTGGTCGCTGATTATCGGGGAGTGTCTGTTGAGGACATGACGACTCTTCGCAAATCAGCACGAGATGCAGGCGTGCAGGTCAAGGTGGTGAGAAACACCCTGGCCAGGCGAGCTTTCGAGGGGACAGAACTTGAGTGTCTGAAAGATGAGATTCTTGGTCCGAATATCTATGCGTTCTCAATGGAGGATCCAGGCGCGGGAGCTCGCGTCTTCAAGGACTTCGCTAAAGAGAATGAAGATTTCGAGATCAAGTTACTCAGCGTGGGTGGCCAGGTGCTGCCTGCTAATCAGATTGATGCATTGGCGAAGCTCCCGACTCGGGATCAGGCGTTGTCTATGCTTATGTCGGTCATGATGGCGCCGGTCACTAAGTTGACCCGCACGCTCAATGAAGTCCCAGGCAGTGTGACCCGAGTGGTTGCTGCTGTTCGCGATCAGAAACAAGAAGCCGAATAGAACCCACCATTATTTGGAGACAGGATTTATGTCATTATCTAAAGAAGAAGTACTGGAAGCGATCGCAGAGATGAGCGTCATGGACGTCGTCGACCTCGTTTCCGCCATGGAAGAGAAGTTTGGTGTATCAGCAGCTGCAGCCGTTGCTGCAGCGCCTGCAGCGGTTGCTGGCGGTGATGACGCCGGCGGCGCAGCCGAAGAGAAGAGCGAATTTGATGTTGTGATCACCGCTGCAGGTGATAAAAAGGTCAACGCGATCAAGGTGGTACGGTCCGTAACAGGTTTGGGCTTGAAAGAAGCCAAGGCTATGGTCGACGAAGCGCCTTCAACCGTGAAGGAAGGTACCACCAAAGAAGAAGCCGAAGACATCGTGAAGCAACTCGAAGAAGCAGGCGCTTCTGCGGAGCTTAAGTAATCCCAGGATTGACCTTGGAATTGCGAATAAATGCCGGCGGCGCACGGGTTGTGCTGTCCGGTGTTGTTTTGTCTGAAATTTGCCCTTGACCCCCTTGGAGGCATGAATGGCCTACTCATACACAGAGAAAAAGCGTATACGCAAGGACTTCCGAAAGTTGCCAACGGTAATGGATATCCCATATCTGCTGGCAACGCAGGTTGAATCCTATCAGGAGTTCCTGCAGTCCGATTTGGCACCGGATTCCAGGCTAGACAAAGGGTTGAGTGCAGCGTTCAAGTCTGTATTTCCGATTGCCAGCTACTCAGGTAATGCAGAGCTGGAATACGTGAACTACCAATTGGGCAAACCTGTTTTTGACGTACAGGAGTGCCAGGTACGAAGTTTGACCTATGAAGCGCCGCTGCGGGTCAAGGTCCGTCTTCGCATCTTTGATAAGGACACGGGCAATAAAACCATCAAGGACATCCGCGAACAGGAAGTATACATGGGGACGATCCCGCTCATGACCGACAACGGTACGTTTGTCGTCAATGGTATCGAGCGGGTGGTTGTCTCCCAGTTGCATCGATCACCAGGCGTATTCTTTGATCACGACAAGGGTAAAACGCACTCCAGTGGTAAGTTGCTTTTTTCCGGGCGAGTCATTCCGATGAGAGGCTCATGGCTGGACTTTGAGTTTGATCCTAAAGACTGTGTGTTTGTGCGTATCGACCGACGTCGAAAGTTGCCTGCGACGGTTCTGCTCAGAGCCCTTGGTCTGACGGCGGAGGAAATCCTCGATACCTTTTTTGACTCCGATTCATTCAGCATCGATGGTGATACGTATCGTTTGAAACTGATCGCTGGACGTCTGCGTGGAGATACCGCGAAGTTCGATATCAACGATGGCGACGGTAATGTGATCGTTGAAGAGGGTGCGCGGATCACGGCACGGCACATTCGCCAAATGGAAAGTGCAGGACTTGACGAATTGGATGTCCCGCTTGAGTACGTCTGCGGTCACGTGTTGGCAGAGGATATCGTTGACCCGGATAGTGGTGAGATTGTTGTACCTTGCAACTCGGTCCTGACTGAGGAGCATCTGGAAAAACTCACCGAACTCAAGAAAGAATCGTTCCGTACGATTTATACCAACGATATTGAAGCCGGATCTTTTATCTCGGATACGCTCAACATTGACCCTACCAACAATCGTCTTGAGTCGCTGGTAGAAATCTACCGCATGATGCGACCAGGTGAGCCGCCTACGAAGGAGGCCGCTGAGAACCTGTTTAACAACCTATTCTTCTCTCCGGAACGCTACGACCTGACGGCCGTGGGTCGCATGAAGTTCAACCGACGTCTTGGCAGAGAGGACGAGACGGGTGAGGGGACACTGAGCAATGAAGATATTATCGATGTTCTAAAATGTCTGATAGATATCAGGAATGCTAAAGATACAGTTGACGATATCGATCACCTGGGTAATCGGCGCATTCGATCGGTCGGAGAGATGGCTGAGAATGCGTTTCGCCTGGGCTTGATTCGCGTCGAACGCGCCGTGAAAGAACGTCTTTCGCTGGCTGAATCCGAAGGACTGATGCCGCAGGATCTGATCAACGCGAAACCAGTCGCAGCTGCCGTCAAGGAGTTCTTTGGATCAGCACAGCTCTCTCAGTTCATGGACCAGGCGAACCCTCTGGCGGAAGTGACTCACAAACGTCGGGTTTCTGCATTGGGACCGGGTGGTCTGACACGGGAACGTGCAGGTTTTGAGGTTCGCGACGTACACCACACTCACTATGGTCGCGTTTGCCCGATTGAGACGCCTGAAGGCCCCAACATTGGGCTCATCAACTCGCTAGCAACCTATAGTCGTACCAATGAGTACGGCTTCCTGGAAACGCCATATCGCCGCGTGGTTGAAGGTCGAGTGACCGACGATATCGATTATCTGTCGGCGATCGTGGAAGGTGACTATGTAATCGCACAGGCCAGTGTGCCTGTTGACGAAAACGGGCTGATTGTCGACGAGCTGGTTGATGTGCGCGCACAGGGTGAGTTCACGACGATGCCACGCGAGAGCGTGAACTTCATGGACGTTTCGCCGCAACAGGTGGTCTCTGTTGCAGCGTCGCTGATTCCGTTCCTTGAGCACGATGATGCGAACCGGGCGTTGATGGGTTCCAATATGCAGCGTCAGGCAGTACCAACTCTTCGTTCCGAGAAGCCATTGGTCGGTACTGGTATGGAACGTATCGTTGCGCGAGACTCCGGCGTGTGTGTTGTGGCGCGGCGGGGTGGTGTCGTTGAGACGGTCGATGCTGCGCGCATCGTGATTCGCGTCAACGACGCTGAAACAGAGAGCGGCGAAGCGGGTGTCGACATCTACAAGCTGGTCAAGTACACCCGTTCGAACCAGAATACGTGCATTAACCAAAAGCCTCTGGTCAGAGAAGGTGATGTCATCGCCAGTGGCGATGTACTGGCTGATGGCCCGTCGATTGATATGGGTGAGCTGGCGTTAGGTCAAAACTGCCGAATCGCGTTTATGACGTGGAATGGTTACAACTTTGAGGATTCCATCCTAGTTTCTGAGCGAGTCGTCAAAGAAGACCGCTTTACAACGATCCATATCCAGGAACTGACTTGTACGGCTCGAGACCACAAACTGGGTAGCGAAGAGGTTACCTGCGATATTCCTAATGTCGGTGAGGGTGCACTCTCCAAGCTGGACGAATCAGGGATTGTCTACATTGGAGCTGAGGTTGAAGCTGGCGACATCCTTGTGGGTAAGGTAACGCCGAAAGGGGAAACTCAGCTGACACCGGAGGAAAAACTGCTTCGCGCGATCTTTGGTGAGAAAGCGTCGGATGTTAAAGATACGTCACTGCGTGTACCGAGCAGCTACAAAGGCACGGTCATTGACGTTCGTGTGTTTACGCGCGATGGCGTTGATAAAGATCAACGGGCTCTGGACATCGAGCGTCAGGAACTCGAAGAGGTTCGGCGGAACATCGAAGAAGAGTATCGAATTGTCAGCACAGCAACATTCGAGCGACTTGCAGACTCCCTGACGGGCAATAGTGTTGTCGCGGGTCCTGGTCTGAAGAAAGGCGATTCAATCACGCGAGCCTATCTGGATGAGCTGCCTATTGAGGACTGGTTCAAACTGCGGATGGATAAGGCCGACCTGAACGATCTGCTGTCAGCCGCGGATGATCGATTGAAGGAGCGGCGTGCGGCACTCGATGAGCAGTTCGAGGAAAGTAAAGGTAAGCTTCAGAGTGGCGACGATCTAGCTCCCGGTGTCCTCAAAATCGTGAAGGTTTACCTTGCGATGAAACGTCGAATCCAACCAGGTGACAAAATGGCTGGACGTCACGGTAATAAAGGTGTGATCTCTGTCATCAAGCCAGTTGAGGATATGCCGTTTGACGAGAATGGTGAACCCATCGACATCGTTCTTAATCCACTCGGTGTACCGAAGCGGATGAATGTTGGCCAGATTCTTGAAACCCATCTCGGTTGGGCTTCTGAGGGTCTCGGTAAACGCATTGGCGAGATGTTGGAGGCGAAGCGTGCGATTGAAGAAATTCGTGGCTATCTTGAGAAGATTTATAACGCGAGCGGCAGAATTGAGGATCTGGATTCGTTTACAGACGATGAAATCATCGAAATGGCCGGTAATTTGATTGGTGGCGTGCCGATGGCCACGTCGGTCTTCGATGGTGCAACGGAAACCGAGATTAAGAACATGCTTGAACTCGCTGGGCTGCCCAGGGATGGTCAGACAACCTTGTTCGATGGGACGACCGGAGAGGCCTTCGACCGGCCGGTGACGGTCGGCTACATGTACATGTTGAAACTCAACCACCTGGTGGATGACAAGATGCATGCACGGTCAACAGGCTCCTATTCTCTGGTGACGCAGCAGCCACTGGGCGGAAAAGCTCAGTTCGGTGGGCAGCGGTTTGGTGAGATGGAGGTCTGGGCCCTTGAGGCATATGGCGCTGCTTATACACTGCAAGAAATGCTGACAGTGAAATCTGACGACGTTCATGGCAGAACCAGGATGTACAAAAATATTGTCGACGGGGACTATCGGATGGAGCCAGGTATGCCGGAATCGTTCAACGTGTTGGTTAAGGAAATCCGCTCACTGGGTATTGATATCGAGCTCGAGGACGACTGAATGAAAGTATTCAGTCAGAGTTTGTTGCATTAAAGTATTGAAAACGGGTGAGAGCCCGATTGGAGGCAAGACTTGAAAGATCTTCTCAACATTCTTAAGGCGCAGGGTCAGTCCGAAGAGTTCGATTCATTACGAATTGGTCTGGCATCGCCAGAGCTGATTCGGTCCTGGTCGTTCGGCGAAGTTAAGAAGCCTGAAACCATCAACTACCGCACGTTCAAACCAGAGCGCGACGGCTTGTTCTGCGCCAAGATTTTTGGACCAAACAAGGACTACGAGTGTCTGTGTGGCAAGTACAAACGGCTCAAGCACCGTGGCGTGATTTGTGAGAAATGTGGCGTCGAAGTGGCGCTTGCTAAAGTACGTCGCGAGCGCATGGGTCACATCGAACTCGCAAGCCCGGTCGCCCATATTTGGTTCCTGAAATCGCTACCGTCACGTATCGGCCTGCTGATGGACATGACACTGCGAGACATTGAACGTGTACTGTACTTCGAATCTTACGTAGTGACCGATCCGGGGCTGACGACCCTCGAGAAGCGACAGCTTCTGACTGATGAACAATATTATGAGGCACTCGAAGAGTTTGGCGACGACTTCGAGGCGAAAATGGGGGCCGAGGCGATCCGCGAACTCATGGATGATATGGACCTCGATGACGAGGTCGCTGCCATCCGTGAAGAACTACCGCAGACCTCATCAGATACAAAAATCAAAAAGCTGACCAAACGACTGAAGCTGATCGAAGCATTCGTCAAGTCAGGAAACAAGCCTGAATGGATGATTCTGTCCGTACTGCCGGTTCTGCCACCTGATCTGCGCCCGTTGGTTCCGTTGGAGGGAGGACGATTTGCCACATCGGACCTGAATGATCTGTACCGCCGGGTGATCAACCGGAACAATCGTCTTAAGCGACTGCTTGATCTCTCTGCGCCGGACATCATCGTGCGAAACGAAAAACGTATGCTGCAGGAAGCCGTTGATGCGTTGCTGGATAACGGCCGACGTGGTCGAGCCATTACCGGCACCAACAAGCGGCCGCTCAAGTCATTGGCCGATATGATCAAAGGTAAGCAGGGTCGTTTCCGTCAGAACCTGCTGGGCAAGCGTGTGGACTACTCCGGCCGTTCGGTGATCGTCGTTGGACCGAGTCTGCGTCTGCATCAGTGTGGACTGCCCAAGAAGATGGCTCTAGAACTTTTCAAACCGTTTATCTTCGGCAAGCTTGAAGCACGTGGTCTTGCCACAACCATCAAAGCTGCTAAGAAGATGGTTGAGAATGAAACTTCCGAGGTCTGGGATATTCTGGCTGAGGTGATTCGCGAGCATCCAGTGCTACTAAATCGAGCGCCAACGCTTCACCGTCTTGGAATTCAGGCGTTTGAGCCTGTCCTGATTGAAGGTAAGGCTATCCAATTACATCCTCTGGTCTGTACTGCCTACAACGCGGACTTTGATGGTGACCAGATGGCGGTGCACGTCCCGCTGACACTGGAGGCTCAGCTGGAAGCGCGGGCTCTGATGATGTCCACCAATAACGTGTTGCTGCCAGCTAACGGGGAGCCGATTATTGTGCCCTCGCAGGATGTGGTGCTCGGCGTCTACTTCATGACCCGTAAACGCATCAACGATCTGGGGGAAGGCATGTTCTTTGCCGACGTTGAGGAGGTCTCGCGGGCGTATCGAGCTGGCAAGGTAGGCCTGCAGGCACGAGTCAAGGTTCGGATCAAAGAAACGATCCGTCAGGAAGATGGCTCCATCGTTAGCCAGTCTGAAGTGAAAGATACAACCGTAGGTCGCGCACTCCTATACGAGATTGTTCCCGAAGGTATTGCCTACGATCACGTCAATCAGGTGCTTGGTAACAAGGATATCGGGCGGTTGATCGATGTCTGTTATCGAACGGTGGGTCTCAAAGACACGGTTATCTTCTGCGATCAGATCATGTATTTGGGCTACGAGTACTCAACCAAGTCCGGTTCTTCGATCGGCGTTGAAGACTTTGTCATCCCTGATGAGAAGGCGAAGATCATTGGTGAGGCTGAAGAAGAGATTCGGGAAATTGAGCACCAGTTTGCGTCCGGTCTGGTAACTCAGGGTGAGAAGTATAACAAGGTGATCGATATCTGGACCCGTGCAAACAGCATGGTTACAGAAGCTATGATGGACACGATTTCCACCGAGACAGTTGAGAACCGGGAAGGCGAGAAGGTTGAGCAGGATTCTTTCAATAGTGTGCACATGTACTCAGATTCTGGTGCGCGAGGTTCACGGGAGCAGATTCGTCAGCTCGCTGGGATGCGAGGCCTGATGACCAAACCGGATGGTTCAATCATTGAGACACCGATCACGGCGAATTTCCGTGAAGGTCTGTCGGTGATGCAATACTTCATCTCTACACACGGTGCTCGTAAGGGGCTCGCGGACACGGCGCTCAAGACTGCGAACTCAGGTTACTTGACGCGGCGTCTGGTTGACGTGGCTCAGGATTTGGTGATCACTGAACACGATTGTGGGACGGAAAACGGTCTTGTGATCACGCCTGTCATCGAAGGTGGCGACGTTGTTGAGGCACTGGGTAAGCGTGTATTGGGCCGCACTGTGGCTCAGGATGTCTACAATGGTGCTGGTGACGAGGTGCTGATACCGAAGGGAACCGAGATCGACGAGCGTTGGGTGCTGCGTATCGAAGAGATGGGGATTGACGAGATCATAGTCCGTTCACCGATCGCCTGCGAAGTGCGTTACGGGATATGTAGCAAGTGTTATGGCCGCGACCTCGGTCGTGGTCATCTGGTCAATATTGGTGAGGCTGTCGGTGTCATCGCAGCCCAGTCCATCGGTGAGCCGGGCACTCAGCTCACCATGCGGACATTCCACATTGGTGGTGCTGCGTCTCGGGCAACGGCGGTCGACAACATCCAGGCGAAACAGGCCGGTGTGATTCGACTTCACAACCTGAAGACAATACAGAAGCCGAGCGGTGAATTCGTCGCGGTATCGCGATCAGGTGAGGTCGCGATTGCCGATGAGTCCGGCCGAGAGCGTGAACGCTACAAGCTGCCTTACGGTGCTGTCCTTAAGAAAGGACAGGACGATACGGTGGATGCCGGTGAAGTGATCGCCAACTGGGATCCTCACACACACCCTATTGTCACTGAGGTGGCGGGTAAGGTTGTTTTCGAAAGTATGGACGAAGGCATCACCATCCGCCGCCAGACGGATGAATTGACGGGGCTTTCCAGTATGTCCGTCCTAGATCCGAAGGATCGACCGTCAACGGGCAAAGATGTACGACCTGCTGTTCGGCTGGTGGATGCGAGTGGCGAGCAACTGATGCTGGCAGGTACCGATGTACCGGCGCACTACTTCCTGGAGCCTAACGCGATTCTGAGCCTCGAAGATGGCGACCAGATCGAGATCGGAGAAGTCATCGCCCGAATTCCCCAGGAAGGGTCTAAGACCCGCGACATTACCGGTGGTCTGCCGCGCGTTGCCGATCTTTTCGAAGCCCGTAAGCCTAAAGATTCTGCGATACTTGCAGAGATCAGTGGTACGGTCAGCTTCGGTAAGGAAACAAAAGGCAAGCGTCGCCTTGTGATCACACCAAGCGATACCGGCCTCCTTCCGGAAGGTGATGATCACTACGAGGTATTGATTCCGAAGTGGCGTCATATGACGGTGTTCGAAGGTGAGAATGTTGAGAAAGGTGAGGTTGTATCAGATGGGCCTGAAAATCCGCACGACATCCTGCGCCTGAAAGGTGTAGATGAACTAACAAAATACATCGTGAAGGAAGTCCAGGATGTCTACCGTCTTCAGGGTGTGGGTATCAATGACAAGCACATTGAGGTGATTGTCTGCCAGATGTTGCGCAAAGCCGAGGTTACGGAACCAGGTGAATCCGACATAATCAAGGGTGAGCAGATTGAATACGTCCGTGCTCTGGAAGAAAATGATCGACTGGAAGCCGAAGGTAAACAGAAGGTCAAGTTTGAGCGTGTGCTTCTGGGTATTACCAAAGCTGCACTGGCGACGGATTCCTTCATCTCTGCAGCGTCGTTCCAAGAGACCACACGCGTTCTCACAGAAGCCGCTGTCACTGGCAAGCGTGACTCTCTCCGGGGTCTGAAGGAAAACGTCATAGTTGGTCGTTTGATCCCAGCAGGTACTGGACTCAAATACCACGAGGAACGACGTAAGAACCGGGAAGATCGTGAAGAAGGAGCAACAATTAGTGCTTCTGATGTTGAAGCGGCTCTAAGCGAAGCATTGTCATCAGAAAGCGGAACCTGAAGACAGTTTGAAGTCATCGCTGTGTTCGGCCTCGGCCGGACCAGTGGTTGACTCGATTCTGTTGCATCATTAGAATCGCCCGCCCCAAGGCTGCAAGAAGGCAGCAGGCCATTACGGACGTTCTGGGAAGCCCGGGAAAAGCCCGGGATCAATATTCCCGAGTCTGACTGAGTGGAGTTTTTATTACATGGCAAGAATCAGCCAGCTGGTACGTAAGCCAAGAAAGCGCAAGGCGGTCAAAAACGACGTGCCTGCCTTACAAGGCTGCCCGCAGAAGCGAGGTGTTTGTACCCGCGTTTATACCACTACGCCTAAAAAGCCAAATTCGGCTTTGCGGAAAGTGTGTCGTGTTCGCCTGACCAACCAGTACGAGGTGAACTCCTATATTGGCGGAGAAGGTCACAACCTGCAGGAACACTCAGTGGTCCTGATACGAGGTGGCCGAGTGAAGGACCTGCCTGGTGTGCGCTATCACACGGTGCGGGGCGCCCTCGATACGACAGGGGTTGCAGATCGTATGCAAGGGCGATCCAAGTACGGTACCAAGAAGCCAAAAGGCTAAATTTTCAAGGAGTACGCTACGACATACTCGTAGATGAATCCATACACTCACCTAAGTAAGGCCAGGTTAGCAGTATATCCTGGAGTCACCTGAAGAGGACTTTATATGCCAAGACGTCGCGTCCCTGAAAAACGGGAAATTCTGCCGGATCCAAAGTTCGGCAATGTCACACTCGCAAAGTTCATGAACCACGTGATGGTCAGCGGAAAGAAGGCCGTGGCGGAGAAGATAGTGTACGGCGCCTTGGATCGCGTCGCTGAACGTAATGGTGGTGATCCAATAGAAACATTCGACGCTGCGCTGGAAGCAGTAGCACCGTCGGTTGAGGTGAAGTCGCGGCGCGTAGGTGGTGCGACCTATCAGGTGCCTGTCGAAGTGAGACCCTCGCGTCGAACAGCGCTCGCGATGCGCTGGCTTGTAGAAGCGGCAAGAGGTCGCGGTGAGAAATCCATGGCATTTCGTCTTGCAGGCGAAATGCTCGATGCGGCTGAAGGTCGTGGAAATGCAGTACGGCGGCGAGAAGATAGCCACCGTATGGCAGAAGCAAATCGGGCATTTTCGCACTACCGGTTCTAGTTCGTACGATCTTTTATGACTTGCCTGGCATGTGAGCCAGCCCTTGCATCAACAAGATCACGCATCGCCGTGATCGCAGGAAAGATATCGTGGCTCGAGAGACACCACTGAAAAGGTATCGCAATATCGGCATCGTTGCCCACGTGGATGCGGGCAAAACGACGACGACCGAGCGTGTTCTGTTCTACACGGGTGTCTCGCACAAGATTGGTGAAGTGCATGACGGGGCCGCGGTCATGGATTGGATGGAGCAGGAACAGGAACGGGGTATTACCATCACGTCCGCAGCGACCACCGTATTCTGGTCTGGGTCTGAACGGCAGTTTGATCAGCATCGAATTAACATTATTGACACACCAGGACACGTCGACTTTACGATTGAGGTCGAGCGTTCGCTCCGCGTATTGGACGGTGCGGTTGTTGTGTTCTGCGGCACGTCGGGAGTTGAACCGCAATCCGAAACAGTCTGGCGGCAAGCGGACAAGTATGAAGTTCCGCGAATGGTCTTCGTGAACAAAATGGATCGCGCGGGCGCCGACTTTCTGCGGGTAGTTGAACAGATTGAAGAACGCCTTGGAACGACACCTGTCTGTATGCAGCTGAACATCGGGTCGGAGGGAGAATTCGAGGGGATTATCGATCTCGTACGGATGAAGGCACTTTACTGGGATGAGGACAAGGGCCTGACTTTTGAAGAGAAGGACATTCCAGAAGCGCTGACAGCGACAGCAGAAAAATACCGGGAAAATCTGATAGAGGCTGCCGCAGAAGCTAACGATGAACTCACAGAAAAGTATCTTGAAGAAGGATCTCTCAACAACGAGGAGATCATGTTAGGTATCCGACAGCGAACTATACGCAACGAAATTGTACCGGCATTCTGCGGTTCTGCGTTCAAAAACAAAGGTGTTCAACCACTCCTTGATGGGGTTATTCATTATCTGCCTGCACCCGACGAGGTGAAGTCAATTCGTGGTTTCCTAGAAAATGGAGAGACGGAAGCAGAACGACACTCCAGTGATGATGAACCGTTCGCAGCTCTCGCGTTCAAGATTGCGACCGACCCGCATGTTGGTGCACTTACCTTTTTTCGGGTCTACTCTGGTGTGCTGTCGTCGGGTGACGCCGTTTTTAACTCTGTGAAGGGGCGCAAGGAACGCATTGGTCGAATGGTACAGCTGCATTCGAACGACCGTCAGGACATCAAAGAGGTTCGCGCTGGCGACATTGCTGCTGCGATCGGACTAAAGAGTGCAACGACCGGAGACACACTTTGTGACGACCGCAATAAAATTACACTCGAACGTATGGAGTTCCCGGACCCTGTGATTCGTGTTGCGGTTGAGCCAAGATCCCAGGCTGACCAGGAAAAGATGAGTATCGCTCTTGGAAAACTTGCTGCGGAAGACCCCTCTTTTCAGGTATCCACCGATGAGGAGTCTGGACAGACCCTCATTGCGGGTATGGGCGAGTTGCACCTTGATATTATCGTGGACCGAATGAAGCGGGAATTCAGTGTTGATGCCAACATCGGTAAACCCCAGGTGGCCTACCGGGAAACGATTCGTCAGGCAGTTGAGGCTGAAGGCAAGTTTGTTCGTCAGTCCGGTGGGCGAGGTCAGTACGGACATGTCTGGCTGAAGCTTGAGCCTATGACAGGTGATGATGACTATGAGTTCGTTGACGAGATCGTTGGCGGAGTTGTACCGCGTGAATATATCAGCGCGGTGGATCGAGGCATCCAGGATCAGATGGCGAATGGTGTTTTGGCGGGTTATCCGCTACTCGGGATCAAGGCTACACTCTACGACGGGTCCTACCACGATGTAGATTCTAGCGAGGTGGCCTTCAAGGTCGCCGGCTCGATGGCGCTGCGTCAGGGTGTTCTCGACGCTGATCCGGTCCTGCTCGAACCTGTCTTTTCTGTTGAAGTGGTGTGCCCCGAAGACTACTACGGCGATGTCGTCGGTGACCTGAGCCGCAGGCGTGGCATTGTAATGGGTATGGAAGATGTGCCCGCTGGCAAGGCGGTAAAGGCTGAAGTACCGCTTGCCGAGATGTTCGGATATGCCACTGATGTGCGTTCCATGAGCCAAGGGCGCGCTACATTCTCCATGGAATTTACCAGTTACAAAGAAGTACCCGATACCGTCGCTGATGCTGTCATCAGTCGAACAACCTAGTTATCAACCTGAACCGAAGGAGAATTTGGATCAATGTCGAAAGAGAAGTTTGAGCGTACGAAGCCGCACTTGAATGTGGGCACGATTGGTCACGTGGACCATGGTAAGACGACGCTGACGGCGGCGATCACGCGGGTCTGTGCGGAAGCGTATGGCGGCGAGATGCAGGCGTTTGACCAGATCGACAACGCGCCGGAAGAACGCGAGCGTGGTATTACGATTGCGACGTCGCACGTGGAGTATGACTCGCCGACGCGTCACTACGCGCACGTGGATTGCCCGGGACACGCGGACTATGTGAAGAACATGATCACGGGTGCGGCACAGATGGACGGAGCAATCCTGGTGGTATCCGCGGCCGATGGCCCGATGCCTCAGACGCGCGAGCACATTCTGCTGTCGAAGCAGGTTGGCGTGCCTTACATCGTGGTGTTCCTGAACAAGGCAGACATGGTCGACGACGAAGAACTGCTGGAACTGGTTGAGATGGAAGTTCGAGAACTGCTGGACCAATATGATTTTCCGGGCGATGACACGCCGATCGTGATTGGCAGTGCGCTTAAGGCCTTGGAAGGTGACACGTCGGATGTGGGTATGCCATCGGTGCAGAAGCTGGTTGAAACGCTGGATGAGTACATTCCGGAACCTGAGAGAGATGTGGATCAGCCATTCCTGATGCCGATTGAGGACGTGTTCTCGATCTCAGGACGAGGCACGGTGGTCACGGGTCGAATTGGCCGGGGTATTGTGAAGGTTGGAGACGACGTAGAGATTGTGGGAATCAAGGCGACCGAGACGACGACGTGTACGGGCGTGGAGATGTTCCGCAAACTTCTGGACGAAGGTCGCGCGGGTGAGAATGTGGGCGTACTGCTGCGTGGCACGAAGCGGGAAGAGGTAGAGCGAGGTCAGGTGTTGGCGAAGCCAGGGACGATCACGCCGCATACGAAGTTTGCGGGCGAGGTATATGTGCTGTCGAAAGATGAGGGAGGCCGTCACACGCCGTTCTTCAAGGGTTACAAGCCGCAGTTCTTCTTTGAGACGACGGATGTGACGGGTAGTGTGGAGTTGCCGGAAGGCACCGAGATGGTCATGCCGGGTGATAACGTGACTATGAACGTTGAGTTGATTGCACCGATTGCGATGGAAGAAGGTCAGCGTTTTGCGATCCGTGAAGGCGGTCGCACAGTGGGTGCTGGTGTCGTCACCGCTATCGAAAACTA
>Ga0066378_10000505_pt1 | contig 16655 bp, 11 predicted proteins | sample Knorr_S23_td_DCM_FD_70947 | JGI IMG/M metagenome (GOLD analysis project Ga0066378, IMG submission 70947) | Marine microbial communities from Southern Atlantic Ocean transect - Knorr_S23_td_DCM_ad_71m_LV_A | ecosystem: Environmental > Aquatic > Marine > Oceanic | place: Southern Atlantic ocean...
GAGTGGCCGGGAACTTCGTATTCTAAGTACAGTATCCATTTTTTCTATAATCAAAATCACGATTCCAAATCCAAATCATCGAGAATCTTTTTCACTTTTTCTCGGTCCTCCGGGTAGAAACGATTGAAGGGTTCCGCCATAAGGTCGTCGCACAAGCCGAGAATCGATGCTGCGCATTTCGTTCCCTTCATAAAGCGTGAAGCGTATTTTCCGACTTCGTAGATTTTGCCGAAAGCTTCGATCTTCCTTTGCAACGATAACTTCCTGACCTCATCCCCATCGCGGGTGGAGCGGTAGGCATCGACGAACAGTTTCGGGTAAACATTAGCCCCGCCGTTCACTCCACCATCTCCCCCTAAAGCAAGTGACGCTATCATTTTTTCCTCTGGGCCTATGAAGAAGGTCCAGTTGGGGCGTTCATTTTTTAGCGAGCAGAGCTCTTCATAATAAGCAAGATCGCCACTACTGTCTTTGATTCCAATAATGCCTTCCAAATCGATGAGCTTTCTTAAAGTTTCGATTTCAAACCAGACCTTGGTCAGAGCCGGCATATTGTAGAGCATCGCTGGAAGCGGTAGCTCCGAAACGATCGTACGTACGTATTGCAACAGCTCCGTTTGACCCGCTGAAAAATAGTAAGGGGTTGCCAAAACCACAGCATCCGCTCCTGCCTCCGCGGCAACTTTAGCCAAGTCGATCGACTCTTCCATTGAGGTGTCGGATATCGCCACCAACACGGGAATCCGAGAAGAGACTATTCGGCATGTCTCTCGAACCAATTCCCTGCGCAACTGATAGCTCAAGCATGGCCCTTCTCCTGTACTTCCTAACACGAAAACGCCATTCACTCCACCTTTGATAATGTGTTCAACAAGTCGATACAATGCTTTCTTATCGAGTGAATTACGCCCGGAAAGCGGTGTTATCAACGGAGTTATAATGCCATTCAGATCCATGGATTGCTGGTTGGGGAATCGCCGTCGCGACCAAACCACTTGGTAAACAGGATTCCGCTCAGAAGGATCGTTAGGGTGCCGATCACGGGAATCAGCAATGCATTGAAGGGACTGGCCAGGCCTCCGCTACTAAAGTTTTGCATGGTAGAACCCATACTGTGGACCATCGACGCCTTATCTGCCCGTAAAAACATTTCCGCGACCTTGGGCAATGACATCCAGAGGATGACTACTAAGCCGAGAATAACTGCGGTTACGGCCTGAGGATTTCGGGCCCGTTGGCTAATCAGACCCAGCAAGAATAGCCCTACCATGCCACCACTGAAAATGCCTGACATCGTCCACCACATGTCCAAGGCACTCTGAGTCAGTTGCACAAGCAAGAGGGCTAGGCAAGTACCCGCGGCTCCCCATAGAAAGGTCGCCAGGTAGAGAGCTCCCATCTGCTTGCGCTCGGATGCACCGGGATTAATCAAACGACGATAGTAGTCCGTCATGAACAAGGTAGCCGAAGAATTCAAGCTAGTGGAAATTGTGCTCATACCTGCCGCGAAAACCGCCGCGATTAGCAGACCCGTAATTCCTGGAGGCAACTGGGTAGCGATAAAGTAGGGAAACACGCGATCTCCCAGTTCTTCTATCCCCTTTTTGCTCGCCAACTGGGCCTGGCTTGCGGCGAACCCGACGCTATTTGAATCGGCCCCTTGCTGGAGCAGTTCCTGTCGAGCGACCACCTGGCGAACCTGATTCAAGTCCTCCAAGGCGATCGATTCCCACAACGGGCTCGTTGTCTCAATTTCGATAACTTTGTCCGCGCTGTAGAAAGCGAACAGGGCGGTCCCAATAAAAAAGAACACCGCGCTCATGGGCACATATAGCCAGCCCGCGATCCACAAGCCCCGCTTGGCTTCCTCATCCGACTTTGATGCGATGTATCGCTGAATGTAGCTTTGATCGATCCCGAAGTTCCGAAGGTTCTCGGCGATTCCAAAGAGTATCAGCGTCCAGAAGGTCTTTTCCGCCATCTCCAGGCTAAAGCTGCCAAGCGAAAATTTGTCGTGAGCAGAGGCTACCTCGAAGATCTGCCCCGCCCCGCCTGGCATCTTAACCAGCATGACCCCCAAGGCTATCACCGCCCCCGCCATCAATACGATAGCCTGAATAGCGTCGGTCCATATTACCGCCAGCACGCCGCCGACAAATGAGTATAGGGTCACGCTTATCCCGACGAACAGCAAGATGGCCATAATATCCCAGCCAAAAATTACCTGCATGGGAAGGGCGACCAAATACATAACCACTGCCATGCGAGCCAGTTGGGTTAGCATGTAGAAGAAACTCGCGTACAAACGGGCCCATAGTCCGAATCGATCCTCCAAAGCCGCGTAGGCAGACACATGCTGGCTCTTCCGGTAGTAGGGTAAAAACCATCTAACCGCTACCCACGTGCCTACGGGAACAGTAAGCGAGAACACGAAAGCATTCCAATCGGAAACGAATGTCTTTCCTGCGTTGGCCAAATAGCTGATGCTACTCAAGAACGTGGCGAAAATGGATAGACCGCACACCCATCCAGGAATGGACCGATTTCCTGCCGTAAAGCCGTCGGTCGTTCTCGTCTTTCGATAAAAGAAACACCCAATGCCTATCGTGGCCACGAAATAGGCAATCAAAACGATCCAATCGAGAGGAGCAAAGGAGGGGTGCATGGGAGAGGCGGTAGAGGTCGCATTTTCTCAGGACCCCACAATTTAAGACTTAGCTTCACCCGCCATCCTTCAAGGAAATTCTAAGCTCGCCTACCATTTCCAGTAAATTCGCTGACAACCACATCCGAGATGGTTCGCGACCAGGCCTTGGCCGCCAGTGGTTTAATCTCATCGAAGATCGGAGGTCCACCGGTGCACCCGCCTTTGCCCGAAGGCGTGTGGCGACCTTTCCAGGCCAAAGATAAGTGGGAAACGTCGGAGGAGGGCAAAGCGGATCGGTGTCGTCGATCCTTGACAAGCCGGATCTCAAGCGGCTCGATGGGTAGGATTGCGGATGGCGTTGGGTGGGCGGACGTTGGCCGGGAAAACAGGCTATGCTCTTCGATCGAGATAGTGATTATGTGGAGTTCGATTTACCGGGAGAATTTGAAGTGTTGAGCGTGAGCGCTTGGGTGAAGCTGAGTCGCTTGGACTATGAATTGACGGCCATCGTCGATTCCTATCTGTGGGAAGACGGCGCTCTGCATTTTCAACTGAGGCGGTCGGGAACTATATTATCAGGCGTTAAAGGTATCGAACGTCGTGGGAGTAACGGAAAGCTATCGGTAAAAACGGATAATTGGCAGCATGTGGTATCGGTAACTGATCGAAGGAAGAGTCGGATTTCGGTTTATGTGAACGGCGTGCTGGCGGACAAGAGCGAAATCATCCAGGATGGCCCTATTATTCCTCGTACTTGCCGTATTGGCAATTGGTTGCATGAACCCAGTTGGCCTAATGTTCCTTTCCGCGCCATGAAAGGGCACGTCGACGAATTTGCGATTTGGGATAGAGCCCTCAGTCAAAGCGAGGTTCAAGCGCAGTACGAAGCGGGCCGACCCAAGCTGCTGGATGATTGAGCGTTTTTCCCGATTGATTTCTTAATGCCCGATACTAATTTTGATGAGTCGAATCTTGTTTTTTATGCGTCACCATAAATTGATTACGATATATTGTTTGGTCGCGTTGTCTGCGCCGGTAGCTGAGGGTGTCGAGACGATCGATTTCAATCGGGATATTCGACCGATTCTATCCAATAATTGCTTCCTATGCCATGGCCCGGATGACGAAGACCGGAAGGGCGGACGACGGGGTTCGGGCGGTTTGCGGTTGGATACATTCGAGGGGGCGACGCAAGACTTGGATGGCTACGCGGCTTTGGTCCCGGGCGAGCCGGATGAGAGCGAGCTCTTGTTCTTGATCACGACTGATTACGAAGACGAGCGCATGCCGCCAGCCAAGCATGGCAAAGCCTTGAGCGAGGAAGAGGTCGCTCTGGTCCGGCAATGGATTGAAGAAGGCGGCGAGTACGATCGTCATTGGTCTTATAAGAAAATAGAGCGACCGGAGCCGCCTGAGGTCGATGAGTCTGCTTACGTATTGAGTAACGAGATCGATCGCTTTGTGTTGGATCGTTTGGTGTCCGAAGGATTGGAACAGTCCCCTGAGGCGGATCGATCCGCTTTGGCGCGGCGTGTGGCGCTTGATTTGACAGGCTTGCCGCCTTCGCTGGAGGAAGTGGATGCCTTCGTGGCCGATACGAGCCCGGGGGCCTATGAGCGCTTCGTCGATCGACAATTGGAAAAGCCGAGCTACGGGGAGCACTGGGCTCGCATGTGGTTGGACTTGGCTCGATATGCGGATTCGGCAGGTTATGCGGATGATCCGCTTAGAGAAATATGGGCCTTTCGCGATTACGTGATTCGCTCGTTTAATGAAAACAAGCCATTCGATCAATTTACGATCGAGCAAATCGCGGGAGATCTTTTGGAGAATTCGAGCGTCGAGCAGCGGGTGGCGACCGCGTTTCATCGGAATACGCAAACAAACAGCGAAGGGGGAACCGATGACGAGGAATTTCGCAATGAAGCTGTAGTGGATAGAGTGAATACAACCATGAGCGTGTGGATGGGCACGACTATGGCCTGCGCCCAATGCCATACGCATAAGTACGACCCGATCACACAGAAAGAGTATTTCGAGATGTTTGCGATTTTCAATAGCACCGCAGACGAGGACCGAAAGGACGAAGCGCCGGTTCTGGAATTGTTTTCCGATGATCAGAAGCGGAAGCGGAAAGCCCTGGAAGAAGGCATCGCGGATAAATGGCATAAGCTTGAAGCGGAACTTAGGGCAAAAGAACACCGAAAGCGCAGGCTCGACTGGGAGAATCGGTTAAATTCAGGGGAAGGCTGGCAGGCGCTGATTCCCCTGGAACGCGATGTGGAAATCCGATCGAAGGGCAAGTTTTCCATCGGTAAACAGGGGATAGTGAAAGTGCATGAAAATTTGCGCCCGAACGAGCAATACACCATCACCGCAGCTATTCCCGAAGGAATGAACTCTCTAAGCGGAATCAAACTGGAGGTACCCGCTTCGGAGACAGGAGACCCTTCGTGGTCTTTGACTGAAATTGAAGTCAGAGTGACCCAGGGAGAGCCTTCGGAAAACGTCGCTGGAGAGTCGGAAAACGAAGAAAAGAAGAAAGCGGACCCGCTTTTGAAACTAGTGAACTCAAGCGCAACCTTCGATTCGCCCCAGACGAACGTGGCGAATGCTCATGATGGCATGCGAGCCAATCATACGCGTGGCTGGTCGGTGCCTGGCCGATTCGATGAAGACCATGAAGCGAGCTTCGAATTGAAAAAGCCCGTGGCCCTTTCCAAGGGATCGAAAATCAAGGTCATCTTGGGGCAAGTCCAATTCAATCGTCCGATTAAACGCTTTCGTTTGTGGGTGAGCGACGAGGAGAAGCCCTTCCCCGCAGTCCCCATTTCGTTGGCGAGCGCCCTAGAGAAACCGGAAAAAGAGCGTAGCCGGCAAGAGAAAGCGGAGCTCACGGCCTTTTTCGCGCGATATGATTCCGACTCTCTAGAATCGCACCGCGTCATCTCGGAAGAAAAGGCGAAGTATGATGCGATCAAAGCGATGACGACCGTGCCCATTATGGCGGAGGTGCCGGAAAGCGGAATTCGGCAGACCCATGTGCAACTTCGCGGCAGTTTTTTGGACAAAGGAGAAGCGGTCGGCAGAGGCTTGCCGTCTGCTTTTATGGAGGACGCGGGAACTGACGACCCTGATCGGCTGGCTTTGGCTCGCTGGCTAGTGGATCGCGATAATCCTTTGACGGCTCGTGTCATTGCCAATCGCTATTGGGAAGCGCTCTTCGGTATAGGCATTGTGGGCACAAGCGAGGAGTTCGGTTCGCAAGGGGAAGCCCCCTCGCATCCTGAATTGCTCGATTGGCTAGCCATTGAACTGGTCGAAAGCGGATGGGATGTGAAATATCTCCTGAGCTTGATCGTGAATTCGGCGACTTATAGGCAATCGTCTATCGTTACGGGGGAAAGGTATCGAAACGATCCAGAGAATCGGTTTCTGGCTAGGGGCCCTCGATTTCGCATTTCGGCAGAAATGATACGGGATCAGGCGATGTTCGTTAGCGGCCTGCTGAGTACTAAAATGTATGGTCCTTCGGTTAATCCTCCTAAGCCTGAAATGGGATTGAAAGCGGCCTTCGGGAGTGAGACGGATTGGGAGACCAGCAAGGGTGAAGATCGCTACCGACGTGGTATCTATACATCGTGGCGACGGTCCAACCCCTATCCGTCGATGGCGACATTCGATGCCCCCAACCGAGAGATATGCATGGTGCGCCGGGAACGAACGAATACGCCGCTGCAAGCCTTGGTGACGCTTAACGATCCGGTTTATATTGAAGCGGCCCAGGCCTTAGGGCGACGCATGGCCTCGGTGGAAGGCTCGGTCGCGGAAAAGGCGGCGTTCGGGTTCAAACAATGTCTGACCCGTCCCCCTTCTCTCCAAGAAAAGGAGACGTTGCTTGGTTTGTATGAAAGCCTGAAGGGACGCTATTCGGACGATTTGAAAGCCGCTGTGGAGATGGCGAGCGATCCTATTGGCCCGATTCCGGAAGGCGGCGATGCGGCGGAATACGCGGCCTGGACGGTCGTAGCCAACACCTTGCTCAATCTCGACGAAATGTTCTTAAAACGATGAATCCCCTGCTCCAAAACATTCAAAACGCCACGCGGCGCCACTTTCTAAAACAGACTTTTGCCGGTATTGGCGGCTTCGCCCTGGGATCGCTCGTCAACCCGACGTCGGCGTCCAATTTACCCAACCCACTGGCTCCGAAAAAGCCTCATTTTCCCGCGAAGGCAAAGCGCGTCATATACCTGCACCTGACCGGGTCACCGCCGAATCTGGATATGTATGACTACAAACCAGAACTCGTGAAGCGCGATGGACAAGATTGCCCAGCGGTGTTTCTGGAGGGGAAGCGCTTCGCCTTTACTTCCGGAACGCCGAAGTTGCTCGGCACTCGCCGCAGTTTTAAGCAATATGGACAAAGCGGCATGTGGATGTCGGACGCGATCCCGCATCTTCAAGAAGTGGCTGACGAGTTATGTATGATCCATTCTATGAATACGGATCAATTCAACCATGCTCCCGCCGAACTTTTTACGCTTACGGGGTCGCCTCGGGCAGGTCGGCCATCACTGGGATCCTGGGCGACCTATGGTCTCGGCTCCCTCAACGAAGATCTTCCTGGGTTTATAGTGTTGATCTCCAGCGGCGTGCAGCCCAACGGAGGAAAGGCTTCTTTTGGAAGCGGATTCCTGCCTTCTGTTTATCAAGGAGTCCAATGCCGTTCGGCGGGCGATCCGGTGCTTTATGTTTCCGATCCCAAAGGCATGGATAGGGATACCCGCCGCTTGAGTCTGGATGCGATTCAGGAAATCAACGAACTGCACGCGGACGAGTACGGGCACCCGGAGACGCGTACGCGTATTTCTCAATACGAGTTGGCTTATCGGATGCAAATATCGGTGCCGGAGGTGATGGATATTTCTGGAGAGTCAGCGAGAACTTTGGAGGATTACGGGGCCGAGCCCGGAGCATCCAGTTTCGCGAACAATTGCCTGTTAGCGCGGAGATTGGTGGAGAAGGGAACGCGATTCGTGCAGCTCTTCGATTGGGGCTGGGACTTTCATGGCACACGAGCGGATACTGGGATTGAGGGAGGCTTGACCGACAAATGCGCCACGGTGGACAAGCCCATCGCCGCTTTGATTAAGGACCTGAAGCAGTGCGGTATGCTGGACGAAACGCTCATCATCTGTGGCGGTGAATTCGGACGAACGCCTTTTCGCGAAGGCCGCACGGCAGCGTCGAATGTATTAGGCCGGGATCATTATCCGGATTGTTTTACCATGTGGATGGCGGGCGGGGGCGTCAAAAAAGGCTTCAACTACGGAGCGACGGACGAACTTAGTTTCTCGGTGACGGAAAATAAAGTACACATCCATGATTTCCAGGCCACCATCATGCACCTGCTCGGCTTCGATCACGAGCGACTGACCTATCGCTTCCAAGGTCGGGACTTTCGCCTTACCGATGTCCACGGGCATGTCGTGAGAGACCTGTTGGCCTAATGCCCTCTTCAATTGCAGGCACAGGTTTACCGAGGGATTTCTGTCCCGTTGCTTTTGAGATTATCGCGGGATAAAACCCGCTCCTACAATCCACTACGACTTGTCTTAAAACGAATAAACGAGTTCCCCGAACGCCTAACCACTCATGGTCGGCATGTCCGGAAGGTCGTACATAGCAACCATGTAGGGGTGGTCGGATCGGTACTCAGTCAAGGGCTTGGCCTTTTCTACGCGGCCAATGGGACGCGTTCCTTTGCCGGATACCCCCAGGGCTTCATCTCCAAGATCCTCTCGAATAGCGTCAGCTTTCGCTTCCAAGGATGCGACGACTTCAGGCGCTTCATCGTATCGGTTACGAGATTCGCCAATATCTTCCCGCAAATTGTAAAGCTCCTGGATGGGCTCACTTTGCTTTCGAAAATGCAGCTTCCACTCCCCTAATCTAACCGCTTCCAAGGAATTCTGCCTGTAATAGAAAAAGGTGTCGTTGGGAGCGGTGGCTTTCGCATTGAACATCAGCCCGCTAATGTCGAAGCCATCGATCTTTCGGTCTCCAGGAACCGAGATGCCAGCCAAATTTGAAAACGTCGGGAAAAAGTCCATACTAGTAACTAGCGCATCGCAGTTTTCTCCCGCCTCGATCCGCTTGGGCCAACGCATAATGCAAGGCAGTCGTTGACCGCCTTCCCAGGTTTCCTGCTTGGTTCCACGGCAGGGGTCGTTGCTCCCTCCTTCGCCTTGAGCCCGAGACCCATTATCGCTGGTGAATACCACAAGCGTGTTGTCGTCGATTCCTAGCTCCTTGAGTCGATCTATGATAACGCCAACACTCCAATCGATGCATTCCACCGCCCCGCCATAAGCTCCGTTTTTTGAGGATTCTAAAAATTGCTTTGGCACAAATAAGGGCACGTGAACGTACATGTGCGCCAGATACAAAAAGAAGGGCTCGTCCTTGTGCCGGTCGATGAAGCTGACCGCTTCTTCCGTGTAACGTTCAGTGATTCCACGTTGGTCAGGTTGTTCCTGAACCACCTTTTCGTTCCGCACTACCGGCAATGGAGGATTGTCAGGGCGATCGGACTGCATCCCCATGTCGTTGCTGTAGGGGATTCCGAAATACTCGTCGAATCCATGTCGTGTTGGAAGGAATTCCGGCTGATCACCACAGTGCCATTTCCCGATAATTTTGGTCGCGTAACCCGCCACTTTCAATTGCGAAGCAACCGTCACCTCCTCCCGGCTAAGCCCTATATCGTATCCTGGAAACAACACGACTTCCCCATGGAAACTTCCGAACCCAATCCGCGGCGGATAACATCCCGTCATCATGGCGGCCCGCGATGGCGTACAAACCGGCGAAGCCATGTAGAAATCGGTAAAACGCATGCCTTCTTGGGCAAGCCGATCGATATGCGGGGTGTTGTTTCGATTGGATCCATAGCAGCCAAGGTCGCCATAGCCTAAATCATCGCAATTGATGAGAATTATATTGGGGGACGCTTGCATGGTGATCTCGCTTTTCAGAAAACGATCGAAGGCAACGCCAAGTCAATCAGCGAATATAAGGATTGCCCATCTCATTGGCTCTTTGAAGATGCCTTCATGAAACTTTCGCTAGGAGTCCTCTCGCTCCTCATCGCCAACATTGTGATGTTTGTCCTTACCTTCATGGTACCGGGGCAAAAGGAATTCATGCTGCGTTGGTTCGCGCTCTATTTCCCGCAAAACGGTCAGTTCCAAGTTTGGCAATTTGTGACCAACATGTTCATGCATGGCGGCCCAGCCCATATCTTCTTCAATATGTTCGCCCTCGTATCCTTCGGTTCTATCCTGGAATTCCGATGGGGGGTCCGCCGGTTTCTTACCTTCTACTTTATCGCCGGTATTGGAGCTAGCCTGATCTATACCCTCGTCAATGTCTACAAGTTCAGTTCGCTTCAATCCGACTTTCTCGCCCTTGGTGTTTCCAGTGAAACCGTCCAGGCCCTCTTAAAAACGGGCTCAGCCAGCGACGCGCTGACTGACGAGTTCGGTCTAGAAACGCTCCGAGAGTTCTACACGCTTTACCACGTTTCCGCAGTCGGTGCTTCCGGAGCTATCTACGGAGTGCTCGTCGCCTTCGGCCTCCTTTATCCTAATGCCAAGCTCAGCCTCATCTTTTTCCCCGTTCCCGTCGCAGCCAAATACTTCATCCCGGGCCTCCTTTGCCTCGACCTGTTTTCAGGATTCACAGGCTTTTCCCTGTTCGGTGGCGGCATAGCCCACTTCGCTCATATCGGCGGAGCCATAATCGGATTCCTGATAATGCTCCTCTGGCGAAAGAATCAGCAGCAGGCCGAACCAATTATTTTATCCGAATATTAAGGATCCTTGGAAAAAAGGATTTATTCCTGGAACTACGGATGGTAGAGACAAATCCTAGCAGCTCGGCCTAGTCATCCACTGCTTCATTGCAGGGTCCTGCCCATTAAGCAGATACAGCTTTCGAATTTGGGAAAGAAAGCTTGCTCTAGTACTATAAAATTGCCCTATGTAAGCGGTTACCCTGAAAGATGCCACGTCGTTCGCGCAAGATATACCCTAATTTTTTGGATGTCTTCCAAGGTATAGCTGGGGCTACGATCTGGCTCTTCGCAGCCAGTCATTCGATTGGCCAGCTCGATTCCCTCGACCGCCTAACTCTCGAGGAGCTCAGAGATGTTCCCGTCGTCTTGTCATCGAAAAACCCGACCCAGCTATTCGAGGCGCCGGTCGGTTCATTCGTGTTCGACGAAGCAGCGATCGATTCGCTTCCAATCGATTCGATCGCCGAGATGATCCGATACGCTCCCGGTGTTCACATAATTCGGCCTAGCAACGGCATCTGGGGCGTGGGTATGCGAGGGATCAATTCCAGATTCTTCAACCGCGTTGAATTCAACGTCGACGAGCAAAACGTCTACAGAAAGAATCGATTGAGACTCATAGTGAACCAAGACAACGCAAATCGACAGGGTATCGTCTTGAGCTCGAAGCTCGTCGAGTTGTCTGTCGATAAACGATGAGCGGGAAAGCGAGAAACCCGAGGATTTGGTTCAACAACTTGCCGCTATCGCGGAAGATCCTCTCGATAACGTTCGTCTCGAGCTTGATTACCCTATTTCTTCTCTGCTCATTGTCTTTTCTTAGAGATCGCAATTATTTCTATGATCGGAAGATCAGCAGTCTGGAGACGCTGGCTCGAATACTGGAAAGCAACACGACAGCCGCGTTATGCTTCGACGACCCGGACATCGCCAGGCAATACGTCTCATCCTTAAGCGAGGAACCCGACATAGAAAGAGTCACTATATTCGATGCGGCTGACAAAGTTTTCGCCGCCTACAATCGAACGCAAGACCTAGTGGAAATGCCACCCCCCACCACGCTCGGCGTCTCCATGGATAAGGACTATATCCTAATCGCTCATGAAGTCACCTTCGGAGAAGAGCGGCTCGGCACGATTCTAATCAAAATATCAACGAGGTCGCTGCACAATTCGGTTCTAAATCTCCTTTGGACTAACATCGCTTTTCTTTTTGGAGGGCTAGCCATCACGACGGCATTAGCCTATCGTCTTCAGAAATTCATTACTACACCAATTAATGAGCTCGTCGAAGTCACCAAGTCCATCGCTTCTGAACAAGACTATTCAACGAAGGCCCTCAAGTATTCAGACGATGAAATAGGCTCGCTCGTTGATAGCGTTAATCAAATGCTGGAAGCGATTGAAAAGCGGGATGAAACCCTAAGATCGACGAATTCCATATTGGAAAAGACGGTCGAGAAACGGACCCGCGATCTCAATGAACGCAACAAGGCCTTAAACAAGGCCATCAAAGCCGCTCGGGCAGCGGCGGATGCGAAAAGCGATTTTCTTGCTACCACAAGTCACGAGCTCAGGACTCCATTGAATCCAATAATTGGATATGTTGATCGGCTGATAGAAAAAATCGAAGATCTAGATAGCCAACGAGAGCTTCAGATTATTAAGAATTCTGCCGAACTTCTTTTGCGGCTCATAGATGACATACTCGAGTTCAGCCGAATCGAGCACGGCAATATTCGGATCCAGATTAAAGAGTCGAATCTTAACGAATGCTGCCGAGATGTCACCCACCTCATGGGCGCCCAAGCCAAAGAAAAGGGGCTCGATCTCGAATTCATTCTAGAGCTCCCCAAAGGGTTTCCAAAAGATCGGCCGATCGTATTCGATTCTGACGAAGGACGCCTGCAGCAGGTAGTTTTGAACTTGATCGGCAACGCCATTAAATTCACCGAAGAAGGCCGAATCACCGTCCGGGTAATCATCAAATCCAATGAGCAAGGGATGGATGCTCTAAAAGTGAGCGTAGAAGATACAGGCATCGGCATTAGCGAAGAGGATTCCAAAAAGCTCTTTGAACCATTCACTCAGGTGGATGAGGGGCTGAGCCGAAAGTATGGCGGCATGGGGCTGGGGTTACCAATTAGTCGGGCTTTCGTTGAGGCCTTGGGAGGCGTGATCGATTGTTCCAGCGAACCTGGAGTTGGCAGCACGTTCTGGTTCGAGATTCCTATCAAGCTGAAGCACGATGAGACCGTTGCCGCTCTTTATAATGCATCGGTGAATAGCATTCCAAACGGAAACGAAGAAGATAACGGGGCCAAATCCATTTTGCTCGTTGATGATGAACGAGTGAATCGGGAATTAGGGGTATCGATGATCCGAAGCCTAGGCTATCATGTTGTATGCGCCAAAGATGGTCTTGAAGCCCTAAACCTGACCGGCACACAAGATTTCGGCCTCATTCTTCTCGATATCCGCATGCCCAAGCTCGACGGATTCGAAACGGCCCAAGCGCTTCGAGATCGCTCGCAGAAGCAGCCGCTAACTCCCATAATCGCTCTGTCAGCCCAAATTACTACAAAGGATAAAGAAAGGTGCCATGAAACAGGCATGAGAGACTATCTACAAAAGCCCCTTAAGATGGATACATTGAATCGATGTATTCAGAAGTGGCTAAACCGGAAAGATTCGAACGAAGCCAGCTGAATGCTTCCTCCTGGCTCGGATATCGAACAAAAACAATCCCGCCCACTTTGGTAGTTGCCGAATGCACAACTGTATTCTACCTTCGGCCCTAAAGAAACGTCAAAACCGCTTACGCGAAAATAAATGCCTAACCCATACGTCTCATGAGATTCTTCGCTTGCCTATCCTTCTTTCTAACAGCCGCTTCAGCCTTCGCGGCAGACGTTGACGTCTACTTCGGAACCGGAGGGTCTCCATCGAAAGGTATCTATCGAGCTACCTTCGACACGGAGACGGGGAAACTTAGCCAAACTGAGCTAGCGGCCGAGATTGGTTCACCCGGCTTTCTAGCTTTGCATCCCAAACGAACTGCCCTGTATGCGGTCGCTCAAAACGATCAAGGTCCTTGCGTAGCGGCCTACAGAATAAGGAAAAACGGTTCCCTCGAGCTTATAAACGCGACTCCCATCGGCGACGGCGGCGGCGCTCACATAGCAGTGCATCCTTCCGGGAAATTCCTGCTCACGGCCCAATATGGAGGTGGATCTGTAGCCGTATTCCCGCTGGACTCCAATAGCAAAGTTAAAGCCCGATCTCAATTGATTGAGCACGAAGGGGGTTCCGGCGTTGTTGACGGTCGCCAAGACAAGCCTCATCCCCACTGGGTAGGATTTTCTCCAGATTCTCGATACGCTTTTGTTCCTGACCTAGGAATAGATCAGATCGTGATTTACAAAGTCGACGAAAATGGACCAAAACTCGCGCCCCATGGGCACGCGGAAGCGCTCCCCGGCGCAGGCCCTAGACACATGCGCTTCTCGGTGGATGGCTCCTACATTTACCTGCTCAACGAGCTGCGATTATCAGTGACGACCTTCGCATACGATTCGGAAGCGGGAACCACAAAACGGCTATCGACAACCAAAGCCCTCAGCGAAGTGGTCAAAGCCAAGGAAGTATTCAATTCAAGCTCTGAGATCATCGTTCATCCAAACGGCCGATTCATCTACTCTGGCAACCGTGGCAATGATACGGTGACCGCCTACCGAGCAAATTCTATTACTGGCAGGCTGAAGGTGACGGAAGTCGAGCCTGTACGGGGTGCCTGGCCACGCAATATCAACATGGATGAACAAGGCCGCTGGCTACTGGCCGCGGGTCGCCACTCGAATAGCATTTCCGTATTCGAAATCGATCAAGAAACGGGTGAATTGGCCTTCCAACGGGCAGGTGTAATCAACGTGCCAGCTCCGATCTGCATCGTATTTAATCAGTAGCTTGTCGGACTGGCAGGTCTACCCAGATAAGCCTATGGTCGCCCCCATCATAATAGTTTGGGCGGCGATCAATGCGCCCCTTGATTCCATTGAAAACATCCCCCCAGCCCGGAGAACATAGGATATAATCGATTCGCGAATAGGAATCTTCCTTGCGATAATAATGGGTCCAGCGGAACCCAAGGTCGTCTGAACTCTCAACTGGCAAGCTCAGATCTCGCTCGCCCTTCCGAAGAAAAGCTCTAACCGCTCCAGAAACTGGAGAATCGTTTAGATCTCCCATGATTAGATATCGGGCCTCGTCTGGTCGTGGATACACTGCTAGAACGCGATCTCGCGCCGCCCGGCCCTCTAGGGTTGTTCGTTTGGAGGAGAGAGGGTCCGACTTCACATTGGTGTATTTGCTTTTCAAGTGCAAATTGAACAGACCCCATTCACCTTTGTCGTCTTCGATTCTCAATTCGAGCATCCCCCGCTTGACAAAGTCGACTTCGCTCATGTAGCGAATCGGCAGATTCGGATGTTCGACGACATCAACATCAAGGTTCTCCGTCAATATGGCGGCCAAATGCCTCTCCGAATCGTGGGCTTCTAGCCAGGCTGAACCGGAATACTCCAGCCCTTCGCTGGCCAGGTCGCGTTGCGACTCAAGCAAGTGCGCCCTTTCTCCGATTTCCTGCAAGGCAATCAGATCAGGCCTGACGGCGAGAATCGTTTCTCTGACAACTTTCTTCTCGGATTCGGGCTTCGGGTATTCCGGACGCCAACGCCCTTCCACTAGTCGATCCATGGTCAGGTAGTTTCGGATATTGTAAGTGGCAACCCTAACACTCTCCGGCTCTTCTGCCCAGCCAAGCCCAACCAAGACCGAAAGACAGATCGAACCGAAGTAGACCCGCGCCCTTAGCCCAAGATATTTTCTGACGATTCTCCCCGAGCCCCTTGTTATCAAATCAAGGGTAAAAATTACGGTGATGCAATCCCACCTCGTCTTCATCGACTGCTGTAACGGAGATGGGACGTTTCAAAACGAACTTCTCCAGATCATGTCCGATGCCCGCAACCTCTTCCGAAAATTCCATTTTGTTCCAATGTTGCTTGGAATAGCTCAAAGACGCCTCCAGCTCTCTCCCTAAATTCTCAAGCTGAATAATGCCTCCATAACTAGGCCCAAAATAACCGATCCGCTGGAGATAATCTCCAATCGCTACAAGTTCCTGAGCCTCGACGCCCGGACCATAGTGAATCTAATGCCCCAAATCGCCGACGCTGAACACTTCGCCACGGAAGCCATATGGACCCTCGACTTTGGCTACTCTGCTAACTCCAATGATCACGAGGGTTCCCAACAGCCCGCATGACCCTGCTATCAAAGCGCTCAGAAGGCCCTTTTTCCCTGATACCCTCGCCATTGGATAGCGTTCCTCAGGATCGCATGGCGCGTTCCCGCTCCAGCAAGGTCGGATGGGAATAGTGAAATCCGCTATACAAAGGATGCGGATTCAAATTGGAGAGGTTTTTCTCGCTCAGGTTCCTCAAGGCCTGGCTCAGCGGCTTCCAATCGCCCACTGCATCGCGAGCAAATGCGTCCGCTTCGTATTCATGCTTACGTGACATGGAGTTGAATACGGGACTCGTCCAGAATGTAACGAGCCCTCCCAAAAGGCTGAAAAACAATAAAGCCACCCCTAGATTTCCAATTTCCCCATTATTGATCGAAGCAAAGCCGAAGCTCTCGTAAAATAGGGAACTGCTTATAAGCAGGTCTATTATCCAGAAAGCCAGGAGGGTCATCAATGCGGAAATCGCTATCATTTTCGGGATGTGCCTTTTCTTGTAGTGGCCAATTTCATGGGCCAAAACTGCTTCGAGCTCCTCTTCTGACAGTTGGTCGATAAGCGTATCATAAAGAACGATACGCCTAAACTTACCGAATCCCGTGAAAAACGCGTTGGAGTGCCCAGATCGCTTGCTCCCATCCATTACTTGAATCGTTTTGGCCTTGAAACCGGCTCGTTCCGACAAATCCATCAACCTATCCTTAAGGCTCCCTTTCTCCAGAGGAGAGAGCTTATTGAATAACGGCATGATTATCATCGGATATAGTACCATCATTAGTAGTTGAAATGCCATCATGACAGCGAAGGCATAAATCCACCACCAGGCTCCTAGCCATCCTACGA